>LFIK01000488.1_pt1 | contig 29774 bp, 30 predicted proteins | sample 643401 | NCBI WGS metagenome assembly LFIK01 (sample SAMN03777447, study PRJNA286221) | soda lake metagenome | biome: soda lake; feature: Kulunda steppe; material: water; isolation source: sample T5-Br brine of Lake Tanatar-5 | place: Russia: Kulunda steppe | collected 2010-07
GGTGAGGCGGCGATCGGGCTGATGCTGGGCATCGGGTTGCGGCTGTTTGTCATGGCGTTGCAGACCGCGGGGACCATGGCGGCGCAGGCGACATCCCTGGCGCAGTTCTTCGGCGGCGCGAATGTGGACCCGCAACCGGCCATCGCGCAGGTGCTGGTGATGGGCGGGTTGGCGCTGGCGCTGATCTTCGGGCTGCACGTGCGGCTGGCCGAACTGATGATCCTGTCCTACGCCATGCTGCCGCCGGGGCAGGCGGTGTCGAACGGGATGGCGGCGGAATGGGGTGTTGCGCGCGTCGCGCAGAGCTTCACCCTGGCCTTCCGGCTGGCGCTGCCCTTCGTGGTGATCGCGCTCCTGTACAACGTCACGCTTGGCGCGATCAACAAGGCGATGCCGCAACTGATGGTGGCCTTTGTCGGTGCGCCGGCGATCACCTTCGCCGGGCTTGCGGTCTTGATGCTGGCCGCGCCCCTGATGCTGACGGTCTGGCTGGACGCCTTCCACGGCTTCCTGGCCGACCCAACGGCGCCATGAGGGCTCCGCCATGAGCGAGGAAAACCAGTCCGGCGAAAAGGAATTCGAGCCCACCCAGCGCAAGCTTGATGACCAGCGCCGCAAGGGCGAGGTGCCGCGGTCCACCGACCTCAACACCGCCGCGGCCTTTGGCGCGCTGGCGCTGGTGGCGCTGGCGGCTGGCGGCTGGGCGCTGGGCCAGCCCGCCCGCGCAATGGCGGTACTGCTGGATCAGGCCCCCGCGCTGGCGGCGCTGACGGCGGCGCAGGCGCGTGCGCCGGTGGGCGGGCTGATGGCGGCGGTGGTGGTGCCACTCCTGCCGTTGTTCCTGCTGCCCATGGCGCTGGTCTGGATGTCGCTGATCGCGCAGCGGGCGGTTGTCTTTGCGCCCTCGAAGCTGAAGCCAAAGCTCTCGCGCATCTCGCCGATTGCCAACGCCAAGAACAAGTACGGCCGCAACGGTCTGTTCGAATTCGCCAAGAGCTTTGTCAAGCTGGCGGTGATCTCGGTGCTGCTCTGGGTGTTCATCATGGCCCAGATCGAAACCATCGTCGGGCTGGTGCTGCTGGCCCCCGGTGCGGGGGTGCGTGAGATGCTGTTGATGGGGGTGGCCTTCCTGGGGCTGGTCTTTGTCATCATGGTGGTGATCGGGGGGATCGATTTCTTCTGGCAGCGGGCCGAGCACATGCGCCGCAACCGCATGAGCCACAAGGAAATGCGCGATGAGATCAAGCAGTCCGAGGGCGACCCGCAGGCCCGCCAGCAGCGCCGCCAGCGCGCCACCGAGATCGCCACCAACCAGATGCTCGCCAAGGTCCCGCAGGCCGATGTGGTGATCACCAACCCCAGCCATTACGCCGTGGCGCTGAAATGGGACCGTGGCGCGCCGGGGGCTCCGGTCTGCGTGGCCAAGGGAGTGGACGAGATCGCCGCCCGCATCCGCGAACGCGCGGCCGAGGCCGGGGTGCCGATCCACCCCGACCCGCCCACCGCCCGCGCGCTCCACGCCACCGTCGATCTGGGCGCCGAGATCGCGCCCGAGCATTACGCCGCGGTCGCCGCCGCCATACGCTTCGCCGAGGCCATGCGCACCAAGGCGAAGGGGCGCTTCCGGCCATGAGCCGCGCGCAGGAGCGGCAACGGCTGGCGCGGATGGCGGAACTGGCCGCGCTGAAGCGCGATGCCCATCTGGCGCGGCTGGCGAAACATGTGCAGGCGCAGGCCGAAACCGAAGGACGGCTGGCCGCCTTGCGCGCCGGCGCCGCCGCTCCGTTGCCGCCGGACCCGGCGCTCTGGGCCGCACAGCAGAGCCACCGCCAGTGGGCCGAAGGGCAGCGCAAGGCGTTGAACGGGGAACTGGCGCGCGAACGGGCGGCAACGATGGCCGCGCGGGCGGTGGCGGCGCGCAGCACCGGGCGCGCTGCGGTGCTGGCGCGGCTGGCGGCAGGGACCCGGCGGATGTCGGATGATCACGCTTGACGCGGTGCAGGAAGCGCCCCCTCAGCGCCCCGCCCACCCACCCATGGCACTTCGGGGGCGCTGTCCGGCGCCAGCGCGCCGGACGGTGAGCGGACGCAGAAGTTGCAGCATCCCGATGGCGCGTTCTTCAGCGCTGCGCCAGTTGCCGCGCGGTGGCCGCGCCCTTGTCGGTCAGGCGCAGATGCGCGTCGGCGCGCTGCACCAGCCCGCGATCCAGCGCCCGCAGCACCGCCGCGCGGGCGCGCGGCTCGGGCCAGCGCAGGTTCGAGACCAGCGCGTCCAGCGTATCCGCCGCGCCCGCCTTGGCGTTCTGCGCCAGATGCACCACCAGGGCCGCCGCGTCGCGGTCGGCCCGGGCACTGCGGCGTCCCAGTGCCTGCGCCAGCACGCCCTGTTCCGGGGCGAAGACAAGTGCGGCGAGGAAAAACGCCCCGGTCATGGCCGCCATCATCCCGCCGATGGACACGTCCCAGCGCAGCGCCAGCGCGTAGCCCGAGAGCGCCGAGCCCACCCCCACCGCCATCGCCAGCGCCAGCATCCGCCCCAGCCGCCGGGTCAGCAGCGCCGCCGTTGCAGGCGGCACGATCACAAAGGCGATGAACAGGATGGCCCCCACCGCATCGAAGGCCGCCACCGCCGTGACCGAGGTCAGCGTCAGCAGCGCGCCGATCACCAGCGCGGGTGCAAACCCCAGCGCCGCCGCCAGCGCCGGGTCGAAGACGGCGAGTTTCAGCTCCTTCCAGAACAGCGCCACGAAGCCTGCGTTCAGCGTCAGAACGGCGGCGAGCGACAGCACCGCGAGCGGCACTTCGGCCCCCGCCACCGGGCGGGTGTCCAGCCAGACAAAGCCGATCTCGCCCAGCAGCACCGTGTGTTCGTCCAGATGCACATCGCGGGCGAAAAGGTTGATCAGCAGCACGCCGAGCGCGAAGAGCGCCGGGAACACCAGCCCGATCGCCGCGTCCATGGCCACCAGCCGCGTGCGCGCCAGCAGTTCCGAAAGCGCCACAGTGGCCAGCCCGGCCAGCGCCGCGCCCGCCAGTTGCACCGGCCCGGACAGCGCGCCGGTCGCCAGGAACACCAGCACGATGCCCAGCACGATGGCGTGGCTGATCGCGTCCGTCAGCATGGCCGAGCCGCGCAATACCAGAAACGTGCCCGGCAGCGCGGCGGCCAGTGCCACCAGCACGCCGGTCAGCACGATCATGGCGGTGATGTTTTCGAACAGGGCCACCATCATGGGTCACGCTCGCTCAGGCGGTCGGCTTCGGCGTGGCCAGCCTTTGTCAGGCGCCAGTGGGGCGTGGTCTCGGGCGGGTGGCGCGCCGGGTCCAGCAGCCCCTGCGCCTGCAACCTGCGCAGGGCCGCGCCGGTGGGGCCGCGGTGCCAGGCGTCCAGCATCCCCTGTTCGGCGGGGAAATCGCGATCCGCGTGATGCTGCGCCAGCGCCTGCACGGTCAGCAAGAGTCTTTCGTCTCCCTGCTGGCGCAGCATGGCACGGCGCCGCAGCGCCTGCGCCACAAGCCCCCGGCGCGGCGCCAGCAGGAGCGAAACGAGCACGATCCCGCTGGCCACCAGAACCACCACCGGCCCGGTGCTGAGCCCCCGCGCGGTGGCGCTGACCAGCGCGCCGGTCACCCCCGCCACCGCGCCGAACCCCGCCGAGAGGGCCACCATCGCGCCGAGCGAGCCGGTCCATTGCCGCGCCGCTGCCGCCGGGGCAATCAGCAGCGCTACCATCAGGATCACGCCCACCAGTTGCAGCCCCACCACGATGGCGATAGCGACCATGACGGTCATCGTGGCCTCGATCACCGTCACCGGCAGGCCCTGCGCCGCCGCCGCGTCCGGGTCGAAGCTGACCAGCTTGAACTCCTTCCACAGCGCCAGCACCAGCACCAGTGCGGCCAGCGCCGCGCCGCCCATGATCCACAGATCGGAGCGCAGGATCGCCGCCGCCTGTCCGAATAGGAAGGTCGACAACCCTGCCTGCGCCGCGCCCCCGCGCCCCTGCGCCACGGTCAGCAGCACCACGCCCACGGCGAAGAAGACGCTGAGCACCACACCCAGCGCGGCATCGGTCTTCAGCCGCGTCAGTCGCCCGATGGCCAGCACCGACAGGGCCGCCAGCGCGCCCGAGGCGAAGGCGCCCAGCAGGATCACACCCAGATCGCGGCTGCCCGCGACCAGAAAGCCGATGCAGACACCGGGCAGGGCGGCGTGGCTGAGCGTGTCGCCCAGCAGGCTCTGCTTGCGCAGCACCGCGAAGGCGCCGAGCATCCCGCTCAGGCCGCCTAGGGTTGCCGCGCCCAGCATCACGGTGCGGACGATATCGCTTTGCAGAAGGTCCCAGAGCGCGCTCATGGCGCGGGGGTCTCAGCGATATCGGCCGCCTCGATCACCGCAAGCTGTCCGCCATAGGCGCGGCGCAGGTTCTCGGCGGTGTAGACCTGCGCCACCGGCCCCTGCGCCACCACCCGGCGGTTGAGCATCACCAGCCAGTCGAAATACCGCCGCAGCGTGGTCAGGTCATGATGCACCACGATCACCGTGCGCCCCTGCGCCTGCAGGTCCCGCAGAAGGTCGATGATCACGGCTTCGGTGGTGGCGTCCACCCCGGCCATGGGTTCGTCCAACATCAGGATATCGGCCTCCTGCACCAGTGCGCGGGCGATGAAGACGCGCTGCTGCTGGCCGCCGGAAAGCTGGCTGATCTGGCGGGTGGCGTAATCCTCCAGCCCGACCTGCCGCAGCGCTTCCGTTGCGCGAGTGCAATGCACAGCCCCGGGGCGGCGCAACCAGCCGATCTGCCGGTACATCCCCATCAGCACCACATCCAGCGCCGAGGCGGGGAAATCCCAGTCCACCGCCGAGCGTTGCGGGACATAGGCCACGCGCCCGCGCATCGCCCGCATGGGCCGCCCGAACAGCCGCACATGCCCGGCGACCGGGCGCACCAGCCCCAGCACGGCCTTCAGGAGCGTCGATTTGCCCGACCCGTTCGGTCCCACCACCGCCGCCATGACCCCGGGGGGAATGTCGATGTCAATGTCCCACAGCGCCGGGATATCGCCATAGGTGACGGTCAGATCCTCGACATGAAGCGCGAATTGCGGCTCGTGCAGGGGGGCGTCGGGGGTGTCGGTCATGGGGCTTCCGCTCCGGGGTCGCGTGCGGGCAGGCTGCGGGGAAACGCGTCTGCCCGCAAGGGCGGATATGGCTCAGTCCGTGTGCCCTGCCAGTTCCGGCAGACCCGCCAGCGCCTCGGGCAGGGGTGGCAGGGCGCCGCCGAGCGCGTGGGTGATGGTGGCGGTGTTGGCGGCGATCATTCCGATGTAGGTGCCGCCCGGCGTGCCCGGATCGCCCATGGCGTCCGAGAACAGCTCGCCGCCGATCACCACGTCATGGCCGCGCGCGCGCACCTCGGCCACCAGCGCCTCGATGGTGCGGGGGCTGATGGTGGTTTCCACGAAGACAGCGCCGACGCCGCGGTCCACCACGAAATCGGCGACTTCGCGGATATCGGCGATGGCGGCTTCCGAGGCGCTGGAGATGCCCTCGATCGCCTCGGACGCCTCCATCCCGTAGGCATCGGCATAGTATTCGAAGGCATCATGCGCGGTGACCAGCAGGCGCTGGCCTTCGGGGATCGTGGCAATGGCCTCGGCCACCCAGCCGTGCAGCGCATCGAGTTGCGCGGTGTAGGCCGCGAGCCGCGGCTCCATCGCCTCGGCGCAGTCCGGGCGCTGGTCGGCCACGGCCTCGGCGATGACCGGGGCGATTCGCGCCCAGCGCGCCACGTCCATCCAGATATGCGGGTCCACGGTGCCGGGTGCGTCGGGGTCATCGAGCAGCGCGCCCGCGTCCAGCGCGGCTTCCAGCACGCCCACGGTAGGCACGCGGGCGCCGAAGCGCTCCAGCACGCGGGCGAGTTGTTCCTCCAGCGCCGGGTGGACGTAGAAGACCAGCTCTGCCGCCTCCAACCGCCGCACGTCCGAGGGCGTGGCGCTGTAATCATGCGGGTCCACGCCGGGGCCGATCAGGGTTTCGACCGCCACGCAGTCTCCGGCCACGTTTTCGGCCACATCGGCGATCATGCCGACGGTGGCGAGGACGGGCAGGGGTGGGGATTCAGAGGCGGCGGGGGTGGCCAAGGTCAGCGCGAAGGCTGAGGCGAGGGTGGTATATCGCATGGGGTCTCTCCGCTTGGTGTTCATGCAAATGAGAATTAGTCGCAACAAACCGTGCGGTCAAGCGCCGCGAGCGCTGCCGCTTCCCGCGCCCACGAAAACCCGCTAAGCCAGCGCCCGTGGAGATCCGAGTCGATAATCTGGCCGTCGCCCGGGGCGGCGTGCCGCTGCTGGAGGCGCTGTCGCTGCACCTGACGGCGGGGCAGGCGCTGATCCTGCGCGGGCCGAACGGCAGCGGCAAGACCACGCTTCTGCGTACGCTGGCCGGGTTGCAGCCGCCGCTGGCGGGGTCGGTCGATCTGCCCCCCGATGCCATCGCCTACGCCGCCCATGCCGACGGGCTGAAGGCCACGCTCAGCGTGCGCGAAAACCTGGCGTTCTGGGCCGCGATCTATGGCGGCGGCGATGTGGAAGGGGCCATGGCGCGCATGAACCTGCGCGATCTGGCCGACCGCGCGGCGCTGAACCTCTCCGCCGGGCAGAAGCGGCGGCTGGGGCTGGCGCGGCTTCTGGTCACGGGGCGGCCGGTGTGGATGCTGGACGAGCCCACGGTGTCGCTGGACGCGGCCTCGGTCGCGCTGTTTGCCGATGTGGTGCGCGCGCATCTGGCGGCGGGGGGACTCGCGCTGATCGCCACTCATATCGACCTTGGCCTGCCCGAGGCGCAGATGCTGGACCTGACGCCCTTCAAGGCGCGCGCCCCCGCGCCGGGGCAAGGCGACGGGTTTGACGAGGCCTTCCTGTGATCGCGCTGCTGACCCGTGACCTGCGGCTGGCGATCCGCGCGGGCGGGGGCTTCGGACTGGGGCTGGCGTTCTTCCTGATCCTCGCCGTGCTGGTGCCGCTGGGGGTGGGGCCGGAACCGGCGGTGCTGGCGGCCATCGCGCCCGGCGTGCTGTGGGTGGGGGCGTTGCTGGCGTGCCTCTTGTCGCTGGACCGCATTTTCGCGCTGGACTGGGAAGACGGCTCGCTCGATCTGCTGGCGACGGCGCCGATCCCGCTGGAGGGGGTGGTCAGCATCAAGGCCTTGGCGCACTGGATCACCACGGGCCTGCCGCTGGTGCTGGCCGCGCCCCTGCTGGGCGTGCTGCTGAACCTGCCGGGAGAGGCGTTCGGCTGGCTGGTGCTCTCGCTCCTGCTAGGCACGCCGGCGCTGTCGGTGATCGGCACTTTCGGGGCGGCGCTGACCGTGGGGCTGAAACGCGGCGGGCTGCTGCTGTCCCTGCTGGTGCTGCCGCTCTACATCCCCACGCTGGTCTTCGGGGCCGAGGTGGTGACGCGCGGCGCGGCGGGGCTGCCGGTGCAGACAGCGCTTTTGTTGCTGGCCGGGATCACGGCGGGGTCGGTGGCGATCCTGCCCTTCGCCTCGGCCGCCGTGATCCGGATAAACCTTCGGTGAGCGCCAACGCTTTCAATTGAGCGCCTCACCCCCGATCGATAGGTGATCAAGCGATGTCAAGCTTCTGGGAATACGCCAATCCGCGCCGCTTCATGCGCACCACCGACTGGCTGCTGCCGGTCGTTGCGGCTGCGGCGCTGGTGGTCACGGCCACGGGGCTGATCTGGGGATTCTTCTTCACCCCCGATGACTTTCGGCAGGGGTCGACGGTCAAGATCATATTCCTGCATGTGCCTTCGGCGCTGATGGCGATCAATGCGTGGATCATGATGCTGGTGGCCTCGCTCATCTGGGTGGTGCGGCGGCATCACGTCAGCGCGCTGGCGGCGAAGGCGGCGGCGCCGGTGGGCATGGTGATGACGATGATCGCGCTCTTTACCGGGGCGGTCTGGGGCCAGCCCATGTGGGGGACCTGGTGGGCCTGGGACCCGCGGCTGACCAGCTTCCTGATCCTGTTCCTGTTCTACCTGGGCTATATCGCGCTCTGGTCGGCGATCGAGGACCCCGACACCGGCGCTGACCTGACGGCGGTGCTGTGCCTGGTGGGGACGGTATTCGCCCTGCTTTCGCGCTACGCGGCGTTCTTTTGGTCCCAGGGGCTGCATCAGGGGGCCTCGCTGTCGCTGGCGCCGGGAACGCGGGTCGACTGGGCCTACAAGGCGCCGCTCTACGTATCGATGACCGGGTTCGCGCTGATCTTCGTGGCGCTGGTGCTGGCGGGGACGCGCACGGAAATCCGCGCGCGCCGGATGCAGGCGCTGGTGGCGCGGGAGCGGATGACATGATGCCCGATCTGGGACGTTATGCGGTCGAGGTGCTGTCGGCCTATGGCGTGTCGCTGGTGCTGCTGGCGGGGACCGTCGGCTGGTACTGGCTGCGGGCGCGCGCGGTGCGGGCGCAACTGGATGCGGTGGAACAGAGACAGGAACGCAAGCGATGAAGTTCAAACCCCTCATGGCGCTGCCGCCGCTGATGTTTCTGGCGCTGGCGGCGCTCTTCTACTTCGGCAACCTGCGCGAGGACCGCGACAGCCTGCCTTCCGCGCGCGAGGGCCAACCGGCGCCGCCCGTGGTGCTGACCGAGCTTGAGGGCAAGACGCTGTTTGATGACGCGACCTTGCGCGATGGCGAGGTGAAGCTGGTGAACTACTGGGCCAGCTGGTGCGCGCCCTGCCGCGCCGAGCATCCGCTGCTGGAGGACCTGGCGCAGGAAGTGCCGGTCTATGGCGTGAACTACCGCGACGATCCGGGCCGGGCGCTGGATTTCCTGGACGAACTGGGCGACCCCTTCGCCGCTATCGGGGCCGATGCCAACGGGCGCATGGCGCTGGACTGGGGGCTGTACGGTGTGCCCGAGACCTATGTCGTGGCAGGCGACGGCACCGTGATCCTGCGCTTTGCCGGGCCGATCACGCCCCAGGTGGTCGAGAATCGCATCCGACCCGCGATCGAGACCGCCGCCGCCCGGTGATTATGGGGCGGGCAGAAGCGCCCTCGGGCCGCGCCCACCCACCCACCCTGCACGCCCCGAGGGCGCTGCCCGCGCTGTCGCGCGGGCGGGGCTGAATGGCGAACGGCGGGCTTCTATCAGGCCCTTGTGATGTCTTCTCCGAGGGCCGCCGCGAGAGCCCGCAGGCCGGTGCGCAGATCCTCGCGGGCCGTGTCTTCAGCCGGGTTGTGGCTGATCCCGCCGATGGAGGGTACGAACAGCATCGCCGCGGGCAGCACGGCGGCGACGTTGCAGGCATCGTGCAGCGCGCCCGAGGGCATGTGCTGCCAGCGTCCCGGGGCCACTTCCTGGGCCCCCGCGGCGAGCCGGTCCACCAGCGCGGGGTCCATGGCCACCGGGTCCAGCGCGATGCCTTCCTCGGCCTCGAGCGTCAGGCCGCGGGCCGCCGCCACCTCCTGCGCCAGCGTCAGCGCGGTGTCCCGCATCCTGCCCAGCCGCGCGGCTTCGGCATCGCGCATCTGCACCGACACGCTCGCCGCGCCGGGCACGATCGAGGGCGCGTTGGGGTCCACCGTGATCCGGCCCAGGGTCCAGACCGTGCGGTCGGTGACGATGGGGGCCAGCGCCGTGTTCAGATCGGTGATGTATCGCCCCAGCCCCTGCACCGCATCGCGCCGCAGTGCCATGGGCGTGGTGCCGGCGTGATTCGCCTCGCCCCGGAAGGTCAGGGTCCAGCGGCGCACGCCGACGATGGCTTCGACCGCCCCCAGCGCCAGCCCTGCCGCCTCCAGCGCCGGGCCCTGTTCGATATGGGCTTCGATGTACGCCGAGAAGCGCGATGGCGGGACCTCTCCCATAATCGCTCCGGCCGGCCCGATCCGCTCCGCCGCCACCCGCGCCGCGCCGAAGCTCACGCCGTCGGCATCCGTGGTGGTGTCGGCGGCGGCCAGGCTCATGCGCCCGGCCCAGACCGCGCTGCCGCCCAGGCCACCGAAGCGCCCTTCCTCGTCCTGGAAGGACACCACGGCGATGCGCGGCCCGCCTGCTTCCAGCGCCGCGCGCGCCAGTTCCAGCCCGCAGGCCACGCCATAGATCCCGTCCAACCAGCCCCCCAGCGGCTGCGTGTCGCTGTGCGAGCCGACCAGCAGGCAGGGCGCGTCCCCCGGCGGCAGCCCGAAAAGGTTGCCGCAGGGATCCACCGTCACCTCCAGCCCGGCCTCGGCCATCTGTGCGGCCAGCCAGGCCCGCGCGGCGATATCTTGGTCGGTAAACGCCATGCGCGAGACACCGGTGCCCACCGCGCCGATGGTGCGCAGATGGTCCAGATCGGCCAGCAGACGGTCGGGGTTCGCGGGGATGGCGGGCATGGGGGCTCCTTGGCTGATCTCGCGCAATGCTGGGCGCGGGGGTGCGGAAAGTAAAGCCGATCCCACGGGGCCGGTCCGGAACGGGTTGGAATCGGCGCCGGAAACTGCACATTGCTGATGATAACCCCAGCCACCGGAGGCCCGCCATGACCCTGCCGCAGAACCTCACGTCCTTCTATATCGGGGGGCAGTGGACGGACCCGGCCTCGGGGACGCAGACCATGGCGGTGGAAAACCCCGCAACCGAGGAAACGGTCGCCCAGATCGCGCTGGGCACCAGCGCCGATGTGGACCGCGCCGTGGCCGCCGCCCGCGCCGCGCTGCCGGGCTTTGCCGCGACCCCGGTGGCCGAGCGGATCGCGCTCTTGCGCCGCATCCATGCCGCCTACATGGCCCGTGCCGAGGATCTGGCGCAGGCGATGAGCGGCGAGATGGGCGCGCCGATCACGTTCTCGCGCGAGGCTCAGGTGGCGGCGGGCGACATGCACATGGGCGCCACCATCGAGGCGGCGGAGCGGTTCGCATGGGAAAGCATGCGCGGCACCACGCTCTTGATGCGCGAGGGGATCGGCGTGGTCGCCCTGATCACGCCGTGGAACTGGCCCATGAACCAGATCGTCTGCAAGGTGGCGCCGGCGCTGGCGGCAGGGTGCGCCATGGTGCTGAAGCCTTCGGAGATCGCGCCGCTCTCGGGGCTGATCTTTGCCGAGATACTGCACGATGCCGGAGTGCCGGCGGGCGTGTTCAATCTGGTCAACGGCACCGGGCCCGAGGTGGGCGCGGCGATGTCGGCGCATCCCGGTGTGGACATGGTGTCCTTCACCGGCTCCACCCGCGCGGGGGTCGAGGTGGCGATGGCGGCGGCGCCGACGGTCAAGCGCGTGGCGCAGGAACTGGGCGGCAAGTCGCCCAACATCATCCTGCCCTCGGCCGATCTGGAAGAGGCCGTGACCGACGGGATGGAGGCGGTGCTGGAAAACACCGGGCAAAGCTGCGACGCGCCGACGCGGATGTTCGTGCCGCGCGACGCCCACGCCCGCGCGCTGGAAATCGCTGCCGCCGCCGCCGAGGCCGTGCAGGTGGGCGATCCGCAGGATGCAAGCACCGAGATGGGCCCGCTGGTCAGCCGCGCGCAATATGACAAGGTGCAGGCGCTGATCGAGGCCGGGATCGCCGAGGGCGCGCGGCTGGTAACCGGCGGCACCGGGCGGCCCGAGGGGCTGAACCGCGGCCATTTCGTCCGGCCCACGGTCTTCGGCGATGTCGCCAACACCATGACCATCGCGCGCGAGGAGATTTTCGGCCCGGTGCTGTCGGTGCTGCCCTACGACAGCGTGGACGAGGCCGTGGCCATGGCGAATGACACGGTCTATGGGCTGGCGGCCTACGTGCAGGGCGCGCCGGAGGAGGCCCGCGCCGTGGCGCGGCGGCTGCAGGCCGGACAGGTGCAGATCAACGGGCCGGACTGGGACCTGCACGCGCCGTTCGGGGGCTACAAGCAGTCGGGCAACGGACGCGAATATGCCGACTGGGCGATTCATGACTTCTGCGAGATCAAGGCAATGGTCGGTTACGGTGATGGGTAAGGATCGCCGATCAATGCGCTGACAATAAAATGAAATGACGCCGGATTGATGCGCCGGAAGACGCGCGCGAAGGGCGCCCCTCCCACCCACCCGCACCCTTCGCGCGCGCGTCCGCGCATTTATGGCAGGCGGCGCGCAAGGGCACATGAAGGGACAACATCATGCATTACGGCTACATCGGGCTGGGCAATCTGGGCGCGCATTGCGCCGCGCGGCTGGCGCAGGCGGGGTTCGCGCTGAGCGTCACCGATCTGGACCGCGCGAACGCTGCAGAATGCGAGGCGCTGGGGGCGCATTGGGTCGATGATCCGGGTGAACTGGCCGCGCGAGTGGATCATGTGATCACCTGCCTGCCCTCGCCGCAGGTCACGGAGCGCGTGCTCGACGCGATCATGCCGCGGATGCGCGACGGCGCCACATGGGTGGAGATGTCGACGCTGGGGCGCGACGACGTGCTGGCCTTTGCCGAACGCGCCGCCGGGCATGGGGTGCGGATGCTGGAACTACCCGTCACGGGCGGCGTGCATCTGGCTGCGCGGGGCGAGATCACGATGCTGCCCGGGGGCGACGCGGAGCTTGTGGACCTGCACCGCCCGGCGATGGAGGCGATGGGCAACCGGGTCTTTCACATCGGGCCGCTCGGCTCGGCCTCGATCATCAAGGTGATCACCAACATGCTGGCCTTCATCCATCTGAAGGCCAGCGCCGAGGCGTTGATGCTGGCCAAGCGCGGCGGGCTGGACCTGGGCCAGGCCTGGGCGGCGATTCAGGCATCTTCGGGCAATTCATTTGTCCATGAGACCGAGGGCGCGCTGATCCTGAACGGATCGAACGATATCGGCTTCAACATCGATCTGGCGCTCAAGGACCTGCGCTTCGCGCTGGGGTTCGGGCGCGAGTTCGGCGTGCCGCTGGATCTGGCGGCGGCGACCGAACAGACCTATGTCGCCGCCCGCGCGGCCTATGGCGGGGAGGCGCAGTCGCCGATGATCGCGCGGCTGCTGGAGGATTTGCTGGACACCGACCTGCGCGCGCCGGGGTTTCCGTCGAAACTGGAGTGACGGCGCCTGTTTACGTCTGGGTCGCGCCCTGCAGGATTGCGGGATAGTCGCTGACCAGAAGGCGCCAGGGGGCTTCATCCTCGGTCACTTCGGCAAAGCGGGGCAGGGGCGGGTCGAAGCGGTTGTCGGTCTCGTCATCGTTGACGGTGCTGACCTCGCCGATCAGGCAGTCGGCGCCTTCGGCCCAGAAGGCGTGCCAGTCGCCGGGCATCAGGGTCACGCTTTCGCCCACGCCCAGGGCCAGCTTGCCGCCTGCGGGCAGTGTCCGGGGCAGTCCGTCGCATATCACCGTCACCGATGCGTCAAGGTCGCGGCTGCCATCGGGGGCGGCGGCGAACAGTTCGATCACCAGCGTGCCGCCGCCGCGGTTGATGATATCCTCGGCCTTGAGCATGTGGCGGTGCATGGGGCTGAGTTGGTCCCGGCGCGAGATCAGGAGTTTCTCGGCATAAAGCATCCCGCGCCCGGCGGCCAGGTCCTCCACCCGACCGTTGCGCAGGGTGAAGAGCGCGAGCCCCATGGCGCCGAAGTCGCCCCCGCCGTAATCCGTCACGTCCCAGCCCAGACGGCGGCGGAAAATCTCGGTGTGGCCTTCGGCGCGCAGGTCTGCGGGCGACAGGTGGGCGAAGGGCGGCAGGGCAAAGCCGAAGCTGCGGATGAAGGCATCGGCCTCCTGCAGGATCGAGTTGATCTCGGACCGATTCATCGCCCTGCCGCCCCCCCGATGCCTGCTCCAGTCAGCCCTTTTCGAACCGCGCGCGCACCAGTGCGTCCAGCGTCATCACGCCCCAGCCGGTGGCACCCTTGGGCGCATGGGCCGTGTCTTCCTTGACCAGCGCCACGCCCGCGATGTCGATATGCGCCCACGGCATGCCCTCGGGGACGAAGCGTTGCAGGAACTGCGCCGCCGTGATCGACCCGGCGGTGCGCCCGCCGACGTTTTTCACATCGGCAATGCGGGACTTGATCAGCTTGTCATAGGCCGGGTCGAGTGGCATCCGCCACGCGCCTTCGCCCACGTCCTTGGCCGCCGCCAGCAGCCCCTCGGCCAGCGCGTCGTCATTGGCGAAGATGCCGGCCTTCTCATGCCCCAGCGCGATGATCATGGCGCCGGTGAGCGTGGCCAGGTCGATCATCGCGGCGGGCTTGAAGCGGTCGGCGGTGTACCAGAGCGCATCGGCCAGCACGAGGCGCCCTTCGGCGTCGGTGTTGATGACCTCGATCGTGTCGCCCTTCATGGAGCGGACCACATCGCCCGGACGCTGGGCGCGGCCATCGGGCATGTTTTCCACCAGCCCGACCACGCCGATCACATTGGCGCGCGCCTTGCGCAGCGCAAGCGCGCGCATCAGCCCCACGGTCACGGCCGAGCCGCCCATGTCCATGGTCATGTCCTCCATCCCCGCCGAGGGCTTGATGGAAATCCCGCCGGTGTCGAACATCACCCCCTTGCCGAGAACGGCCAGGGGCGCTGCGTCCTTCTCGCCGCCCTGCCAGCGCATGATGACCAGCTTCGAGGGACATTCCGACCCGTGGCCCACGCCCAGAAGCGCGCCCATGCCCAGCTTTTCCATGTCCGCTTCTTCCAGCACCTCGACCTCCAGGCCGATGTCGCGCATGGCCTCGATCTTCGCGGCGAAGGTTTCGGTGGTCAGGATATTGGCGGGCGCGTTGACCAGATCGCGGGTGTAATGGACCGCATCGGCCAGGGCGCTCGCATCGGCGCAGGCGTCCCATGCGGCCTCGTGATCCTTGGCCATGATTTCCAGCGGGCCGACCTCCGCGTCCGCATCGGATTTCTGATCGGTGTAGTCATAGGCGCGCAGCAGGATGCCCAGCACCAGCGGCGCGGGGTCCAGCGCCTCGGCCAGCACCAGCGTGCCCGCCTTGCCATGCGCCTTGCCGATGGCGGTCCCGGCGCGGCGCAGGGTGGCGGCGTCGGGCTTGCGGTCGATTCGGATGACCTGCACGGCTTCGGCCTCCGTCCCGGCGGGCCAGGACATCTCCATCGCCTCGCCCGGTTTCAGCTTGCCGAAAGCCTCGCTGTCCACCAGGCGCCGCAGCGCGCCGCGCGACAACCGGTTCACCCGTTGCGCGCCGCGGGAAAGGCGCGCGCTTTCGGGGTTGGCGAAGACTGCGATCCGACCGGTCTGCGTGGCAAGCTGGTCCAGGTCTACTGCGGCAAAGATCGGGCTGAGCGGTTTGGGCATGGGAACCTCGTTTCTGTGGTCTGAGGTCAGGCGCGCGGGCGCCGATGACGATGACAGGATGCGCTGTGGCGCGGCGGATCAGGTGTCGAAGAGCGCGGCCTGATTGGCAAGGCCCTTGGCCTCGATCGGATTGCCGGACGGGTCGCGGAAGAACATTGTCCATTGCTCGTCCGGCTGGCCCTTGTAGCGCACGGTCGGCGGGATGACGAAGGTCACGCCCGCCGCGCGCAGCCGTTCGGCCAGCGCCTGAAAGCGCTCGATGTCCAGCACCGGGCCGAAATGCGGCATCGGCACCCGGACTTCGCCCAGCGCGCCGTCGCCACTGTCGCTCTCGGTCGACGGCTGGCCCAGGTGGAGCGAGATCTGATGGCCGAAGAAATCGAAATCCACCCCCGTGTCGGTGGCGCGCCCCTCGGCACAGCCCAGCACGCGGCCATAGAAATCGCGCGCCGCAGTCAGATCATCGACATGAAGGGCAAGATGAAAGGGCTGGGGCATCGCCGGGGCCTTCTCGCGGGGCAGCAGGATGCCTTTCGAAGTGTCCCATTCGCGCACCGAATTCAAGGGGCAGGTTGGCGGGCAGGTTGGCGGGCAGCCTGACGGGCAGGTCAGCGGAACATGACGAAGCTGCATTACGGTCGGGGCCCGCGCCGCGCGTGCCGGACCCTGGCGAGCGGTGGCATCGCAAAACCGGGGGGGTGCGCTACGGGGTTTGCGTTACAGGGGTTTGCGGTTTTACCGCTGGCCGAATGCGTCTAGGCTGCGAGCACGACCACAGACAGGCAGGAACGGGAAGCGCGCGGCGTGGGCAGGTTGGACAGATACGTGCTTTTCCAGCTGCTGGCGGTCTTTGCGTTCTTCGCGCTGGTGCTCGTGTCGGTCTACTGGGTGAACCGTGCCGTGCGGCTGTTCGACCAACTGGTCGGCGGGGGCCAGTCGCTGCTGGTGTTTCTGGAGCTTTCGGCGCTGACGCTTCCGAATGTGATTCGGCTGGTCCTGCCGGTGGCGGCCTTTGCGGCGGCGGTCTATGTCGCGGCGCGGCTGACGCGGGAAAGCGAGCTTGTGGTGATGCGCGCGGCGGGGCTGTCGCCCGTGCGGCTATTGCGCCCGGTGCTGATGTTCGGCGCCGTGGTCGCGGTCATGTTGCTGGCGCTGATGCATGTGCTGATGCCCGCCGCACGCGCGCAGCTTGCCGACCGGCAGGCCGAGATCGCCGAGAACATCACCGCGCAATTCCTGACCGCCGGGGGCTTCCAGAGCCCGGCGCGCGGCATCACCGTCTTCGTGCGCGAGATCACTCCCGAGGGCGAATTGTTCGGCGTGTTCCTGTCCGACAGCCGGGCCGAGGGCAGCCGCATCGACTACACCGCCCGCAGCGCGCTTCTGGCGCCGGGGCCGATGGGGCCGAAGCTGGTGATGCTGGACGGGATGGCGCAGATCCATGACCAGAGCGCCAACCGGCTGGTGGTCGCCAGCTTTCAGGACCTGACCTATGACATCAGCGCGCTGATCGGTCCGGTGGGGCGGGGGCAGGACGTGCGCGCCTTCAGTACCCCGGACCTTCTGAACCCGTCGCCCGAACTGCTCGAGGCCAGCGGCGCCACCACGGCCGAACTGCGCTACGAACTGGCCAACCGGTTCGCGCATCCGCTGCTGGCGGTGATGGCGGCGCTCATCGGCTTCGTGGTGGTGCTGGTAGGCGATTTCAGCCGTCTGGGACCGTGGCGGCAGGTGGCGGGTGCAACCGTGCTGCTGGCGCTGACGCAGCTCCTGGACAACGCGCTGGCCCGCCCGGCGCTGCGCGACCCGGGCCTTGCGTGGCTAGCCTTCGTGCCGGTGGCGGCGGGCTTGCTGGCGGTTCTGGCTATCCTGTGGTGGCTGGGGCGAAGGCGCGGACGCATGCGCCGCGCCGTGCGGGGGGAGGCGCCGGCATGATCCTGTCGCTCTACCTGACCCGGCGGCTGGCGCTGATGTTCCTGCTGGTCTTTGGCGTCTTTGCGGGGATGCTGGTGCTGCTGGACATGGTCGAACAGGTGCGCCGCCTGTCCGATCAGGACAGCGGCTTCCTGCAGGTGTTGCGGCTGGCGCTGCTGAACACCCCGCAGACGCTCTACCAGATCACGCCGCTGATCGTCATCCTGGCCTCGATGGCGGTGTTCCTGACGCTCTCGCGCACCTCGGAACTGGTGGTCATCCGCGCTGCCGGGCGCTCGGTGCTGCGGGTGATGGTGGTGCCGGTGCTGGCGATGCTGGTGGCCGGGGTGGCCTTCGTTGCGGTCATGAACCCGCTGGTGGCCAGCGCCAGCCGCGAATACCAGCGCGTGTTGGCGCAACTGCGCGGTGATGAGGTCAGCGCCGTGGTCATCGGCGCAGACGGGCTGTGGCTGCGTCAGGCGCTCGACGGCGGGCAGATGGTCATCAACGCGGCCGGGGCGTCGTCGGACGGGACGGTCCTGCGCGATGTCACCTTCCTGATCTTTGCCAGCGATCTTGACGCCGGGGGCGGCGTGGTCCGGCGGCTGCATGCGCATGAAGCACGGCTGAGCGCCGGGGCCTGGGAGCTGTTTTCCGCCAAGGACTGGACCCTTGGCGCCACCAACCCCGAGGCCGAGGCGCGCACCGCCGCGCGCATGAGCCTGCCCACCGACCTGACACCAAGCCAGATCCGCGACGGGTTCTCCCGCCCCGGCGCGATTCCGATCCGCGAATTGCCGGCCTTCATCGCCGCGCTGGAGCGGGCGGGTTTTTCGGCACGCGAACATCGGGTGTGGCTGCAGATGGAACTGGCGCTGCCGCTGATGCTGGCGGGGATGATGTTGCTGGCGGCAGGGTCCAGCATTCATCTGGCCCGCGCGGGCGGGGCGGGGCTGCGGGCGATGGCCACGATTCTGGCTGGATTCGCGCTCTTCTTTCTGCGTAACTTCGCGCAGGTTCTGGGGGAAAACGGGCAGATCCCGGTGCTGCTTGCCGCCTGGGCGCTGCCCGTGGCCACGGCGTTGCTGGCGCTGGGGTTGATGCTGCACATGGAGGATGGATGACGCGACCGCTGCGCCCGATGCCATCCGGTCCGGTCCGGGGCGCTGTCGCGTCCGGTGCGCCAGGCCGGTGGCGGCGCTGTGTGCTGTCGTTTCTCGTCCTGTGGCTTGCGGCCTGGCTGGTGCTGGCGGCGCCGGTGCGCGGACAGGGCGCCGACGCGGCCGCGCTGGTCGCTGACCGGGTTTTCGTGGCCGCCCCCGGCCGGTTGATCGCCGAGGGCAATGTCGAGGTCTTTTTCGGCGACCTGCGCCTGCGCGCGGCGCGCATCGAGTACGACCCCGAAGGCGACCGGATCGCCGCCACCGGCCCGCTGACCCTGCGCGATCGCGCGGGCGATGTTCTGGTCCTGGCCGACATGGCCGAGCTGGACCGCGATCTGCGCAACGGATTGATCCGCAGCGCCCGCGTGGTGCTGGGCGAGCAGATGCAGATCGCCTCGGGCGAGGTGGTGCGGTCTTCGGGCCGCTACACCGAGATGCGCCGCGCCATCGCCTCAAGCTGCGAAATCTGCACCGAATCCCAGACGCCGCTGTGGGAAATCCGCGCCCGCCGCGTGGTCCATGACGAAGAGGAACGCCAGATCCACTTTCAGGGCGCGCAGTTCCGGGTCATGGGCGTGCCGCTGGCCTATCTGCCGCATCTGCGCGTGCCCGATCCCACGCTGGACCGCGCCACCGGCGTGCTGCGCCCGTCCTTCAGCTATGACAACGTGCTGGGCTATGGCCTGCGCCTGCCGTATTTCATCGCCATCGCCGATGACCGCGACCTGACGGTGACGCCGTTTCTGGCCACCGACCGGACCCGCACGGTGGAGTTGCGCTACCGGCAGGCCTTTGCCAGCGGCGATGTCGAATTCCGCGGCGCGGTCAGCCGCGACAATGTACAAGGCGAAGGTTTGCGCTACTACGGCGCCGCCGAGGGCGCTTTCGCGCTGGCGGGCGGCTATCGCCTGCGCTTCAGCGGCATCGCGGCGAGCGATGACACCTACCTGACCGATTATGACTACGTGACCGCGCGCCGCCTGACGAGCGAGGTGATGGTCGAACGCGTGGCCCGCGATGACTGGCGGCGGGTCGAGGCGCTGCATTTCCACTCGCTCCGCCCGGGGGATGACAACGCGCTGCTGCCCGCGCAGGTGCTGCGCGCGGACTGGGAACGCCGTTTCGATGTGCCGGGGATCGGCGGGCGGGGGCTGCTGGCCTTCGGGGTCCACGCGCACCGCCGACCCTCGGACGCCGATGTACTGGGCCGCGACATGGCGCGCGCCAGCGCCATCGCCGACTGGCGCCGCGATGCGGTGCTGCCGGGCGGGCTGGTCGGCGCGATAGGCGCGCGGGTGGCGGTGGATCATGCGCGCGTGGCGCAGGACACGAATTTCCCGCGCCCTGTGACCCGTGTCACCCCCGCGGCCATGGCCGAACTGCGCTGGCCGCTGGTGCGGGACGGGGCCGGGGCGGCACGCCATGTCATCGAACCCGTGGCGCAAGTCATCTGGAGCCCCGATGACGGCAACGACCTGCCCAATGACACCAGCCTGATGCCCGAATTCGACGAGGGCAACCTGTTCAGTTACGACCGCTTCGCCGGGGGCGACCGCCGCGAACGCGGCCTGCGCGCCAACATTGGCGCAAGCTGGACCCGGCATGACCCGGCGGGCTGGTCCTCCACCCTGACCGTGGGGCGCATCCTGCGCCAGCGCGACCCGGCGCTGTTCTCGCCCGGCTCGCCGCTCGCTGGGGTGCGGTCGGACTGGCTGACGGCGCTGCGCTTCGATGGGGCGGGCGGATTGTCGCTGACGAATCGCGTGCTGTTCGGCGACGATCTGCGCCCCAGCCGAAACCATCTGCAGCTTGACTACGCCTGGCGGCGCGGCACGCTGTCCACCAGCGTCATGCACATCCGCGCCGATGCGGCCGAGGACCGGTTCGACACCACCTCGGAGTGGCGGCTGGACGCCGGGGTCGCGGTGGATGAAAACTGGACCGCACGGGTGGACTGGCGCTACGATCTGGCCGACAATCGCATGGCGCGCGCCGGGCTGGGGGTGGAATTCCGCAACGAGTGCGTGGCGCTCGATCTTTCGCTCTCGCGCAAGTTCGGCGAAGGCGGTAGTGTGGCGCGGACCACGAATGTGGGCCTGTCGGTGGCGCTGCTGGGGATCGGCGGCAGCCCGGCGGGCGCGCGCGGCAGCCGCTGCGCGCAATAGGATACACCACCGGCGGCGCCTTGCCGCGCCGGTAACAGACGGAAACGGAACCGATATCATGATGCGACCGAGCCAGAGCCTGCGCTCCCTGATCCGGCCCCTGACACGCCCCGTGACATCGGCGTTGCGCCGCGCCTGCCTGGGGTCCGCACTGGGGCTTGCCGCCGCGCTGGTGGTGCTGGCGGCGCCGGTGCCCGCGGCGGCGCAGAACATGTTCGCCCCGGCGCTGAACGTGAACGACCGGGTGATCACGAATTTCGACATCACGCAGCGCATGCGGCTTCTGGAGGTGCTGAATGTCGGCGCCGAGGACATGCGCGAGGAAGCCATCCAGCGGCTGACCGAAGAGGCGGTGCAGGCGTTTCACGCGCGCCGCGCCGGGGTCCGGATCGCCCCGGACGAACTGGCCGAGGGCGTGGCCGAATTCGCCGCCCGCGCCAACATGGAGGCCGAGGAATTCATCGCCGAATTGTCCCGCGCCGGGGTCGATGAAACCGCCTTTCGGGACTTCATCGAAGTGGGGCTGATGTGGCGCCAGATGGTGCGCGCCCGTTTCGTGCCGCGCGTCAGCATCACCGAGGCCGAGATCGACCGCGCGCTTTCGGTCAGCGCCATCCGCGGCACCCAGCGCGTGCTGATGTCCGAGATCTTCCTGCCCTCGGATCCCGAATTCGCTGAAGCCGTGGGCGAAATCATCCCCCAGATCCTGGCGATCACCACATTCGAGGATTTCGCCGATGCCGCGCGGCAGGTGTCCATTGCCGGATCGCGCGAACAGGGCGGGCGGCTGGAATGGCTCGATATCAACGCTTTGCCGCCCGAGGTCCGCGCCCAGGTGCGCGACGCGCGCCCGGGTGCCATCATCGGCCCAATCGAGGTGCCCGGCGCCTTCGGCATCTTCCAGTTGCGCGCCACCGACAGCCGCCGCGACATTCCCCCGGACCAGGTGCGCGTGGATTACAAGACCCTGCTTCTGCCCGGCGGGCGGTCCGAGGCGAACGCGGCGCGCCTGGCGGAGATCCGCGCCCGCGTGGACCGCTGCACCGATCTGAACGCATTTGCCCGCGACCTCTTCGCCGAGGCGCTGGTCCGGTCCGAGGAACTGGTGCGCAGCCTGCCGCAGGAGACCGCGCTGGAACTGTCCCGGCTGGACGAGAAGGAAATCTCGGCCAACATGGTTCGGGGTGGCAATCTGGTGGTGCTGATGCTGTGCAGCCGCACGCTGGAGTATGACGAGCCGCCGACCCGCAACCAGGTGCGCAACCAGTTGCGCGATCAGCGTCTGAACCAGCTGGCGGACAACTGGCTCGCCGAACTGGTCGCCGAAGCAGAGATTCGTCGTCGCTGATCCGCCTGCCAGGCGAATAGAAGCGACTGTTCCGCGCCCCACCCACCCGCCCTTGGCGCTTCACAGGCGCTGCCCGGCGCGCGCGCCGGGCGGGGGCAATGTCAGGGACTGCGTGCTGTCGCGCCCCGTGCGAACCTGCGCGGCGCTCCGTTCAGGCCAGACCGCCGGCGATGACCCGCAAATGCGGGCGGTGCGCCGGGCGGGTGGCGCTGCAGCGCGCCGGGGCGGGCTGCGTTGCGGGGTTCTTCCCGGGCGCGGTCATGCCGCGCAGGCTCTGGAGCACGGGCGCGGTATGGGCCCCGCGCAGGCGCGGCTGCGCGGCGGTCATTGCGAACCGCCGCGGCGCGGCGCCGATCACACCGCAGGTGTCCAGCGCACCGAGCACCAGGTCGATCCCCCGCCCGTCACTGCTGAGCGGCAGGAGCATCAAAAGCCCGTCCATGGGGGGTTGACGCGGCGCGGCCGGGGCGATCAGCGGCAATTGCACCCGCGCGCCGCAGCCAACCTGCGCCACCGCCTGGCGCAGTTCGGCCCGCGCAGCGCTGGTCAGGAACGCGGTCAGCGGCATGCCGCGGACATCCATGCCCATCAGATCATGCAGCCCGCTGCCTGCAATCCGAAGCCGGGCGACCTGCGGCGCCACGATTTCGGCCACGAAACACTGCGCCAGCGCCTGCCCCAGCGCGGCGGGGTCGATATCGCGCCGCAGCGCCATGGGCCGTCCGGCGCGCGCCGCCTCCCAGCAGGCCAGCACCCGCGCAGCATTGTCGAACCCGTCGAGGCTCGACGCCTGTTCGGCCATGTCCGGGCCGGGACTGCGCCGGGAAATGATCTCATTGCCGTCCTGCATAGTCGCCTCCGACTGTCTTGTCCTGCATCCAGTGCAGACCCGCGCGCATCCGCGTCACGCGTCCCTGCGGCACGGTTACCGGTCTGCGCTATCGCCGCGTCCCCGTTTCGATTGTGGTGGGAGCATAGCGCGATGCGGGCGAAAATGTGGCAAAAGGTGAAGGAATGGTTAAGGCTGACACGGCAGATCAGCGACGGGGCAGAGAGGGCAGAGCCATGAAATCCATGACAGGATTCGCGACACTGCAGGGCAGTCTGGAGGAAGACGGCCACACCTGCGCCTGGCAGTGGGAGATCCGCGCCGTGAACGGGCGCGGGCGCGACCTGCGGCTGCGGCTGCCCGAGGCCGCGGCGGCGCTGGAACCTGCAGTGCGCAAGGCGGTCGAGGCGCGGGTGGCGCGCGGATCGGTCACGGTGGGGCTGCGGCTCGACGACGCCGCACACAGCGCCGCACCCGTGCTGGACCGCGCGGTGCTGGGCGCGGTGCTGGATGCGCTGGGCCACGTCCGCGCCGACGCGGGCGCGCGCGGGATCGACTGCCGCAGCCCGAGCGCGGCGGAAATCCTCGCCCTGCGCGGGGTGCTGGCGGCACCGGGGCAAGTGGCGGGGCAAGTGGCGGGGCAGGGGGCGGACCCCGCGCGGGGGCTCCCCGAGGCGCTGACCGCCGCGCTGTTGGCCGACCTCGGGCATGCGCTGGATGACCTGGACGCCGCGCGCGCATCCGAGGGCGCGGCGCTGGCCGGGGTGATCGGCGCGCAGATCGATCGGATCGCCGCGCTGACCGCCGATGCCCGCGCGCTCCTGGACACGCGCGCGCAGGCCATCGACGCGGCGCATCGTGCCGCGCTGGCGAAGCTGGCGCGCGATCTGCCGCAGGACGAGGGCCGCCTGGCGCAGGAACTGGCGCAACTGGCGGTCCGGCTGGATGTGGCCGAGGAACTGGACCGGCTGGACGCCCATTGTGCCGCCGCCCGCGCGCTGGTGGGCGATACCGACCCTTCGGGTCGCAGGCTCGATTTCCTCTGTCAGGAATTCAACCGCGAGGCCAACACCTTGTGTGCGAAAGCGCAGTACCTGGACCTGACCCGGGTCGGGCTTGACCTCAAGGCGGTGATCGATCAGATGCGGGAGCAGATCCAGAACGTGGAGTAGGGCATGGCGCGGCGCGGGCTTCTGATCATCCTGTCTTCGCCCTCGGGCGCGGGGAAATCGACACTCTCGCGGCGGCTCCTGTCCTGGGACCCGGCGATCCGTTTTTCCGTCTCGGCCACCACCCGCGCCCCGCGCGCGGGCGAGGTGGACGGGCGCGAATACCACTTCCGCAGCCGCGAGACTTTCGAGGCGATGGTGGCGGGCGGCGACATGCTGGAACACGCCGAGGTGTTCGGCAACCTCTACGGCACGCCGCGCGCCCCGGTCGAAACGGCGCTCGAGGCCGGGCAGGACACGCTGTTCGATATCGACTGGCAGGGCGGGCAGCAGATCCGCAACTCGGCCCTGGGGAAGGATTCGATTTCGGTTTTTGTGCTGCCGCCGTCGATCGCCGAGCTTGAGGCGCGGCTGCAGGGCCGCGCGCAGGACACCGCCGAGGTGATCGCCGGGCGCATGGCGCGGGCGCGCGACGAGATCAGTCACTGGGCCGAATACGATTACGTGCTGGTCAATGATGATCTGGACGCCACCGAGGAGGCGCTGCGCACGATCATCCGGGCCGAGCGCTTGAAGCGCGACCGCCAGCCCTGGCTGAACGAGTTCACCCGCGGCCTGAATGCCGAATTCGCGGCGCGCGGGGGGGCGACGGCGTAGGACGCCGGGCGTCCATTCCGCCGCACCACCATATTTCCTTGGAGAAAAAGCACCCTCGAGGCGTGCCCATCCACCCGCCGCCGCACGCCCCAAGGGCGCTGCCCGCGCTGGCGCGTGGGCGGGGCTGTGAGTCTCACGGGGCCAACGCGTTCCTCTCAGATCGCGCCCCGCCAGCGCAGGACCAGAACCATCAGGATCAGCATCACCAGCAGGCCGAAGGCGACGCTGCCGAGGACGGTGAGCAACAGATCCACCCGCCGTCGCCCCCGGTTGAGGCGGCTCAGATAGGTGTGCACGGCGGTGCTGGCGGCCTCGGCCCGCGCCAGATCGAGTTGCCGGGCCAGCCGCGGGTGCGCGGCCAGCGGCTCGATCTCGGCGAGGAAATCGGCCTCGGCGCGCAGGCGCCGGGGCAGGCGGCGGCGGCAATCGGGCAGCGCATCGGCCAGCGTTTCGCCCGAGGCGCGGAACTCGGCCTGCAGGAGCGCGGTGATCTCGGCGATGCGGCTGGCGATATCGGGGGGCATGGGCCTCGTTGGGCTTGGGGCAGGGGGTTGTGGTCGCGCACCGCCGACGTATTACTGCCTGCAACGCGGCGGTGCAATCCGGGCTGGGGGCTTTGCATGGAACTTGAAACCATCCGACACGGGGACGCCACGGGCGGGACACCGCTGCTGATTGTCCATGGTCTCTTCGGCTCGGCGCGCAACTGGGGGGCCATCGCCAAGCGGCTGGCGGACACGCGCCCGGTCTTCGCGGTGGACATGCGCAACCACGGCGCCAGCCCGCGCGCGGAGCGCCATGGCTACGACGATATGGCCGCCGATCTGGCGGGCTGGATTGACGCGCAGGGCGGGCCGGTCGATGTCATGGGGCACTCCATGGGCGGCAAGGCGGCGATGGTGCTGGCGCTGACGGAACCCGCGCTGGTGCGGCGGCTGGTGGTGGCCGATATCGCGCCGGTGGGTTATGGCCACAGCCAGACGCCGCTGATCCGGGCCATGCGCGATCTGGACCTGCGCGGACTGGACACGCGGGCCGAGGCCGACCGGCGGCTGGCCGAGAGGATCGAAGACCGCGGTGTGCGCGCCTTCCTCCTGCAATCGCTGGACCTGCGCGCCGATCCGCCGCGCTGGCGGCTGAACCTCGACGTGCTGGAGGCCGAGATGGAGCGGATCATCGGCTGGCCCGAGGTCGCGGGGCAGTTCGACGGCCTCGCGTTGTTCCTGTCCGGCGGGGCCTCGGACTACGTGCGCCGCGAACACCGCCCGCTGATCCGCGCCCTTTTCCCGCAGGCGCGCTTCGCCCGGATTCCGGGCGCGGGGCACTGGCTGCACGCCGAAAAGCCGCGCGAATTCGCCGAGACGTTGCGCGCGTTTCTGGACGCGCCCGCCACCGATACCCCGCAGGCAGTACCATGAAGACCATCATCTTCGATCTTGACGGCACGCTGCTGGACAGCGCCCCGGACATTCGCGCCACCGCCAACACCTTGCTGGAACGCCGGGGCCGCGCGCCGATCACGCTGGCGCAGACGCACGGGTTCATCGGCGCGGGTGCCGGGGCATTCGTGACCCGGCTGGCGGCGGCGGCGGGGCTGCCCTCGGACGCGCCGGCGCTTGCACGGCTGGAAGCCGAGTTCGTGGAGATATACGAACACGCCCACGCGCTGACCCGCGTCTATCCTGGGGTCGAGGCGGCGCTGGAGCGCCTTGGGCGCGCGGGCTGGCGCATGGGCCTGTGCACCAACAAACCCATCGGCCCGGCGCGCGCGGTGCTGGCGCATTTCAGCCTGTCGGACCGGTTTGCCGCGGTGGTGGGGGGTGACAGTCTGCCGGTGCGCAAACCCGACCCGGCACCGCTGCGCCATGTGCACGCGGCATTGGGCGGCGGCCGGGCGGTCTATGTCGGCGACAGCGAGGTCGACGCCCTGACCGCCGCCGCGGCTGCGCTCCCGTTCGCGCTGTTCACCGAAGGCTACCGCCAGAGCGCACCCGAGGAGATCGTCCATCAGGCCCGCTTCGCAGATTTCGGCCTTCTGCCCGATCTGGCCGAAGGGCTGCTGGCCGGGACATAGGCCCCGCGCCTCCGCGGATGCTGACCCGCCGTTTCACCCCACGCGCCCTCTTGCGTGCCGCAGGCCGCTGGGCTACATCGCCAGAGCCACGACGGAACGGCGAGTTGGCGGAGTGGTTACGCAGCGGATTGCAAATCCGTGTACACCGGTTCGATTCCGGTACTCGCCTCCACCGTGAGCCCCAGTATTCCGCAGCGTTCAGGCGCGCCAGCTTTCCGGGGCGTCCAGAAAGGTGGCCACGGCGTCCAGTGTGGTGGCGTCGAAATCGCCGCCGCGTCGGGCTTCGGCCAAGACATCGGCCCAGGTGCAGAGCCAGTGCAGCCGCACGCCGTGTTCGGCCAGGCGCGGTTCGGTCTGCGGGAAAATGCCGTAGTAGAAGATCACCGCCGTATGCGCGCAGTCCGCGCCGGTGTCGCGGATCGCATCGACGAAGCCGAGTTTCGAGCCGCCATCGGTGGTCAGGTCCTCGACCAGCAGTACGCGCTGGCCCGGCGTCATCTCGCCCTCGATCCGGGCGTTGCGGCCGTAGCCCTTGGGCTTCTTGCGCACATAGGTCATGGGCAGGCCCATGCGTTCGGCGACCAGCGCGGCGAAGGGGATGCCTGCGGTCTCGCCCCCGGCGATGTTGTCGAAGGCCTCGAAGCCCGCGTCTTCCATCACCCGGGCGGTGAGGAAGTCCATGAGCGCCGAACGGATGCGCGGGTGGCTGATCAGCTTGCGGCAGTCGATGTAGGTGGGGGCCTTCAGGCCGCTGGCGAGCGTGAAGGGATCAGTGGCGTTGAAATGCACGGCGCGGATGTCCAGCAGCATCCGGGCGGTCAGGCGCGCCACGGTGGCGCGATCGGTGAAGCTGGCGGGGCGCATGGGCGGTCCTTTCGGGCGGGGGTGCTGGGTGGACAGGGCGCATGCGGGGGTTTCACACCCCCGCACCCCCGTGGGGTATTTTCGGCAAGATGAAGGGGCGGGCGGTCATGCGGGATCGGTGACCTGCCAGTGCAGGGGGAAGCCGGGATCGAAGAGGGTGACGAGGCCGTCGCCGGTGTCCAGCTTCGCGGGCAGGGCGAGCGGGGTGTCGGCGCGGGTGAGGGTGAGGCGGTCCTCGTTCGTGGGGAGGCGGTAGAAGGCGGGGCCGTGAAGCGCGGTGAAGCCTTCGAGCCGGTCGAGCGCGTCCTCGTCCTCGAACACATGGGCGAGGATGGGCAGCGTGTGCGGTGCGGTGAAACAGCCCGCGCAGCCGCACGCGCTTTCCTTGGCGCCGTCCGGGTGGGGCGCGCTGTCGGTGCCCAGGAAGAAGCGCGCGTCGCCCGAGGTGGCGGCGGCGCGCAGCGCCAGGCGGTGGGTTTCGCGCTTGGCCACGGGCAGGCAGTAGTAATGCGGGCGGATGCCGCCTGCCAGGATGTGGTTGCGGTTGATGACCAGATGATGCGTGGTGATGGTGGCGGCCAGCCCTTCGGGCGCGGATCGCACGTAATCTGCGGCATCAGCGGTGGTGATGTGTTCCATGACCACGCGCAGCCCGGGCGTGGCCGCGCGCAGGGGATCGAGCACGCGGTCGATGAACACCGCCTCGCGGTCGAAGATGTCGATGTCGGGGTCGGTGACCTCGCCGTGGACGCAGAGGGGGATGCCCGCTTCGGCCATGGCCTCGAGCACGGGGCGGGTGCGGGCAAAATTGCGCACCCCAGAGGCCGAATTGGTGGTCGCGCCCGCCGGGTAGAGCTTCACCGCCTGGATGATGCCGCTTTCATGCGCGGCGACCACGTCCGCCGGGTCGGTGTCTTCGGTCAGGTAGAGGGTCATCAGCGGGGTGAAGGCGCTGCCCGGCGGCAGGGCGGCGCGGATACGCTCGCGGTAGGCGCTGGCCTGCGCCCCGGTCACCACCGGCGGCACCAGGTTGGGCATGATGATGGCGCGGGCGAAGTGGCGCGCCGATTCGGGCGCCACGGCGGCCAGCATGGCGCCGTCGCGCAGGTGCAGGTGCCAGTCGTCCGGACGGCGCAGGGTCAGGGTCAGGGCCATGCGCTTTCGGTTACACAAAGCGGGCGGGCGAATCCAGATCGCAATTGTGCCTTGGGGGCGGGGGCCTGCTCAGACGGTCTCGGCCCGGGCCTCGAGCGCGGCTTCGGCGCGGGCCAGGATCTCGGACAGCCGCTCGGACCGCACCAGGGTCAGCGCCGCTCGCGCGGCAATCGCCGTCAGGCGGGGGCGCTGCAGCGCCTCGGTGCGCAGGGCGAGACGGGTGAGATAGGTGGCGAAGCTGTGCCGCTGGCGGAACAACCTGAAGAACGACCTGCGATCCAGCGTGGCGCTGCCCGCCATCTCGATCGCGGGGACCAGCACCCCCATGCTGGTCAATTCGCGTGCGGTATCCGGGCCCAGCCAGCGCGTGCGCAGCCGGGTGACATTGCCCCCCGCAAAGAGCGATGCATGCATCGAATCAAGCCGCCGCGCAGGGTCATGGATGAGGAAGACCTTGTCGGCTGCCTCGCACATCTGGGGCGCGTAGCCGAAGCGGGTGGTGAAATCCAGGCGCCGGGCCTGCGGGAAGCGCGTGTCCCAATCGGCGCGGGCGGTGTCCAGCGTCGCCTGCGGGGCGACGGTCAGCACCGTGCACCCCGGCGCGGCCACGGAATAGGCCGCCGCCGCGTAGCCGCAGGCCCCCGCGCCAAAGAACACCACGCGGTCGAACCCGTCGAAGAACCCGTCGTCGATCAGCCGGTCCATGTGGTCCCAGACCGCCGCATCGCGGAACCAGGTGTCGCCGCGCGCCACGAAGACCAGCGCCGACCAGCCCTGCGCCACCGCGATTTCATATCCCATCGGGCGCTGGCGCCCGCCGGCGGCGCGGATCGTGGCGGCGTTCTCGAAGCTGACCAGCAAAACGGCTTCAGAGCCGTGCAGTCCGAAGGCCGCATGGCGCGTGCCCAGCGGTATGAAATCGCCCACCTCCTCGCCGAGTTCATCGAGCCGGGCCAGCCATTCCGCTTCGGTCTGGGCCTTGGACAGGTCAATGTCGTCGTGCTGGTCGTCCAGGGTGGGCATAGGCGGGCCTTCCGAAGCGCGGTTACGGGATATCATGGGTATCGGCGCCAAGCGTGTCGCCGGTTCGGAGGAATGAGGGCAAAAATGGGTTGCCGCAAGTCCGCCGGGAAACAGAGTGTTCTGCGCCGAACCGCCCGGGTGCCGAAACATGGTCCGAAA
>LFIK01000489.1_pt1 | contig 29760 bp, 22 predicted proteins | sample 643401 | NCBI WGS metagenome assembly LFIK01 (sample SAMN03777447, study PRJNA286221) | soda lake metagenome | biome: soda lake; feature: Kulunda steppe; material: water; isolation source: sample T5-Br brine of Lake Tanatar-5 | place: Russia: Kulunda steppe | collected 2010-07
CCCCCCCCCGAGCGCGGGCCGCGCCCTCCCTTGTCGGGGGCTGCGCGGCCCGTCGCGCTTCGGTGCCCGCGCTGCAGCGGGCTTGCCCCGCCTCCGCGGCGGGGCTATCAGGCGGAGCATCCTCACACCGGAGTCTGCCGCATGTCCGACCCTCAGCCCGCGCGGCCGCAGATCTACCTTGTCACCCCGCCCGACCCCGACCCGCAGCGCTTTCCCGACACGCTGGCGCGGGTGCTCGATGCGCAGCCGGTGGCCTGCGTGCGGCTGTCGGCACCCGGCACCGATGCCGACCGGATCGCGCGCGCGGCAGACGCGCTGCGCGAGGTCACGCATGCCCGCGATGTCGCGCTGGTGATCGAGCGCCACGCGGCGATGGTGGACCGGCTGGGGCTGGACGGGGTGCATCTGGGCGACGGCGCGCGCGGGGTGCGCAAGCTGCGTGCCGATCTGGGCGCGGACCGGATCATCGGCGCGTTCTGCGGCGCCTCGCGCCATGACGGGATCACCGCGGGCGAAGCCGGCGCCGATTATGTCGCCTTCGGCCCGGTGGGCGCGGCGGGGCTGGGCGACGGGACCACCGCGCCGCGCGCGCTGTTCGAATGGTGGTCCGAGATGATCGAGGTGCCGGTCGTCGCCGAAGGCGCGCTCGATGCCGCGCTGATCGAAAGCCTGGCGCCGGTGGTTGATTTCATCGGCCTTGGCGCCGAAATCTGGGGCGAGGACGATCCGGTGGCGGCGCTCGCCGCGCTGACCGCGCCCCTGGGCTGAACAGACCCGGGCAGAACACACCGCGCGCGCAGGCCCTGGGCCGGATGCGCCGCGACAATGGGAGAGGACCATGCTGGACAAGCGCAATTTCTACATCAACGGCCAATGGGTGGCCCCGCAGGCGGGCACCGACCTCGAGGTGATCGACCCCTCGACCGAAGAGCCCTGCGCGGTGATCGCGCTGGGTGGGCAGGCCGACACCGACGCCGCCGTGGCCGCCGCGCGCGCCGCGCTCGACGGCTGGATGTACACCGACCCGGCCGAGCGGCTGGCGGTGGTCGAGCGCATCCAGAAAGTCTATGCGGCCCGCGCCGACGACATGGCGCGCGCGATCAGCACCGAGATGGGCGCGCCCATCGACATGGCGCGCGCCTCGCAGGTGGGGGCGGGTGAATTCCACATCCGCAACTTCATCGACGCCTTCCACAAGATCGACTTCATCGCGCCGCTGGGCGACCACGCTCCCGACGACCGCATCATCAAGGAGGCCGTCGGCGTCTGCGCGCTGATCACCCCGTGGAACTGGCCGATGAACCAGGTCACGCTGAAGGTGATCCCGGCGCTGCTGGCGGGCTGCACGATGGTGCTCAAGCCCTCGGAGATCGCGCCGCTGTCGTCGATCCTGTGGACCGAGATCCTCGACGAGGCCGGCGTGCCGAAGGGCGTCTACAACATGGTCAACGGCGACGGGCCGGGCGTGGGCACGCAGTTGTCGCAGCACGCCGATGTGGACATGGTCAGCTTCACCGGCTCCACCCGTGCAGGCATCGCGATCTCGAAGAACGCCGCCGAGACGCTCAAGCGCGTGCATCTGGAGCTGGGCGGCAAGGGGGCGAACATCATCTTCGCCGACGCCGATGAAAAGGCGGTCAAGCGCGGCGCGATCCACTGCTTCGGCAACACCGGGCAATCGTGCAACGCGCCCACGCGGATGCTGGTGGAACGCTCGGTCTATGACCGCGCCGTCGAAACCGCCGTCGAGGTGGCCGAAAACACCCGCGTCGCGCCCGCCGCCGAGCAGGGCCGCCATATCGGCCCGCAGGTCAGCCAGGCGCAGTTCGACAAGGTGCAGGACCTGATCCAGAAGGGCATCGACGAAGGCGCGCGGCTGGTCGCCGGTGGTCTCGGGCGGCCCGAGGGGCTGAATCGCGGCTACTACACCCGGCCGACGGTGTTTGCCGATGTCAGCAACGACATGACCATCGCGCGCGAAGAGATCTTCGGACCCGTCCTGTCGATCATCCCGTTTTCCGACGAGGCCGAGGCGATCGCGATCGCCAACGACACGCCTTACGGGCTGACCAACTATGTCCAGAGCGCGGACGGCGCGAAGCGCAACCGCGTGGCGCGGAGGCTGCGCTCGGGGATGGTCGAGATGAACGGCAGGAGCCGCGGCGCGGGCGCGCCCTTCGGCGGGATGAAGCAGTCCGGCAACGGGCGCGAGGGCGGCGTCTGGGGGATCGAGGATTTCCTGGAAGTCAAGGCGGTGTCGGGCTGGTCCTCGGCGGATGACTGAGCCGGAGGAGCGCGGCGGACCCCCATCGAGGGGGTCCACCGCGCGCGGCCGCCCTGCGGCGCCCGCAGGCGCCTGTGCCCGGCCGGTGATCCGGGGCGGCACGCGGCGCGTCGCCTGACGGTATCGTGAACGGAGAGCGCATGCGCATCGTGGTGGCGGTTCTGGCGGTGGCGGCCATCGCGCTGTCGATCTGGCGGTTGGAGGGCGACCGCGCGGGGCTGGAGGTCTCGGCCTTCGATGTCGGCGGCGACACGCCGGCGACGCTGTATCTGGCGGCGGGCGACGATCCCGCGCCGGTGGTGGTGATCGCGCATGGCTTTGCGGGCTCGCGCCAGTTGATGGAGCCCTTCGCGCTGACGCTGGCGCAGGCGGGCTACGTGGTGGTGAGTTTCGACTTCAGGGGCCACGGGCGCAATCCGGTGCCGATGTCGGGCGATGTGGACGACCCCGGCGGAACCACCGAACTCCTGGTCGCGGAAACCCTGCGCGTGGCCGAGGCGGCGCTGGCGCATCCGCGCGCCGATGGCCGGTTGGCGCTGCTGGGGCATTCGATGGCCTCGGACGTGATCGCGCGCGCCGCAGAGCGCGATCCGCGCGCCGACGCGGTGGTGGCGGTGTCGATGTTCTCGGGCTCGGTCAGCGCCGAGACGCCCGCGAACCTGCTGGTGATCGCTGGCGAATGGGAGGCGCGGCTGGCCGAGGAAGCCCTCCGCGCGGTCCGGCAGATCGACCCCGACGCGGCGGCGGGCGAGACCGTGGGCGACCCGGCCACCGGCCCCGCGCGCCGCGCGGTGATCGCGCCGCGGGTCGAGCATGTGGGCGTGCTCCATGCGCCCACGTCGCTGGAGGCCGCGCGCGACTGGCTGGACGAAAGCTTCGGGCGCGAGAGCACGGGCGCGGTGGCGAACCGCGGCGGCTGGATCGCGCTGCTGCTGGCGGCGACGGTGGCGCTGGGCTGGCCGCTGGCGCGCGCGCTGCCCGCCGGCGGGGGGGCTTTGGTGCCGCCGCTGCCGGCGGGGCGATTCGTGCTGGCCGCGCTGGGGCCGGCGCTGGCGGTGCCGCTGCTGCTGTGGCCCGTGGACACCAACGTGCTGCCGGTGCTGGTGGCGGATTACCTGGCGCTGCATCTGGGGCTCTATGGCGCGCTGACGCTGGCGCTGCTGGGCGCGTGGGGGCAGTTGCGCGGGGCGTTTCCGGCGCGGGTGTGGTGGATCGCGGCCGCCGTGGCGGTGTTCGGGATCGTGGTCTTCGGGGGCATGCTCGAGCGCTACGTGGCATCCTTCGTGCCGCATCCGGGCCGCGCGGTGGTGATCGCGGGCCTCGCGCTGGGGGCGGTGCCGTTCATGCTGGGCGACGGGGTGCTCACGCGCGGCGGGCGCGCGGGGCTGTGGCGCGTGCTGCTGGCGCGGCTGGCGTTTCTGGGCTCGCTGGCGCTGGCGGTGGCGCTGGATTTCGAGGGGCTGTTCTTTCTGGTCATCATCGTGCCGGTGATCGTGCTGTTCTTCGCGCTCTTCGGCACCATGTCGGGCTGGGTGGGGCGGCGCACCGGACTGCCGGCGGCGGGCGGGATCGGGCTGGGGCTGGTGCTGGCGTGGTCGCTGGGAGTGACGTTTCCGATGTTCGACGCGGGTTAGGGCGAACGTCGTTCAGGGTGACGAAGTCGCGCACTCCTGCGCGGAATAAAGGCCGCAGGCCGCCGCGCATCGCCGGGCCGCCCCCCGGCACGGCGATCTGGCATCGGCAGGCGCACAGCCGCGCCGTTCTTCGGATCTGGCCAGGATAAACCGGCATGGCCCAAGCGGCGCATCGCCGCACCGCGGCCCGCCGATGCGCTCGCTTGGTGCCTCGAACCGCTCGGCGACCATGTCAAGGCCGGGGGACCGGCAGGCCACTGGGCACGCGCTCCGGCACGCCCAGCCGTCCGCGGGTTGCGACCGGGTCGGTGAGCGTGTCGAGAAACGCCACCAGATCCGACACATCCCGCGGCGAGAGTGCAATGGGCGGCGTGGCGACGGCCTCGGCGATGGCGGCGCGTTCGTCCGCGTCGTCCATGATGCGCCAGTCATCGACAGGCAGATCGGGCAGCACGACCTGCGACCGGTCATAGCGCTCCAGCGCCGCCACGGGGTCGGCGTGGTCGGCAATGAACGCCGCGAGCGTCGCGTGGCTGCCGGCGTGGCCGTAAGGCGCAGTCAGCGCCACGTTGCGCAGCGACGGGGTGCGAAAGGCGAAGCGATCAGCCTCGGCCCCGGTGACGCGGGCGCGGCCGTCGTCGCGGGCGTGGCTTTCGAAATCCGCGGCCTTGCCGGGGCCGAGCTGCGGCGCGCCGCGGGCGTGGAAGCGGTGGTCGGTCAGCAGCGGGCCCGCGTGGCAGCTTGCGCAGGTGGCGGACCCGTAGAACAGCGCCGCCCCGCGTGCGGCCGCCCCCGACAGCCGCGCCTCGCCGCGCAGGACGGCATCGAACGGGCTGGTGTCCGAGCGGAACTCGAACGCCATGAACGCCGCGATGGCGTTGGAGATATCGGTGAAGGCGATATCGTCGGGCGCGTCGATGCCGGGATAGACCTGCGCGAAGGCCTCGGCGTAGTCGGGGATCGCGGCGACGCGGCGCGCGATCAGGTCCCACGCGCCGCCCGGCCCGGTGATCCGCCCTTGCCGCGCCGCGCGCGAGATGTCGTTTCCGATGTGATGCCCGGCCATTTCGTCACGGTTGAGCACCGGAAACATGGTCTGCGCGGACAGCACCGAGGCGAAGCCGTCGACCATGTCCGCCGCGAGCGGCGTGCGCAGCCCGCCGGGGCGGTCGGGGTCAGCCTCGATCCGGCCGTCATGGAACAGCACGCTCGCCTCATGCGCGCCGAGGTTGAACAGCGCCGGCGCATTGCGCGGGATGCGGCGCAGCTCGGCCACGCGGTCGGGCAGGGCGGCGCGGTCCGGCCCCAGCCCGGTGGCGCCGGTCCCCAGCCCCAGCGACAGCCCGTCCGAGGTGCCATGCGCCGGGTGGTGACAGGTGGCGCAGGCGACATCGCGGTTGCCCGACAGGACCGGGTCGAAGAACAGCAGCCGGCCCAGGGCGGCCTCGGCCTCGTCGACGGGCGCGAAATCGGCGTCGGTGAGCGGGGGCGGCAGGTCGGGCAGCGCCGGGGCGCGCTGGCTCAGCGCCGCCACGAACGCGCCCGCGCCGACCAGCGCGCCCAGCGCCGCGCCGGCGAGCAGGCGCGCAGGGGCAGGCTTGGCCTTGGGGCGTGGTGACATGGCGCGCCTCGGATCGCGGTCAGGGCGAGCATACAGCCGCCGCGCGCGCAGGCGCGATTCCTTTTTGACTCGGCGCGAAAATCCGCGCACTCTTTTCCGGCATCGTTGGAGACAACGGGCGGCCGTCGGGGAGGCGGCCCACGCATTTGGGAGGATGCAATGAAGAAACTGTTTCTCGCCTCGGCGGCGACGGCACTTGCCATGTCCAGCGTCGCCCATGCCGACACCATCACCGTCGGTGTCAGCTGGTCGAATTTCCAGGAAGAGCGCTGGCGCACCGACGAGGCCGCGATTCGCGCGGCGCTGGACGAACACGGCGCCGCCTATGTCTCGGCGGATGCGCAGTCGTCCTCGTCCAAGCAGCTGTCGGACATCGAAAGCCTGATGGCGCAGGGGGTCGACGCGCTGATCCTGCTGGCGCAGGACACGCAGGCGATCCTGCCCGCGGTCGCAATGGCCGCCGACGAGGGGATCCCCGTGATCGCCTATGACCGGCTGATCGAGGACAGCGACGCCTTCTACCTGACCTTCGACAACGTCGAGGTCGGGCGCATGCAGGCACGCGCGGTGCTCGAACAGCAGCCCACCGGGAACTACGTGATGATCAAGGGCTCGCCCACCGATCCCAACGCGGATTTCCTGCGCGGCGGCCAGCAGGAGGTGCTGCAGGACGCCATCGACGCGGGCGACATCACCATCGTCGGCGAGGCGTATACCGATGGCTGGCTTCCGGCCAACGCGCAGCGCAACATGGAGCAGATCCTCACCGCCGCCGACAACGAGGTGGACGCGGTGGTCGCCTCGAATGACGGCACCGCGGGCGGGGTCGTCGCCGCGCTTGATGCGCAGGGCATGGCCGGGATCCCGGTGTCGGGGCAGGATGGCGATCACGCCGCGCTGAACCGCATCGCGCAGGGCACGCAGACGGTCAGCGTCTGGAAGGATGCGCGCGATCTGGGCCGCGCGGCGGGCGAAATCGCGGTGATGCTGGCCGGTGGCACCGCGATGGCGGACATCGAGGGCTCCGAGGACTGGACCTCGCCCGCCGGGACCACGATGAGGGCGATGTTCCTGGAGCCCGTGCCGATCACGGCGGACAACCTGTCGCTGGTGGTCGATGCCGGCTGGATCACGCAGGAGGCGCTGTGCCAGGGCGTTTCGGGCGGGCCTGCGCCCTGCGACTGAGCCCTGCGACTGAGCCCTGCGACTGAGCCCCGCGCGCTTCGTCTGATCCCTGAATGGCGTCCGCCGCGCGATGCGCTCGCGCGGCGGTGCCGATGGTCCGCACAAGAGGGCGTTGGATGACCGACACTCCCCCCACCGCCGACGCCGTGACCCCGGCCAGACCGGACCCCGGCCCGATCACCGAGCCCCCCGCGCCCCATGTCCGCCGCGGGCTGGACGCGCTGGAACTGGACAAGCGGTTCCTGGGCATGGTCGGGGCGTTCGCGCTGATCTGCCTTGCCTTTCAGCTCTGGACCGGGCTGCGCGTGTCGCCGCCGGGCGCCGGTCCGCTGGGGTGGCTGACGAATGGCAGCTTCCTGACCCCGCGCAACATCTTCAACCTGACGGTGCAGACGGTGTCGGTGGCGATCATGGCCACGGGCATGGTGTTCGTGATCGTCATGCGCCACATCGACCTGTCGGTGGGCTCGTTGCTGGGCACCTGCTCGGCGGCGATGGCGATGATGCAGACGGTGGTGCTGCCGCAGTGGATGGGGCTGGGGCTGGGCAGCGACCTGATCGCGCCGCTGGCCATCGTCAGCGGGCTGGTCGTGGGCGCCGCGGTGGGTGCGCTGCATGGCTGGCTGATCGGCTACATGATGGTGCCCGCCTTCATCGTCACGCTGGGCGGGCTGCTGGTGTGGCGCAACGTGGCGTGGCACCTGTCGGGCGGGCAGACCATCGGGCCGCTGGACGCCAATTTCCAGCTCTTCGGCGGCACCGGCGGCACCATTGGCGAAACCGCGTCCTGGGTGGTGGCGGGGCTTGCCGTCGCCGCGACATGGGGGGCGATGGTCATCGGGCGGCGGCGGCGCATCCGCTTCGGCTTCCCGATCAAGCCGCTCTGGGCCGAGGCGACGATGGGCTCGCTGTTTGCCGGGCTGATCCTGGGTTTCGTCGCGGTCATCAACGCCTACGAAATCCCCGTGCGCCGCCTGCAGCGCGAATTCGAGGCGCGCGGCGAGGTCATGCCCGAGGGTTACACCGAAGCCTTCGGGCTGCCGATCTCGGTGCTGTTGCTGGCGGCGGTGGCGATCGTGATGATGGTGATCGCCACGCGCACCCGCTTCGGGCGCTACATCTACGCCACCGGCGGCAACCCCGAGGCCACGCAGCTGGCCGGCGTCAACACCCGGATGCTGACGGTCAAGGTGTTCGCGCTGATGGGGGTGCTGTGCGCGCTGGCCGCGCTGGTCGCCTCGGCGCGACTGACCTTTCATTCCAACGATGTCGGCACGCTGGACGAATTGCGCGTGATCGCCGCGGCCGTGATCGGCGGCACCGCGTTGTCGGGGGGCCTGGGCACGATCTACGGCGCCATTCTGGGCGCGGTGGTGATGCAGAGCCTGCAATCGGGCATGGCCATGGTCGGGGTCGAGGCGCCGTATCAGAACATGGTCGTCGGCGCCGTGCTGGTGCTGGCCGTGCTTGTGGACATCATCTACCGGCGCCGGAGCGGAGAACGCATATGACAGGCGAACGCGACGACACCCCGCTCGTGGAAATGCGCGACATGCAGCTTGCCTTTGGCGGCTTGCGGGCGGTGGATCATGTCACCGTCGATCTGCACGCCGGCGAGGTGGTGGGCGTGCTGGGCCACAACGGCGCCGGCAAGTCGTGCCTGATGAAACTGCTGTCGGGGGCGATGACCCCCGACGGCGGCGAGATCTTCGTGAACGGCAAGAAGGTCGTCATCAACAGCCCGCGCGACGCGCGCGACCACAACATCGAGACCATCTATCAGACGCTGGCGCTGGCCGACAATCTCGATGCCGCCGCGAACCTGTTCCTGGGCCGCGAGCTGGTCACGCCCATGGGGCTGGTCGATGACGACGCGATGGAGGCCGAGACCCGCAGGATCATGGCGCGACTGAATCCCAACTTCACCGATTTCACCAAGCCGGTGTCGGCGATGTCGGGCGGGCAGCGGCAGTCGGTGGCGATCGCGCGCGCGGTCTATTTCAACGCGAAGATCCTGATCATGGACGAGCCCACCGCCGCGCTCGGCCCCTACGAGACGCGCATGGTGATGGACCTGATCGACAGCCTGCGCAAGCAGGGGCTGGGGATCTTCCTGATCGACCACGACATCCACCAGGTCAAGGAGATCTGCGACCGCGCGCATGTGATGAAGAACGGCAAGCTCGTGGGCACGGTCAACGTGGCCGATGTGACCGAGGACGACCTGCTGGGCATGATCATCCTCGGCAAGCAGCCGGGCGCCGCGGCGGCCTGAGGCCGGTCGCCGGCGAGGCTCAGCCCTGCGCTTCGAACCGCGCGCGCACCAGCGCGTCGAGCGACAGCACACCCCAGCCCGTGGCGCCCTTGGGCGCGTAAGCGGTGTCTTCCTTCACCAGCGCGACGCCGGCGATGTCAAGATGGATCCACGGCGTGTCGTCCTTGACGAAGCGCTGCAGGAACTGCGCGGCGGTGATCGACCCGGCGGTGCGCCCGCCCACATTCTTGATGTCGGCAATGCGCGACTTGATCAGCTTGTCATAGGCGGGGTCCAGCGGCATCCGCCACGCGCCTTCGCCGACATCGCCCGCCGCGCGCAGGAACGCATCGGCCAGCGCGTCGTCATTGGCGAAGACGCCGGCCTTTTCGTGCCCCAGCGCGATGATCATGGCGCCGGTGAGCGTGGCCAGATCGATCATCGCCGCGGGCTTGATGTGCTCTTGCGCATACCACATCACGTCGGCCAGCACGAGGCGCCCCTCGGCGTCGGTGTTGATGACCTCGATCGTGTCGCCCTTCATCGAGCGGACCACGTCGCCGGGGCGCTGCGCGCGCCCGTCGGGCATGTTCTCGACCAGCCCGACCAGCCCGACGACATTGGCCTTCGCCTTGCGCCGCGCCAGCGCGCGCATCAGCCCGGCGGTGACGGCGGCGCCGCCCATGTCCATGGTCATGTCCTCCATCCCCGCCGAGGGCTTGATGGAAATCCCGCCGGTGTCGAACATCACCCCCTTGCCGCAGACCGCAAGCGGCGCGGCGTCCGCGTCGCCGCCCTGCCAGCGCATCACCACCAGCCTGGACGGGCACTCGGACCCGCGCCCCACCGCCAGCAGCGCGCCCATGCCGAGCGCGTCCATCGCGGCCTCGTCCAGCACCTCGACCTCGAGCCCCAGATCGCGCATCTCTTCAAGCTGCGCGGCGAAGGTCTCGGTGGTCAGCACATTCGCGGGCGCGTTGACCAGATCGCGGGTGAAATGCACGCCTTCGGCCAGCGCGAGCGCATCGGCGCAGGCGGCGCGCGCGGCGTCGGGGTCCGTGGTCATCACCGCCACCGGGCCGGGCGCCGGGCCGGGGTCGGATTTCTGCGCGGTGTAGGCATAGGCACGCAGCGCAAGCCCCAGCACCACCGGCGCGGGGTCGGCGCGGTCGCCGAGCACCAGCAGCGGCTGATCGTCGTGCAGCTTTCCGATGGCCACCCCGGCGCGGCGGAGCACATCGGGTGCGGCGCGGCGCGGCAGGTGGACCACCACCAGCGCCTCGGCCGCCATTCCGGCGGGTGCCGCCAGCGTCACCGCCTGCCCGGGGTCGAGCTTGCCGAAGCCGGCGCTGTCGATGAGCCGTTTCAGCCCGCCGCGCGTCAGCCGGTTCACGCGCTGCGCCAGCGGTCCCTGGCGGCCGGCCTCGGGGTCGACGAAAAGCGCGATGCGTCCCTTGCGCTCGGCCAGCGCCTCGGGATCGGCGGCGATGAAATCGGGGTTCACGGGCATGGACATGCGGGCTCCTTGGCGTTGGGGCGGGCGTGGATCTGCCAGGGCAGGCGGGCGCGGACGGTCAGGGCGAAACGCCGGTGACCCTGATCGCGTTGCCCGAGGGATCGCGGAAATGCATGGTCCATTCTTCCCCCGGCAATCCGGCCCGGCGCACCGTTGGCGGAATGACGAACGACACGTAGCGGCTGCGCAACCGCTCGGCAAGCCCGAGGAACCGCTCGCGCACCACCACCGGATCGAAGCAGGGCGGCAGGTCGTCGGTCCCGCCCGCGGCGCTGTCCTGACCCTGTCGCCCGTCCAGCTGCAACACCAGCCGGTGACCGCAGAAATCGACATCCACCGACGTGTCCGCGCGGCGCAGTTCCTCGCAGCCCAGAACGTCGCGGTAGAACGCGCGCGCGGTGTCCAGGTCACCCACGCGAAGGGCTCCGGAAGGGGATTGCGGCATGCGTGGCCTCCATCGCCTGTGGCATTTACCCTGCCGCGCGCGGGGCGCGGACGCAAGCCCGCCGCCCGTCCACGATTCGGGGAAAATCGGTTTCCCCGCTGCCGCGTCCTGGGCTAGAACGAGGGCACGACAGGCCGTTTGGATGAGGGCGCGTGCGCAGACTGGACAGATACATCCTTGGCCAGTTGCTGATGGTCTTCGCGTTCTTCGCGCTGGTGCTGGTGTCGGTCTACTGGGTCAACCGTGCGGTGCGGTTGTTCGACCAGCTGATCGGTGGCGGCCAGCCGGTGCTGGTGTTTCTGGAGCTCTCGGCGCTCACGCTGCCCAACGTGATCCGGCTGGTGCTGCCCATCGCGGCCTTCGCGGCGGCGGTCTACGTGGCCGCGCGGCTCACGCGCGACAGCGAGCTGGTGGTGATGCGCGCGGCGGGCGTGTCGCCGTTGCGGCTGCTGCGCCCGGTGGCGGCCTACGGCGCGCTGGTGGCGCTGATGCTGCTGGCGCTGATGCATGTGCTGATGCCCGCCGCGCGCGCGCAACTGGCCGAGCGTCAGGCCGAGATCGCCGAGAACATCACCGCGCGCTTCCTGTCGGCGGGCGGGTTCCAGCACCCCGCCGACGGCATCACCGTCTTCGTGCGCGAGATCACCCCCGAGGGCGAGCTGCGCGGCGTGTTCCTGTCCGACAGCCGCGCGCGCGACAGCCGCATCGACTACACCGCGCGCAGCGCGCTGCTTGCGCCCGGCGCGATGGGGCCGAAGCTGGTGATGCTCGACGGGATGGCGCAGATCCACGATGCGCGCTCGGGGCGGCTGGTGGTGGCGAGCTTCGAGGACCTGACCTACGACATCGGCGCGCTGATCGGCCCGGCGGGGCGGGGGCGCGACGTGCGCGAGTTCTCGACGCCCGAGCTGATCGCACCGCCGCCCGAGCTGATCGAGGAGACCGGCGCCACCGAGGCCGAGCTGCGCTACGAACTCGCCAACCGCTTCGCGCACCCGCTGCTGGCGGTCGCCGCGGCGCTGATCGGGTTCACGGCGGTGCTGATCGGCGATTTCAGCCGCCTTGGCCCGTGGCGGCAGGTGCTGGGCGCGATCGTGCTGCTGGCGCTGACGCAGCTTCTGGACAACGCGCTGGCGCGGCCCGCGCTGCGCGATCCGGCGCTGGCGTGGCTGGCGTTCGTGCCGGTGCTGGCGGGGCTGGCGGCGGTGTCGGGGCTGCTGGTGGTGCTGCAACGCCGCCGCCGGGCCGGGGGTGCGCCGATGCCGCGGGCGGCGTCGGCATGATCCTGGCGCGGTATCTGTCGTGGCGGCTGGGGTCGATGGTGGCGATCCTGATGGGCGTGTTTGCGGGGTTGCTGTTGCTTCTGGACATGGTCGAGCAGGTCCGGCGGCTGTCCGACCACGACGCGGGCTTCGTGCAGATCATGCGGCTTGCGGCGCTCAACGTGCCGCAGACGCTCTATCAGATCACGCCGCTGGTGATGATCCTGGCGACGATGGCGGTGTTCCTGTCGCTCTCGCGCAGCTCCGAGCTGGTGGTGATCCGCGCCGCCGGCCGCTCGGGGCTGCGGGTGATGCTGGGCCCGGTGGTGGCGGTGCTGCTGGGGGGCGCGGTCTATGTGGCGGTGATGAACCCGCTGGTCGCCTCGAGCACGCGCGAATACCAGCGTGTGCTGTCGATGCTGCGCGGCGACGTGGTCAGCACCGTGTCGGTGGCCGGCGACGGGCTGTGGCTGCGGCAGGGCGCAGGCGGCGGGCAGGTGGTGATCCGCGCCGCCGGCGCCTCGCCCGACGGAACGCTGCTGCAGGACGCGACGTTCCTGTTCTTCGCCACCGACCAGCCCGAGGCCGGCGGCGCGGCGCGGCGTGTCCATGCCGTGCAGGCGCGGCTCACCGCCGGCGCGTGGGAGCTCAGCGGCGCGCGCGACTGGGATCTCGGCGTCGAGAACCCCGAACGCGACGCGGTGGACCGGGCGCGGATGCGCCTGCCCACCGACCTGACCCCGGGGCAGATCCGCGACAGCTTCGCCAGTCCCGGCGCGATCCCGATCTGGGAGCTTCCCCGCTTCATCGCGGTGCTGGAACGCGCGGGGTTCGGTGCGCTCGAGCACCGTGTCTGGTTGCAGATGGAGCTGGCGCTGCCGCTGCTGCTGGCGGGCATGATGCTGCTGTCGGCGGCGACCAGCATGCATCTGGCGCGCGCGGGCGGCGCGGGGATGCGGGCGCTGGCCACGATTCTGGCTGGATTCGCGCTGTTCTTTCTGCGTAACTTCGCGCAGGTGCTGGGGGAGAACGGGCAGGTTCCGGTGTTTCTGGCCGCATGGGCGCTGCCGGTTGCGACCGGGCTTCTGGCGGTGGGGTTGATGCTGCACATGGAGGATGGGTGATGCGCGGGGGGCGCGCCGCTGCAAGCGATGGCTGGGCCTGGCGCCGCGCGGCGCCGGTTCTGGCCGCGCTGGCGCTGTTGCTGCCTGCGCTGGCGTTCGCGCAGTCCGGTGGCCCCGCCACGCTGGTCGCCGACCGGGTGTTCCTGACCCAGCCCGGCCGCCTGGTCGCCGAAGGCAATGTCGAGGTGTTCCACGGGCCCTGGCGGCTGCGCGCCGACCGGCTGACCTATGACCCCGACACCGACACCATCAGCGCCGACGGCGCGTTGATGCTCAGCTCGGGCGACGATTTCGTGGTCGTCGCCGACACCGCGTCGCTGGACGCCGATCTGCGCGCCGGAATCGTGCAGAGCGCGCGGCTGGTGCTGAACGAGCAGCTCCAGATCGCCGGCGCCGAGGTGGTGCGCAGCGAGGACCGCTATACCGAGCTGCGCCGCGCGGTCGCGTCCTCCTGCGAGGTCTGCGCCGAAGGCGGCACGCCGCTGTGGGAGATCCGCGCGCGCCGCGTGATCCATGACCAGCAGGAGCGCCAGGTCCATTTCGAGGGCGCGCAGTTCCGGGTGGCGGGGTTGCCGATCCTGTATCTGCCGCATCTGCGCGTGCCCGACCCCTCCAACACCCGCGCCACGGGGTTCCTGCGCCCGTCGCTGAGCTTCGGCACCGCGCTCGGCTACGGGCTGCGCGCGCCGATCTTCGTGGTGCTGGACGATCACCGCGACCTGACGCTGACGCCCTTCGTCACCTCCAGGGGCAGCCGCACGATGGAGGCGCGGTATCGGCAGGCCTTCGTCAACGGATTTCTGGAGCTCTCGGGCGCGCTGACCCGCGACCGGCTGACCGCCGAGCGCTTCCGCGGTTTCGGCGCCGCCGAGGGCAGTTTCGCGCTGGGGCGCGGCTTCGTGCTCGGCTTCGACGCGATCGGCGTGAGCGACCGCGACTATCTGGCCGATTACGACATCACCGACCAGCTGCGGCTGAGCAGCGATGTCACCGTGCAGCGCGTGCAGCGCGACGAGCGGGTGCGCGTGCAGGGCCTGGGCTTCCAGTCGCTGCGCCCCGGCGACGACAACGCCGTCTTGCCCACCGCCGCGCTGCGCGCCGAATGGGAGCGTCGCTTCGACATGCCGGGCCTGGGCGGGCGCGGGCAGCTGCTGTTCGAGGGGCTGGCGCATCGCCGCAGCGACGGGCGCGACGTGGCGCGGCTGAGCGCGCTCGCCGACTGGCGGCGCGACTGGGTGCTGCAGGGCGGGCTGGTGGCCGCGGCGGGCGCGCAGCTGGCCGTCGATCACTTCCGCATCGCCGATGACGTGGGTTTCGACAGCCCCGTGACGCGCACGACGCCCGCGCTCATGGCCGAACTGCGCTGGCCGCTGATCGGACAGGACGCGGCCGGCGGCGTGCACGTCGTCGAACCCGTCGCGCAGGTGATCTGGAGCGACAACCGCCTCGCCGCGCTGCCCAACGACACCAGCCTGATGCCCGAGCTTGACGAGGGCAACCTGTTCGGCATCGACCGTTTCGCGGGCGGCGACCGGCGCGAACGCGGCCTGCGCGCGAATCTCGGCGCCAGCTGGACGCGCTACGACCCCGCCGGATGGTCGGGCGCGGTGACGCTGGGGCGGGTGGTCCGCGCGCGCGACCTGGGCCAGTTCGCGCCCGCCTCGCCGCTTTCGGGCCGGCGGTCGGACTGGCTCGCGGCGGTGCAACTGGACACCGGCGACGGGCTGAGCCTGAACAACCGCGCGCTGTTCTCGGACGACCTGCAACTGGCGCGCAACGATCTGCAACTCGACTGGGACTGGCAGGGGGGGTCGTTGTCGACGGGGGTGCTGTATATCCGCGCCGATCCGGACGAGGAACGGTTCAGCACCTCGGCCGAATGGCGCTTTGACGCCGGGCTGAGCGTCGATGACAACTGGACGGCGCGGGTGGACTGGCGCTACGATCTGGAGGAAAACACCGCCGCGCGGGCCGGGATGGGGCTGGAATACCGCACCGAATGCGTGTCGGTGGATGTTTCGGTCTCGCGCCGCTTCGGCGAAACGGGTAGTCTGGCGCGCGACACCAGCATCGGGCTGTCGGTCGCGCTGCTGGGGCTGGGGGGCAGCCCCGCCGGCGCGCCGCCCAGCCGGTGCCGCAACTGAGACACGCGCCCCGCACCGGGGCAGCAAACCACCGCCGCGGCTCTGGGCCGCGCAGCAAACCACCGCCGCGGCTCTGGGCCGCGCAGCAAACCACCGCCGCGGCCGCCTGGGCCGCGCAGCAAACCACCGCCGCGGCTCTGGGCCGGGCAGCAAACCACCGCCGCGGCCGCCTGGGCCGCGCAGCAATTGACCGAAGGGCGCGGCCCAGGGCCGCGCGCGCAGCGAAACGGACCCGATCATGCATGTGACACCGACGATCCGCCTCCTTGCACTCCAGGCCGGGCGCGCGGCACGGTCCCGGCTCCTGGGGCATGCAGTCTCCATCGCGCTGGCCAGCACGGTGGCGCTGGTGGCAAGCCTGCCGGCGCAGGCGCAGAACCCGTTCGCCCCGCGGCTGCATGTGAACGACCGGGTCATCACCGAATACGACGTGCAGCAGCGCGCGCGGTTCCTCGAGATCCTGGGCGTGAACGCCGCCGACATGGAGCAGGAAGCGATCGACCGGCTGACCGAAGAAGCGGTGCAGATGTTCCATGCCCGCCGCCAGGGCCTGCGCGCCGAGCGCGAGGAAATCGCCGAGGGCATGGCCGAATTCGCCGCGCGCGCCGAGATGGACGTGGACGGCTTCCTCGACGCGCTGGCGCAGGAGGGGGTCGAGGAAGGCAGCTTCATCGAATTCGTCGAAGCCGGGATCGTCTGGCGCCAGATGGTGCGCGCGCGCTTCCTGCCGCGGGTCGAGATCACCTCGGGCGAGATCGACCGCGCGCTCGATGTCAGTTCGATCCGCGGCACGCAGCGCGTGCTTCTGTCCGAGATCTTCCTGCCCGATGACCCGGAATTCGCCGAAGCGGTGGCCAACATCGTGCCGCAGATCTTCGAGATCACCAGCTTCGACGAGTTCTCCGAGGCCGCGCGGCAGGTGTCGATCGCGGGCAGCGCCGAGCAGGGCGGGCGGCTCGAATGGCTGCCGATCGAGAATCTGCCCGGTCAGGTCCGTGCGCTGGTGCGCGATGCGAGCGTCGGTCAGATCCTGGGCCCGATCGAGGTGCCGGGCGCGATCGGCATCTTCCAGCTGCGCGGGCTCGACAGCACGCGCGACATCCCCGCCGACCGGGTGCAGGTCGATTACCGGCGCCTGCTGCTGCCCGGGGGCCGCTCGGAGACCAATATGGCACGGCTGCAGGAGATCCGCGCGCGGGTCGATCTGTGCAACGACCTCAACCTGTTCGCGCGCGATCTGCCCGAGGAGGCGCTGACCGAGGAACAGGCCCTGGTGCAGGATCTGCCGCAGGAGGTGGCGCTGGAGCTCGCGCGCCTCAACCCGCGCGAGATTTCCGCGAACATGGTGTCGGGGGACAATCTGGTGGTGCTGATGCTGTGCAGCCGCACGCTGCAATTCGACGAGCCACCCAGCCGTGCGCAGGTCCGCGACCAGCTGCGCAACCAGCGCCTGAACCAGCTTGCCGACAACTGGATCGCCGAGCTGATCGCCGAAGCCGATATCCGCCGGCCCTGACCGCACCCGCCGACCGCACCCGCTGGGTGCCGCCGCCGAACGGCGACGGGGCGGGCGCGTCAGTCGCGCAGCCCGCCGTGGATCACGCGCAGGCGGGGGCGGGCAGGTTTCGGCGCGGGAGCGCGCGGCGGCGTGGGCGCGTCGGCGCGGGGGGCCAGTTGCCCGGTGATGCGGCGCACGGCGTCGAACAGCGGTTGCGCGGGCAGCGGGCGCATGGGGGCCGGAGCGGTCGCCTCCGTCGCAGTGCGCAGCGCGAAGCGCCGCGGCGCGCGGCCGACGGGGCCAAGCGTGTCCAGCACACCCAGCACCCGGTCGATCGCCTCGCCCGTTCCGCGCAGCGGCAGCAGCGTCAGCAGCGCATCGATCGCCGGTCGGCCCAGCCCGCGCTCGGCCGACAGCGGGATCTGCACCCGCCCGCCCGCAGCCAGATGCGCCAGCGCACGCGTGACCTCGTCGCGGGCATCGGGCGCCAGCAGCACCGAGATCGGCATTCCGCGCACATCCATGCCCATCAGATCGTGCAGGTGTCCGCCCGCGATGCGCAGCCGTGCCACGCGCGGGGTCACCAGTTCGGCGATGAACACATGCGACAGCGACGGCGCGATATCGCGCGGGTCGAGCGCGCTGCGCGCGGGGATCGTGCCGTGGTTGCGGCGCAGCGCCGACCAGTAGTCCAGCACGCGCGCGGTATGATCGAAGCCTTCGGGCGCATCCAGTTTCGCATCGCGTGCGAAGGCGTCACCGCCGAACCTGATATCGGGCATCGATTTGCTCCTGCATGACACAACTCCGTCCCGCGGGTGCCGCTTGCGCTGCGCCATCGGCCCGGGGCAGGTCATGTTATAGCCGCATTTGCGTCAAATTGTCCGCAAATGTGAATAAATGGTTAAGGCGGCAGGAGCCGGCAGGTCAGCCCAGCGCGTAGCCCGTTCCACGCACGGTGCGGATCGGGTCGCCGTCACCGGCGCTGCGCAGGGTCTTGCGCAGTCGGCCGACATGAACATCGACGGTGCGCGGGTCGATATAGACCTCACGCCCCCAGACACGGTCCAGCAGCGCATCGCGGGTCCAGACCTTGCACGGGCGCTCCATGAACGCGGCCAGCAGGCGGAATTCGGTGGGACCCAGATGCAGTTCGCGGCCCGCGCGGGTGACGCGCACGCTTTCCGGGTCCAGCGTCAGATCGGCGATCTGCAGGACCTGCCCGCTGGCCGAGGGGCGCGCGCGGCGCAGATTGGCGCGCACCCGCGCGAGCAGTTCCGCCACCGAATAGGGTTTGATGATGTAGTCGTCGGCGCCGGTATCGAGCCCGCGCACGCGGTCGGCTTCCTCGCTGCGGGCCGAGACCATGATCACCGCGGCGCGCAGCCCCTCGGTGGTGGCCTTGATCTGGCGGCAGACCTCGAGCCCCGAGAGCCGCGGCAGCATCCAGTCCAGCAGGACCACATCCGGCCCCTGTTCGGCGACGGCGAGCAGCGCCTCCTCGCCATCGGCGGCGGTGGCGACGCGGAAGCCCGCGGCCTTGAGGTTGTAGCTGAGCAAGGCGCGTTGCGCCGGTTCGTCGTCGACGACCAGCACCAGCGGCGTATCGGGGGCGGTCATGGGTGTCAGGCCTCGGGGGTGACGATCGTTGCGGTGCTGGTCCCCTTCACGCGCGCGCCGGGGGCGGCGCCTTCGGAAACGAAGATCACCTGCTCGGCGCCATGCGTGACCAGATCGCCCATGCGTTCGATGTTCTTGGCGATGAACACGTAGTGCAGGCAGGGCGTGATGTTGCGCGGGTCCTCCATCATGTGGGTGATGAACTCGCGAAACAGCGCGTTGGTCATGTCGTCCACATCGGCGTCGCGGCCGACCACCTCGCGCGCGAGGTCCGCGTCCAGCCGCGCGAAGGAATCGAGCATGTCCTTGAGCATCTGCCCCACAAGCCGCGCCTGCCGGCGCAGCGCGCCCGCCGCCCCGTCGATCACCGGCCCCGAGGTCAGCACCGGCACGCGCTTGGCCATGTTCTTGGCGTAGTCGCCGATGCGCTCCAGCTCGCCCGCGATCTTCATCACCGCGACCACCACGCGCAGATCGTCCGCCTGCGGCTGGCGCAGCGCCAGCAGGCGCACGACGCGGGTGTTGATGGCATGCTCGGCCTCGTCGATCACCTTGTCGTTGCGCACCACCTCGGCGGCGAGTTCCTCGTCGCGGCTCTCCAGCGCGCGGGCGGCGTGCAGGATCGCTTCCTCGACCTGCCCGCCCATGGTCAGCACGGCGAGGCGAATCGCCTCGAGATCCTCGTCGAAGGCCGAAAGCGTGTGGGGTCTGCTCATGGCGGTGGCCAGTCCTTCTGATGCGCGGCGGTGATCGTGTGCCGCGTTGATGACGTTATGATGACATTACGACGCGACAGGCGGCGCCGCGCAGCTGGCCGGCACCACCGCGTCGAACCGGCACCCGGCGCCGGGGGTGCTGCGGATGATCAGCCGCCCGCGGTGGCGGTTCAGGATGTGCTTGACGATGGCCAGCCCCAGCCCGGTGCCGCCCTGCTCGCGCGAGCGGGCGCGGTCCACGCGGTAGAAGCGTTCGGTCAGGCGGGGAATGTGGATGGGATCGACCCCGTCGCCGCGGTCGATCACCGACACGCGCAGCGCCGGCCCATCGACGCCCGGAAACCGCGGCAGGGTCTCGGCAATGATCGATACGCTGCCCCCGCCCGCGCCGTATTTCAGCGCGTTTTCCAACAGGTTGTGGAAGACCTGCACCAGCTGGTCGTGATCGCCCGGCACCTGCGGCAGATCGTCCGGCACCTGCCAGTCGATGTCCAGCCCCGCGGCCTCGACCTGCGGACGCAGCGCAGCGAGGGTGGCGCGCAGCACCGCGACAATCGACACCGGGTCGCGCGGGCGGATGCGTTCGCTGCCTTCCAGCCGCGACAGCGACAACAGATCCGCCACCAGCCCCGCCATGCGCCGCGTCTCGCGCGCCATGATGTCCAGGAACTCGGCCCGCGCGACCGGGTCTTCGCTGGCCGCGTCCTGCAGCGTTTCGATGAACCCCGCCAGCACCGTCAGCGGCGAGCGCAGTTCATGGCTGACATTGGCGATGAAGTCGCGCCGCTGCGCCTCGGCGGCGGCGCGGTGGCTGATATCGTGGAGGCTGACGATCACGCCATCCAGCCCCGCCGCGTCCGCGCCCAGCCGGCGCGCGGTGATCTGCCAGGTGGTTTCCGCGCTGGCGCTGCCGACGATCATCAGCGCGGTATGCGCCACGTCCGGGGCCGCGTCGGGGGCCAGCGCGCGGTCGAGCATCGCCGCCGCGTCGGGCTGGCGCAGATGCGCGCGCACCCGCGCGCCTGCCAGCGCGACGCCGAACAGTTCATCCGCCGCCGGGTTCGCCGCCAGCACCACGCCTGCGGGCGAGACCAGCATCACCGGCTCGGGCAACGCCGCGATCAGCGCGCGCAGGGGAACGAGCGCGTCGTGGCGGGGCTCCAGGGGTGTGGCGTCGTCGGGCATGGCGGGTTCCGATCGCGGCGGGGCAGGGTCAGCCGAAGCGGCCGGTGACGTAGTCATTGGTGCGCGGCACCTTGGGGTTGGTGAACACGGTCCCGGTGTCGCCGTATTCGACGATGCGGCCAAGATACATGAAGGCGGTGTTGTCGGATACCCGCGCGGCCTGGCTCATCGAATGGGTGACGATGACGATGGTATACTGTCCACGCAGGTCGGCGATCAGGTTCTCGATCTTCGCGGTGGCGATGGGGTCGAGCGCCGAGCAGGGCTCGTCCATCAGCAACACTTCGGGGTCCGAGGCGATGCCGCGCGCGATGCACAGCCGCTGCTGCTGCCCGCCCGACATGCCCAGCGCCGAGGTGTGCAGCCGGTCCTTCGCCTCGTCCCACAGCGCCGCCGAACGCAGCGCGCGTTCGACCGTCTCATCGAGGATCGATTTCTTCGTCACCCCGTCCACCCGCAGCGGATAGGTGACGTTGTCATAAATCGACATGGCGAACGGGTTGGGCTTCTGGAACACCATCCCCATCCGCTTGCGCAGCGCGATCACGTCGACGCCGGGGCCGTAGATGTCGAACCCGTCGACCATCACCTGCCCCGAGATCCGCAGCCCGTCCACCAGATCGTTCATCCGGTTGAGCGAGCGCAGCAGCGTGGACTTGCCGCATCCCGACGGGCCGATCAGCGCGGTGACCATGCCCTTCTGCACGTCGATGGTGTTGTCGTAGAGCGCCTGGTTCTCGCCATACCACAGGTTGAAGTCGCGGATATCGAGCGCCGATCCCTGGCCGCCCTTCTTGATGTGATAGACGGTAGGGTCGATGCGGTCGCTGCGCTGCGCGGTGGCGACGGTCGGTGCAGTGGCCATGTCGGAGGCTCCTCAGAATTCGCCGCTGGCGTATTTGCGCTTCAGGCGGTTGCGCACATAGATCGCGGTGGCGTTCATGGTGATGATCAGCGTCAGCAGCAGCACCGTGGTGACGAACACCATCGGGATGCCGGCTTCCGAGTTGCGCGACTGGAACCCCACGTCGAAGATGTGAAAGCCCAGATGCATGAAGCTGCGGTCAAGATGGATGAAGGGCGCGAAGCCGTCGATGGGCAGCGCAGGGGCGAGCTTGACCACCCCCACCAGCATCAGCGGCGCCACCTCGCCCGCGCCGCGCGCCATGGCCAGGATCATGCCGGTCATGATGCCGGGCATCGCCTTGGGCAGCACGATGTAGCGGATCGTCTGCCACTTCGACGCCCCGCAGGCAAGCGAGCCTTCGCGCATCGAGCGCGGCACGGCCTGCAGCGCTTCCTCGGAGGCGACGATCACCACCGGCACCGTCAGCAGCGCGAGCGTCAGCGAGGCCCACAGGATGCCGCCCTTGCCGAAGGTCGGGTTGGGCAGCGCCTCGGGATAGAACAGCTGGTCGATGGTGCCGCCCATCGCGTAGGCGAAGAACCCCAGCCCGAACACCCCGTAGACAATGCTGGGCACCCCGGCGAGATTGTTCACCGAAATCCGAACGATCGAGGTCAGCCGCCCCTGTTTGGCGTATTCGCGCAGATAAAGCGCGGTGATCACGCCGAAGGGCGCCACGAAGATCACCATCAGCAGCGTCATCGCCACGGTGCCGAAGATCGCCGGCAGCACGCCGCCCTGGGTGTTGGCCTCGCGCGGCTCGGCCGACACGAACTCCCACCAGCGCGACAGGTAGATGCCCACCTTGTCGGGCAGGCTGAGCGCGTTGGCGGGGAAGAAGCGCACCACCTGGCTGAGTTCGGTTTCCACCTGCTGACCGTTCACCTCCTCGAAGGTGATGCGGGTGCGGCGGTCCTCGGCGCGGATGTCGTTCACGCGGGCCTGGAGCTCGGCGAATTCGGCCTGCAGCTCCTCGATCCGCGCGGTGCCTTCGGCGATGGTGGCCTGCGCCTGCGCGCTGTCCTCGCCGTGGCGGATCACGGCGCGGCGCATGGCAAGGCGCTCGCGTTCGATGAGGTGGTTGATCCCGCCGATGTCGCGCCGCTCGAGCCGCCGGATCTCGTTGAAGCGCGCGCGGGCGTCGCGTTGTTCGCGTTGCAGGCGGTCCTGCGTGACCTCGACGGGCTGGCCATCGACCTCGAGCCCGGTGATCCGGCCGATGAACACGCCCCATTGCTGGCGCTCGATGTAGTGGAAGTCCTCGGGCGTGGTGATCCCGGCGATCTCGAAATCGGATACCCAGCGGAAATCGTCGCCATAAAGGTCGAAATTCGCGGTCTGATAGAGCGTGCGGCTGGCGAAGCCCTCGTTTTCCGCGATCCGCGCGCGGGTGTCGTCGTCGAGCTGGGCAAGCGTGCTGTCGCCGGGGCGGTAAGCGCCGCCGCGGGTGGGCACGCCGGCGATCAGCTCGCCGTCCACCAGTTCCACCTTCTCGATCGGCTTGGGCCAGAAGGTGGTGAAACCGTTCCACGCGATCATCGCCAGGAACCCGGCGATCAGGATGATCCCCAGCGCCAGCGCGCCGCCGAAGGCCCAGAGCGCGGGTTCGCCCACCGCCGACAGATCGGCGCTGAAGCGGCGCACGCGGCGGCCCTTCGTGGCCTCGCGCGCGGCGACCCCGGCGAGCCCCGCGGCGCCCGAGGCGGGAAGGTCGTGCTGATTGGTGACGGTCATGCGGTCGGACCCCTCAAAGCTGGAAGGCGCGCTTGCGGAAGCGCTGGCGGATCAACTCGGCGATGGTGTTGATCACGAAGGTCATCACGAACAGCGTCAGCGCCGCCAGGAACAGCACCCGGTAGTTGGTGCCGTCGCGCACCGCCTCGGGCAGCTCGATGGCGATGGTGGCCGACAGCGTGCGCAGCCCGGAGAAGATGTTCCATTCCATGATCGGCGTGTTGCCCGCGGCCATGACCACGATCATCGTCTCGCCCACCGCGCGGCCCATGCCCATCATCACCGCCGAGAACACGCCCGATGCGGCCGTGGGCAGGATCACCCAGATCGAGGTCTGCCAAGGTGTCGCCCCGCAGGCGAGCGAGGCCGAGCGCAGATGCGCGGGCACCGAGTTCAGCGCGTCCTCGGCCAGGGTGTAGATGTTGGGGATCACCGCGAAGGCCATGATGAAGCCCACCACCAGCGCATTGCGCTGCTGGTAGCTGTCCACGAAGCCCCCGCGCGGGTCGTAGCCCACGGCGGTCAGCAGCGACGCCAGCGCCCAGGCCAGCACAACCGCCGCCGACAGCATCACCACCCAGCGCAGCGCGTCCACACGCCCCGCCGCGGCGCGGTCGCGGTCGCCCAGCAGCGCCTTGTAGTGGTGCCCCAGCGTCTTGCGGAAGCCGTAGGCGATCAGCAGATAGCTCACCGGCAGCAGGATCAGGAACATGAACGGCGTCCCGGTGCCGTGGCGTCCGGCGGTCCAGGCCTTGAAATCGCCCGCAAACAGCAGCCGTTCGAACACCGGGCCCAGTTCGGCCGCGACCAGCGCGGTGGCCAGCACCATCGCGCCCATGGCCACGAATTTCGGGAAGCCGTCATAGCGCAGCGCGGTCTGCACGGGCAGCATCTGCCAGGCAAACGCCCCCAGCATCAGCCCCGTGGGCAGCGCGAAGAAGCCCAGCAGCACGGCGCCGATGAACTCCTCGACGATGGGCGCGAGGATCAGCGCGGCGACGAAGCCCAGCACCACGGTGGGCAGGCTTTCCATCATCTCCATCATCGGCTTGACGGTGCCGCGCACGCGCTTGTCCACGAATTCCGACGTGTAGATCGCCGCCATGAGCGCGATCGGCACCGCGAAGAGCATCGCATAGGTGGCGGCCTTGATGGTCCCGAACACCAGCGGCACCAATGAGAATTTGGGCTCCACCAGATCGGTCCCGGCGGTGGACTGCCACACGAAGGACGGTTCGCTGTAGCCTTCGTACCAGATGCGCCCGAACAGCGTGGCAAGCGTGACCTCGGGGTGGGCCTGCGTGTATTGCCACGCCTCGACCTCGCCGCCCTGGCTGACCAGAATGGTGCCGTTCGAGCGCGGAAAGATCATGCCCATCGACGCGGTCGTCACGTCGCCCGAGCGTGCGAGCTGAAACAGGATCTGGTCCGAGGTCGAGTGATAGACCCAGACATTGCCCTCGGCGTCGACGGCGACGAATTCCTTCTGCCGCTGCGCCTCGGACAGGCTGACGATGGCGGCCGGCATCGGAGCGTGCTGGCGCGCGCGGACCAGTTCGCGCCCGTCGGTGGTGTCCGGGGTGCCGGTCTGGAGGCGGAAATAGACCCCGATCGACCCATCCTCGGCGCCGACCACCAGCGCGTCCTCGCCCGACAGGAAGGTCATCGTCGTCACCGCGACGCCGTCATCGGCGACGCGCACGCGCTCGGCCAGTTGCGGATTGTCGAGGTTGCGCAGGTCGTAGCGGTGCACCACGCCGTCATCGGTGGCCACCAGCGCGCGGTCGGCGTTGCCCGACAGCAGCACCGATGTCACCGTCACGCCCGGACCCAGATCGAGCGGCGGCAGCTCGGTGGTGGTGGAGGTGACCGTCTCCTCGCCGGTCATCATGTTGACCTGGCTGCGCGTGCGCGTGACGCGGACCACGTTTTCCGCGTCGACGCTGGCGATGGCGGTGGTGGGCCGGGTGCTGGTGCCGCCCGCGCGGAAATCGACGGCGATGATCGCGTGGTCGGACACGACCTCGCGCTCGCCCAGATCGATCACGCTCGACAGGGTGCGGAAGTCGCCGGTGCCGACCTCGGTGAACACCCGCCCGTCGGCGGTGCGGTCGCGATCGTCGATCGTCTGCAACTCCGAGGGCAGGTTGCGCCGCGACGTCGAGTCCGAGGCGAACCCCAACGCGCCGAAGCGCACCGTGCCGTCATCGAAACCGAAGGCGACGCGGTCGCGCTCGAGCGTGCCGGCGGTGGCGGTGACCTCGGCGCCGCCGAAATCGAACTGGCCGCGGCTGACCTCGGTTCCCGTGGGAATGTGGAAGGTGATCACGCGCCCCTCGGCAGCGACGGCAAGCCCAAGCGTCTGGAATTCGTCGGCGTTCAGCCAGATCACGTCCTGTTCGGTGTCGAGCTGGTAGCGCACGTTTCCCTGCAGCTCGCCCGTGCCCAGCATCGGCAGCACGACCCGGATCAGGAACACCATGATCCCCAGCACGGCAACGATCACCATCAACCCGCCGACGGTGATGACGCCGCGGGCGATCTTCTCGCCCCAGATCACCGAGCGACGGGTGTCCATTGCGCGGACGCGTTTGCGTTCGGCGCGGTCGGCGGCGCTGTGCCCGCTGTGGGTGCTGTCGGTCATGCGTCAGGGCTTTCGCGGCTGGGGGGGCAGGGCAGGGGAGGGGCACGGAAACGCCGGCCCGCGCGGGGCCGGCGTTGCGTTGCGCGGGGGGCGTCAGTCGGCCAGGCCGAATGCCTCGAGGTCGGCATCGGCGACGAAGGTGTTGACCGGGAAGAACCCGGCGCGCACCACATCGGCCTGCCCCTGCTGACTGTAGACGTAGCGCACGAATTCGGCGCGCAGCGGCTCCAGCGTCTCGTTGGGGTCGACATTCATGTAGATATACAGGAACCGTGCGATCGGATAGGCGCCGCTGGCGGCATCCTCGGGGCCGTAGCATTCGCCGTCCTCGCCGCGGATCTCCAGCGCGCGCACGTCGGCGGTGGCGTAGCCCACGCCCGAATAGCCGATGCCGTTGATGTCCGAGGCCACGCCCTGGATCACGGTCGACGACCCCGGCTGCTCGCGCACTTCGGGGCTGAAGTCGCCGCCGAACAGCGCCACGTCGCGGAAGAAGCCGAAGGTGCCCGAGGCCGAGTTGCGGCCATACATGGCGACAGGACGGTCCGCCCATTCGCCGGTTGCGCCGACCTGGCCCCAGGTGGTGATGGCTTCATCGGCACCGCCCGCGCGCGTGGACGAGAAGATCGCGTCGACGTCCTGCAGGCTGATGCAGCTCACCGGATTGTCGCGGTGCACGAACACGCCGATGCCGTCGATGGCGCCGCGCAGCGGCAGCGGCTCGTAGCCGAAACGGGCTTCGAAGTCCTCGATCTCCGAGCCGCGCATCGCGCGCGACATGGGGCCGAACTGCGCGGTCCCTTCGATCAGTGCCGGCGGGGCGGTGCCCGAGCCTGCGCCCTGGATCTGGATCGCCACGTTCGGGTAGGACTCGCGGAAGCCTTCCGACCACAGGGTCATCAGGTTGTTGAGGGTATCCGAGCCGATCGAGACCAGGTTCCCCGACACGCCCGAGACGGGTTCGTAGGTGGGCAGGTTCGGGTCGATCTCCTGAGCGGCAGCGGTGCCCGCCAGGACGATGGCGGCGCTCGAAAGCAGGGCAGAAACGCGTGTCATGTCAACTCCAGGTGTGTTGAGCGGCTTTTGACCGCACCGGGCGTCATGCCCGGGGGTGTCGCCTGCCTAGGGTCGTTGCGTGACAGCCATGACAAGGTTTTGTGACAGTTACGTGACAGAGCGCGCGCCGGCCGCGCGCGCCCCGTCGGGCGTTTTCGTTGCTTCACGGGGTCTTGAGCGCCGGCGCGGGACGTTCGTAAAGCAGCGCCATGCTGTCGCGCAGGGTGATCGGCCCGCCGATGTAATCGGACCCGATCGACGGCGCGCGCAGCCGCAGCTCCCAGCCGAATCCCTCGAGCCCCGGCACGGGCAGCGTCAGCGGGTCGAAATCGGGGGTCTCGCCGCCCTCCATATGCGCGATCGAGAAGATCTGCCGCCCGTCGGGCGCGTGGCGCAGGCAGACAAAGACCGTGCGCCCGTCGATGGGGCGCAGGTAGTCGAAGTGATCATGCGGTCCCAGATTGTGGCGCAGCCACGGATTGGCGCGGCGGAACTTGCGCAGCTCGAACATGAACTCGGTCTGCGCGCGATCGAGCGCCGAGATCGAATTCGACACGTTGCAGTATTCGTGCATGTCGTCCATCCACGCCCGCGCGATGCGCTTGAGCACGCCCGAGGTGAACGCGTCAGGCCCCGCCAGCGGCGGATCGACCGCGTTCAGCAGCCCCGGGATCACGTCCAGATCGTAGCCCGTCACCTCGACCAGCGCGGGCAGGAACTCGAAGAAGCGCACCAGCTCCTCGCGCGTTTCGAAGCCCAGCTCCTTGAGCCGGCGGAAGTTCTGCGGCACCGAATAGGCGTATTCGTCCACCTGCCACTTGAGGCTGATCGCCTCCTCGGCCACCACCTTGACGCCGTAGCGGTCATCCTGGTTGCGGATGAAGCCCCAGCTCGCGCGGCTGGTGGCGTTGAGGAAATCCATCGGCACGCCGGGGAACGCGGCATAGGTCAGCATCGACACCGCCGGGTTGTCATAGGCCTTGTCGAGGATGTCCATCATCGTCCGGCCCAGCCGGGTGTTGATGTTCAGATCCGGGCTGACCTGCGTGCCGCGGCGCAGCGTGTCATGGTTGGCGGTCCCCGAGATCCAGTTCGAGCCGACCTCCACGATCTCGCGGATGCGCCAGTATTTCGACAGCCAGAAGCCGTAGATGAAGGGCGTGTTGTGCGCGAAGGTCAGCGGGCCCCACTGGAACACGTCCGCGTCGTGGGCCTGATCCTCGATCACCGCGCGATAGGTCGAGGACAGCTCCCAGTCCTCCTGCGGCCAGGGGCGGCCATCCTCGAAGATGAACCACGGCAAAAAGCGCGTGCCTGCGACCTGCTGCTCCTGCGCCGACATCAGCCGCAGATAGTCGTCATCATGGCGCATGGTCTGCGTGGCGGGGTCGTAATACTTGAAGTCCTGCGCGCCATCGACGCGCACCCCGTCGGCGCCGAAATCCACCTTGCGGCGCTGCATCTCCAGCAGGATCGCGCGCACGGCGGGGTTTCGGTAGTCCAGATTCTGGCCATACATGTTCGGCCCGGCGAAGAAATGCGCATTCAGCGCCCCCAGCCCCTGGTTGTCCGAGTGGCCGAAGACCACGTCGAGGATCAGCATCTTGGGCTTTTTCGGAAAGTTGTGCAGCGCGGCGGCCAGGTCCACCAGCTCGTCGGGGCGGCCGGTTTCCAGCAACACCGGGTTCACTGTCGCCATCCCCGAAATCACCACGTCATAGCCCCAGTTGGTGGTGTCGGGGCGCGTCAGCGTGACGTCGAGCCCGTCATCGTCGCGCGCGGTCTCATCCCAGAAATCGGGGCCGATCTCGTGCACGGTGGTGGGCTCGACCGGCAGCAGCTGCACCGCATCATAGCCCAGATAGAGCTGGTCTGCGGGTTCGAGCGGCAGATCGCCCGCGAAGCGATCCGCCAGGCGTTCGAAATGCCGCGTCAGGCTTGCCAGCGTGCCGCCGCCGGTGGCGGTGGGGACATGGATCTGCAGGATGTTGGTGGGCGGGGTGAACTTGTGCGGGTCGTCGGCGCGCAGGCCGGCGTAATAGTCCAGATCACGGCGCGCGGCCTGCATCGCGGCGGTGTCGTAGAGCTCGGCCGGGGCGAAGGCGCCGAAGGGCAAAGAGGCCGCCAGCGGGTCCAGAATCCGGTGCCATGCGCCGTTCGCATCGCGCCACACCAGCGCGTAGAAATCGCCCACCCGCTCGCGCGTGCCCGCGATCATGCCGTCGACGACGGCGAAGCTGTGCGCCTCGAACCGGGCGACGGGCAGATAGGCGCGATCGAAGCGCACCTCTTGCCGCGCGAGGGTCAGATCGAGCGGCTCGACGGGTGCGAGCACCTCGAGGAACACGTCGCCATCGGGGACGCGGTTGTCCAGCAGTTCCGGCGTCCAGAAGCCGAAGGTCGCGCGCCCGTCCGTGACCTGCCCGCCCAGCCTGCGCGCGATCGCGCGCTCGCCGTCAAACAGCGTGGGCGCCGAGGTCAGGGTCTGCGCGCACCAGCCGGCAAGCGCGCGCGCGGCGTCCATATCGGCGCTCAGGCGGGTGTCGAGATCGGGCATGCGGCAGCCTCCTTGTCACGCAGCACAGGGTCGGTAATGGTGCACACAAGTCTAGGGGCCCTGCGCCAGAGCACAAGTTGCCCGCGGGGCGCCCGGGCGCAGACCCGGGGAGCAGACCCGGGGACTGGGGGCGGGGCGGGGGGCAGGGCTGGGGCTGGAGTGGTCATCACTCGGAGTGACGCGTTTGCCCGCGCATGCGCGGGCCAGGTATCGCGCAGGCATGCGCGGGCCAGGTATCGCGCACGCATGCGCGCGGCAAAAAACGCGCACCCATGCGCGCGGCAAACCTCGCGCCCCCATGCACGGGCCAGGTATCGCGCAGGCATGCGCGCGGCAAAAAACGCGCACCCATGCGCGCGGCAAACCTCGCGCCC
>LFIK01000490.1_pt1 | contig 29759 bp, 26 predicted proteins | sample 643401 | NCBI WGS metagenome assembly LFIK01 (sample SAMN03777447, study PRJNA286221) | soda lake metagenome | biome: soda lake; feature: Kulunda steppe; material: water; isolation source: sample T5-Br brine of Lake Tanatar-5 | place: Russia: Kulunda steppe | collected 2010-07
CAGACAATGGCACGGTGCACCGGCATGCCGGTGTGTCGGTTCCAGACAACAGTGGTCTCGCGCTGGTTGGTCATGCCGACCCCGACAATCCGATCGACACCGCCCGGCAGATCGCGGATTGCCGAACGACACACGTCGAGCACCGCATCAAGAATCTGCATCGCGTCATGCTCGACCCAACCATCGGCTGGAAAATGCTGCGGCAATTCGCGCTGCCGGATCAGCAGCGGTTCGACACCGTTTGCGAACACGATGCAACGCGTGCTGGTCGTCCCCTGGTCAATGACCAGAATGCAGTTGCGATCTGTCATGGCCTGCCATCCTCCAGCTGTCAACGCCGTCGCAGCATCGGACACCGCGGGCGTTGCATTGTTGTCTTCGAGCGCTGTCGTGCATAATCGGATCACAAAGCAACAGCTGTCAAGCCAGAATGTTCAAAAACGAAGATGATGCCGTGCAAAACGAACATCTCGAGCGACTGCAACAGATCACCACGCGCCAGGAAAAGATTCTCAACCAGGTGCGCAACGAGCGATTCGTCACCATCGAGGCGCTGGCCGAAGCGTTCGGGCTGACGCCACAGACGATTCGCCGTGATGTCAACGAGCTCTGCCAACTCGGCGTTCTGCATCGCTACCATGGCGGCGCCGGGCTGCCGACGAGTATCGAAAACCTTGCCTATGACGATCGTCAGGTCATCCAGCAGACTGCAAAGCGCGATATTGCCCGCTGCCTTGCCGAGCAGGTGCCGGACCATGCCTCGCTGTTCATCACGCTCGGCACTACCACCGAAGAAGTCGCCAAGGCGCTGCTCGGCCACCGGCGGCTGCGCGTCATCACCAACAACCTCAACGTCGCCACCGTGCTCAGCGCAAACCCGGATTTCGAGATCATCATCGCCGGCGGCGTGGTACGGTCGCGTGACCGCGGCGTGACCGGCGAAGCGACGATCGATTTCATTCGCCAGTTCCGGGTCGACATCGGCGTGATCGGCATCTCCGGCATCGACACCGACGGCTCGCTGCTCGACTTCGACTACCGGGAAGTGCGCGTGCTGCAGGCGATCATGGCGCAGTCACGGCAGGTCTGGCTGGCCGCCGACAAGAGCAAGTTCGGCCGCAACGCCATGGTCAGGCTGGGGCATATTCAGGACGTGCACAGCGTGTTTACCGATCAGGCGCCGCCCTCGCCGTGGCGTGACATCCTCGACGAGAGCCAGACCCGCCTGATCATCAGCGGCGAGCGCTGAGTACCCCGTTCAGATCACGGGGTTTTCGCGGTATGTTCCCCAAAGCTCGCGCAACGTCTCGACGATGTCGCCCATCGAGGCGCCAGCCTTCACCAGATCGATCGTGACCGGCATGATGTTTTCATCGTCGGCTTGCGCCACACGGCGCAATTCCTGCAACAGCGCATCGACCTGCGGCTGGTCCCGATCACGCTTGACCTGGTGCAACCGCGCGATCTGACGGCGCTCGGTCTCGGGGTCATGCGGATGGATTTCGATATCGACCTTTTCCTCGTCTTCCCGATAGCAGTTGACACCGATCACCGGACGTTCGCCACTCGCCTTGCGTAACGCAAAGTCGTACGCCGAGTCGGCGATCCCGCGCTGGAACCAGCCGTCCTCGATCGCCTGGATGCAGCCGCCCATGCGGTCGACCTCGTCGAGGATGGCAAACACTTCCGCTTCGATGCGATCGGTCAGACTCTCGACAAACCAGGAGCCACCGATCGGATCGATCACCTGCGTGACGTTGGTCTCGTGCGCGATGATCTGCTGCGTCCGCAACGAGATCTTCATCGCTTCTTCGGTGGGAATCGCGAACGCCTCGTCCATGCCGTTGGTATGCAGCGATTGCGCACCGCCGAGCACGGCAGACAGCGCCTGGAACGCGGTCCGGACGACGTTGATCTTGTATTGCGGCTTGGTCAGCGTTGCCGCAGCGGTCTGCGCATGGAAGCGCAGGCGGCAGGATTCCGGCTTCTGCGCGCCAAAGCGTTCCTTCATGATTCGCGCATAACAGCGACGAGCAGCACGGAACTTCGCGATCTCTTCAAAGAAATCAGCCTGGCTGACAAAGAAGAACGACAGCCGCGGCGCAAACTCGTCAACCGTCACGCCGGCCTTGAGCGCCTCCTCGACATACTGGATGGTCGTTGCCATCGTGAAGGCGACTTCCTGCGTCGCCGTCGCCCCCGCCTCGGAGATGTGGTAGCCGGAAATGTTGATCGGGTTGTAGCGGCGCATGTTTCGCGCCCCCCAGGCGATGCAGTCTCGCACCAGTCGCAACGAGGGGCGCACCGGATAGATCCATTCCTTCTGCGCGATGTACTCCTTCAAAATATCGTTCTGGATCGTGCCGGAGAGGTCGTTCAGATCATAACCACGTTCCTCGGCAATCGCGATGTACATGGCGAACAGAATCCACGCCGAGGGGTTGATCGTCATCGACACCGAAATACGCGTCAGGTCGATGTCCGCAAACAGCTCGCGCATATCGGCGAGTGTGTCGATCGCCACGCCTTCGCGACCAACCTCGCCCTCGCTCATCGGGTGGTCGGAGTCGAAGCCCATCAGCGTCGGCATGTCGAAATCGATCGACAGCCCGGTTTGCCCCTGTGCGAGCAGATACTTGAAGCGCTGGTTGGTCTCATTGGCGGTACCGAAACCGGCGATCTGCCGCATTGTCCAGTTGCGGCCACGATACATGGTCGGATAGGGACCGCGGGTAAACGGGTACTGACCCGGCAGACCGAGATCGGCATGGTCGTTGTCCGCCACATCCAGCGGGGTATAGACCCGCTGCACCGGCAGACCGGATCCGGTCAGGTAGGTCGATTTCGACTCCGGCTGACGATCGGTGAACGCCTTCAGCTCGTTGCGCTCCCAGGCGTCCTGTTCGGCACGAATACGGTCGAGTTCGGTCTCGGTAAACTGTCTGGACTGGCTCATGACGGGTTCTCTCTCAAAACGGTCAGGAGTTCCACAGCGGCGGCGTGGGGATCGGTTTCCCGACGGATGACACGGTCCAGCAGCGGGGCCATGCGACCCTCGCGCTGACGGAGAAAATCGGCGCGGACAATATCCTCGGCGATCTTGATGGTGCGCGTCTCGGCAATCCTTGCCTTGCGCCAGGCAATCTCATCGGTCTGCATCAGGTGTTCGCGATGCTGGTCGAGCGCCTCGAGCAGCGTCTCGATGCCGGTGCCCCGCTCGGAACTGGTTGCGATGACCGGACATTGCCAGCCACCCGCACCACCATCGTGCAGGCCCAGCGTCATCAGCCCCTTCAGCTCGGTGATGGTGCGGTTGGCATCGGGACGATCGGCCTTGCTGACAACGTGGATATCGGCGATTTCGAGCACTCCGGCCTTGATCGCCTGGATATCGTCACCGAGCCCGGGCGCCGACACCACGACCGTGGTGTGCGTGGCGCGGACCACATCAACCTCATCCTGACCGACTCCAACAGTCTCGAGCAGGATGACATCGAAGCCACCGGCATCGAGCACATCGACCGCATCCAGACAGGCCCGCGCCAGACCACCCAGCGTCCCGCGCGTCGCCATGCTGCGGATGAATGCGCCGCGGTCCATGGCCAGCTCGGACATGCGCACCCGGTCGCCGAGGATGGAGCCACCGGAATACGGGCTCGATGGATCGATCGCCACGACCGCCACCGTCCGTCCGTCAGCACGGATCCGTTGCGCCAGCCGCTGGACCAGCGTCGACTTGCCCGAACCGGGGACGCCGGTGATGCCGATCACATGGGCGTTGCCGGTGTGGCGGTAGAGCTCGGCCAGCGCCGGGCGGCTTTCGGCCTCACCGGCCTCGGCGCGCGAGATCAGCCGCGCCATGGCGCGACGCGAACCGGCACGCACCTCGGGCACCAGCGTCAGGGAAGGAACCGGAGGCGTCATGTCTGCCCTCCCACCTGATCATGCAGGGTCCGGAACAGGTCGCGATCATCAACCACCCGTCTCGCCTTGAAATCGGTCCGTGGAAAACTGCCAGGATCGACCATGCCGAGCGTCACCTGGAGTCCGAGTGTGCGCTGCAGCGCCGCCGCAGCGCGCTGCCTCAGATCGTCGACGGCTGCAGCGCCGGCGGCAGCAAGTTCACGCGTCGGTTCGATCTGGATCAGCAGCGCGTCCATCGCCCGCTCGCGGGTGATGACGATGCGGTGCTCGCCGCCGTAGCCATTCAGCTGGTTCAGAACAGCATGGATTTCTGACGGATAGACATTCTCGCCGCGCACCTGGAACATGTCGTCGATCCGCCCGTAGATGCCGCGCGGCAACGACGGATACGTCCGCCCGCACGGCGACGGGGTGTCGACCCAATGCGTCAGGTCGCCCGACACCAGCCGGATCATCGGCTGCGAACAGCGCTCGAGGTTGGTGTAGATCGGTGTTCCCTGCGCGCCGAACGGCACCCTGCGGTGCGTCGTCGGGTCCGCCACCTCGGTATAGACAATATCCTGCCAGAGCAGCATGCCATCGCTTTCAGCGCTGCCGCCGGCGTTCATCCACGGCGTCACCTCGGCCATGGTGCCGCAGTCGATGACACGGGCGCCGAAGGTATCGGCAATACGATCACGAATCCCCGGTACCGAGGCGCCCGGCTCGCCGGAGAAGAACATGATCTCGAGTCCGAAGCTGCGCGGATCGATGCCCTCCTCCTCGGCCACCTCGGCAAGACGGAGCGCATACGATGGCGTGGCATACAGACCGCGCGGCCGCATGATGCCTAGCCACTGCAATGCACGGCTGGTCATCCCCGGTGCACCGGCACCGAACGGAAACGCCTTGCAACCGAGCCGCTCGGCACCAGCCAGCGTCCCCCACGACCCCATATACAGACTGAAGATCGCGGTGATCATCACCGTATCGCCGGGACGAAAGCCCATCCCCCACATGATGCGGGCGTGGTTGTTGGCGATCGTCTGCCAGTCGCGCCGTCCGATGCCGAAGGCTGTCGGCCGCCCGGTGGTGCCTGACGTCCCATGAATATGATAAATCTCGCTGTCCGGGATGCAGAGATAGTCGCCGAACGGCGGATGCGCCGCCTGCGCGGCACGCAGATCCTGCTTGGTCACGACCGGAACCCGCTCGAAGTCGTCCAGCGACCGGATATCGCCCGGCTCGATACCGGCCGCACTCCAGTGCCGGCGATAGAACGGCGAGTGCGTCCAGGCATATGCCATGACGTCGCGGATCCGCTGTAGAATCGCGGCATCACGCGCCTCCGGATCCATCGTCTCGCGGTGCGGAAACCAGTACTTCTGGCCATTCGGCGGACAGTAATCCGCAGCGTAGTCGGGGGGAAACGTCCACTCCTCCATGGCTGTTCTCCTCAACGCGGGCCGCGGGTCTGGACCAGATCGTGGAACGCGCGCACGATCTCGTCAGGCGGCGTATCCTGCAGCAGGATCTTCTTCACACCCATCTCCTGCAGTTTTTCCACATCATCATCCGGAATCACACCGCCACCGGTGACGATGATGTCGCTGGCGCCTTCGCGCTCCAGCGCAGCGAGAATCCGCGGAAAAACCGTCATGTGTGCGCCAGAAAGAATGCTGACGCCGAGAATGTCGACGTCTTCCTGCACCGCCGCGGTCACGACCTCGTCGGGGGTCCGGTGCAGACCCGAGTAAATGACGTCCATACCGGCATCGCGCAGGGCGCGCGCGACAATCTTGACGCCACGGTCATGACCATCGAGGCCGACCTTTGCGAGCAGGACCCGGATGGGCTGGTTGTCTTGGTGCATGTGATGACTCCTCCACAGTAGAGAATCGTCGGGTGTTGCATCACCCGTACGACGATGAACGACCTGTACTGCGCGCCAGCCCATCGACCAGCGAATGCGCTGCGCGCTCGACGTGACGGCGGGCCAGCTGCTCGGCACGCGCCGCATCGCCAGCCACAATCGCGGCGAGAATGGCGGTGTGCTCCTCCCAGATTCGCGACTGGTTGCGCATATCGTCGATGATGGCGATCATGACGCGGCGGATATGGTTCCACCGCGGCGTCATGGCATCGACCAGCACCGAATTGCCCGCCATGTCATAGACGAGCTGATGAAAGTCCATGTCTGCGCCGATCAGCATGGCAATATCACCGGCTTCTCGCGCCGACTGCCCATCCTCGAGGATGCGTTGGCCACGCTGACGCTGCTCGTCAGTGGCACGACGAGCCGCCATGCCAGCGGCAATCATGTCGATACCGCAACGAAACTCGTAGAGCTCCCGAACGCGCTCGGCATCGAGCGGAGCAACCTTGAACCCGCGCCGCCCCGCATCGCAGACAAAGCCGTCCGCCTTCAGCCAGTGCAACGCCTGCCCCACCGGCAGACGCGACACATCCATGCGCTCGGCGATGGCATCCTGCGTCAAGCGCTCATCCGGGCGCAGCGTGCCCTCGCAGATCGCATCGACAATGGCGTTATAGACCAACCGCGGCAGCGGCAACTGCACATGAATCCGTTCCATGACAGGGTGGTCCTCATCGGTCGCAGGCAATCAAATACGGTATACAGTATGCGATGATTGATGCGTTCGATCGATGAAGTCAATCGTGCATTGCACCATCCCGGTGCGCTGTTCACGGGCTATCGCCAGCTTGCAGGATGCAGGGAGGAAGGGAGGAAGGAAGGAAGGAACAAACGCGACAGCGGCGGAGAAGACAAGCGATCGCAGCTCCGCGCGCCGATCAGGCGACGCGCGGGGCCTCTCTGACAACGATACGGCAGTGGGTCAGTCGGCCGAGAGGGCGGACACTGCGTCGATGGTCTGCAGCAGGCGGGCAATATCCTGCTCACGCGACAGCCGATGATCGCCGTCCTTGATCAACGTCAGCGTCACCGCCGCGTCGCGCTGGCGCTCGACGATATCAAGCGCATGCTGCCACGGAACCGCATCATCTCGCATGCCCTGCAGGATGGCCACCGGGCAGCCGACGCTGAACGGCGCATCGAGCAGCAGGTGACGGCGGCCGTCGTCGAACAACGCCTGCGTCACCGGGTAGGGTTCACCATGGTCGGAATCGATCAGCGCCCGCCCGGTCCGTCGCAGCGACTCGCGCGCCTCGGGAGCAAGCCGTGGCAGGAACAGCCGTTCGGTAAAATCATGCGCCGGCGCAACCAGCACCAGCGCGGCCGGCGCAATCGATCCGCCAGCGTCACGCAACGCCAGCGCAGCACAACTTGCCAGCCAGCCGCCCATCGACGATCCGATCAGCAACGGCGTCGCGCCAGCATGGCGGCGGATCACCGCGAGCGACTCTTCGAGCCAACTCGAGATCGTGCCATCCTCGAACCGCCCGCCCGACTCGCCATGCCCCGAATAATCGAAGCGCAGACACGCCTGGCCCCGCGCGGCGGCGAATGCATCCACCGCCTCGGCCTTGCTGCCGCGCATGTCGGAGCGGAAGCCACCGAGCCAGACCAGGCAGGGACCACGCCCAGGACGAAACTCGACACGAATCGACCGGGCGGCCGCGCCCGCTCCCACCGTGATCGTTTCCCCGACACACATCGCCGTCATCCATCATCTCCCACTGCGCCTGTTGCACGAGAGACAGCATAACATCTGCCACCCAGGCGATCGGCATGCTCGGACTCGATGCGCTGAGCAATCAGTTCCTGAATGAAAGTGCGCACCAGCAGGCTCGGGCGACGGCCAGCGCGCGTCACCAGGCAAAACGGTGACTCGATCACCGCATGCTCCGGCAACAAGGCGCGCAGCTCACCGCGCGCCACCCAGATGTCGGCATAATGCCTGGGCAGACAGCCGATGAACTGACCGCTCAGAATCAGCATGACCTGCGCCTCCATGTTTGACGCATGTGCGCCTACACGGGCACCCGGGAAACTGTTCAGCTCGCGCATGTTGGCATAGGGGCGCACCACGAACGGGTGCGCCGTGATCGCATCGACGCTGAGTTCATCAACGCCGGCTTCGAACAGCGGGTGTGAACGACCACAATACACGGTGTGTAATTCGGTCTCGAACTCGCGGACCTGGAGACCTTCCATCTGCATAGTCAGCGGAAGAATCCCCAGCTGCAACTCTCCCCCCACGATATCGAGCATCAATTGCTCCGGGCTTCCCACGGTGATGTCGATCCTGGCGCCGGCGTTCTTGCGAAGAAACTCGCGAATCACTGCGTGCAGCGGCAGTGCCGGGTTGGTCACGGTATTATCGACGACGCCGAGCCGTAGCTTGCCGATGACACGGCTGCGCAGTTCAGCCATCTCGCTGTAGAAATCTTCCACCGAGGCGAGCAGAACCTTGGCGCGCTCGTAGACAATCGCTCCACGGTCGGTGAGCTCGAAACCGGTTCGTCCACGCTGACAGACACGAAAACCAAGCCGCTCCTCGATCGCCTTGATGTGGAAGCTGACCGCAGACTGGCTCATGTTCAGGCTCATCTGCGCTCCGGCAAAGCCGCGATGCTCGGCGACAGCGCGGAACACTGCCAGCCCCTTCAGATCGGCATGCGACAGCCTCATCACTCTCCTCCTTCATGACGGATCTGACGTTGTTTGCACCAACAGCGTGCATCCATACATCAGAAAATTGCGAGCAAGCAACCAAAAATATCAATTTTCCTGCTGCTCTGTCGCTGCTTTACTCGTGATTGCTGTTGTTTCAGCGGACTGCTGTGTCACCGCTGACCACCATCACCTCCAGGAGACGTACGCCATGTATGCAAACCCTCATCCCGCCTCACGCTGGCTGGCACGAGTCGCACTGCCGTTCGCCGTGCTGTTCGGCGCCGGCCAGGCCTCTGCCGATCTGCTCGATCAAATCCTCGCTGACGGTGTGTTCACGGTTGGCACCGAGGCGCGCTATGCGCCGCATGAATTCATCGAGGACGGTGAAATTGTCGGCTACTCCGCCGATCTGATGGCCGAAATCATGCCGCACCTGGAGGGTGTGGAGCTGATCCGGATGGATCTGCCATGGCAAGGCATCCTACCGGGTCTGGAGCGCGAACGCTTTGACTACGTGGTGACGTCGGTGACCGCCACACCAGAACGCATCGCCCGGTATCACCTGAGTGCGCCGATTGCCGATGCAACCATGGCGCTCATGCGACGCGCCGATGATGACACCATCGGCAGCCCTGCCGATATCGCCGGGAGAACGGTTGGTGCGCAGGCCGGCTCCGCACAACTGCAGGCGCTCGAGCAGCTGGCGGCCGAGCTTGCCGAAGCCGGCACGCCGGTCGGTCGCATTCGCACGTACACCGCGGTCGACGAGGCCTACGCCGACCTTGCCACCGGGCGACTCGATGCGGTGGTCAACAGTCTTCCCAATCTGCTTGAAGCCGAACGGGTCCGTCCCGACCGATTCGCGGTGGTAGGCACCTTTGGTGAGCCGGTGTTCTTTTCCTGGGCCGGTCGCCGGGATGCGGCGAGCGAGCGGCTGAATGCATTCATGGATGAGCAGATCCGCCGCCTGAACGAAGACGGTGTACTCAATACGCTGCAGGAAAAGTGGTTCGGGGCGCCGATGAACGTGCCGCTGGAACTGCCCGGCACCGAGTAAGCGAACGCTAACCGGGCATAGCGCCAACACCGACATGATCGAGATCTTCATCAATCATCATGCCATGTTCCTGCAGGGTCTCAGGATGACCCTGCTGGTTTCATGTTCGGCGATTCTGCTCGGATTGCCCCTGGGGCTTGCGCTCAGCCTCGGACTGACCAGTCGCTTTTCCGTGCTGCGCTGGGTTTGCGGTGTCTACCGCAGTTTCTGGCGCGGCACCCCCATTCTGTTGCAACTGCTGCTGGTGTTCTATCTGGCGCCCGAGCTCGGCATGTCGCTCGAACCGGTGACGGCTGCGGTGCTGGCACTGGCGCTCAACACCGCAGCGTTTCAGGGGGAGATCTTCCGCAGCGGTCTGCGCCATGTCCCGGCTGGCCAGATCGAGGCGGCGCGCATGCTCGGCATGCCACGCTGGATGATCGACTGGCGCATTCGGCTGCCGCAGGCTGTTCGTGTCAGCCTGCCACCACTGACCAACGAGGTCATCACGATCCTCAAGAATTCGTCGCTGGTCTCGGTGATTGCCGTGACCGAGCTGATGCGTGTGAGCGATCAGATCGTCTCGCGCAGCTTCCAGCCGCTCGAAACCTATCTGGTCGCCGCCATGTTGTATCTGTGCGTCAATCTGGTTCTTGCGCGCGTTGGCGCCTGGCTCGAGCGCCGCCAACAACACGGCGAGTCCACAACGAGGCAGACCTCTCATGTTTGACGTTGCACTGTTGTGGGAGATGCGCGGGCTGATCGCCCAGGGACTCTGGAACACAGTGTGGATCTGCACGCTCGGCTGCCTGCTCGCGGTGGTCGTAGGGTTGCTGCTGGCAAGCCTGCGAATGGCGCAGCCACGGTTGTTTGGTCCGCTGATTCGTGCCTATGTCGAAATCTGCCGTGGCACACCACTGCTCGTGATCCTGTTTTTGCTGTATTTTGGCGGCCCGAGCATCGGGGTACGACTGGATGCAGAAGTGGCCGGCGTGCTCGGCATCGGCTTCTACGGCGCGGGCTACTTTGCCGAGATTTTCCGTGCCGGCTTCCAGTCGATTCCCAGCGGCCAGGTCGAAGCTGCCCACATGCTGGGCCTGTCGCGGACACAGATTCTGATCCGTGTGCAGATCCCGCAGATGCTGTTGCTGATCACGCCGCCATCGACCAACCAGCTCATCATCCTGATCAAGGAGTCTGCATTGTTGTCGATCATTTCAGTCGATGATCTGACCAAGAACGCCACAAGCATCGTCAATCAGACCTTTGCCGTGATCGAACCTTACGTCGCGGTGGCCTTATTGTACTGGCTGCTGATCGAGCTGGTTGCACGCGCCGGATATGCCATCGAGCAACGGCAACTCAGGACTCCGAACGTTGGCAAGCGACGCAACCGCGCAGCGCGTCAATCGATGCCGGCTGACGGTCACTGACCCGCAAGGACAACAGCATGACATCCACAGAGGCAATCAACCGGCCTGTTACCGACGCAGGCAGCCCCATGATCAGAGCGGTCGGGCTTGGCAAACGGTTCGGAGACAGGACCGTGCTCGACGATATCGATTTTGCAGTGCATCGCGGTGAAGTTGTCTGCGTGATCGGACCTTCCGGCTCGGGGAAGTCAACGTTGCTACGCTGCATGGCGTTTCTCGAGCCCTACGATGACGGCCAGGTAACCGTCAATGGCGAGCTGCTCGGCTATGTCGACCGTGACGGCCAACGGACCCGCGCCAGTGAACGGCGCATCGACGAGGTTCGCAAACCGATCGGGATGGTCTTTCAGCACTTCAACCTGTGGCCACACCGGAGCGCGCTGGAAAACGTCAGCGAAGCGCCGAGACTGGTTCTGAAACTGTCTCGCCATCAGGCCGAGGTCGAGGCGCTCGCCATGCTCGAACAGGTTGGTCTCGGCGACCAGGCCGATCAGTACCCGGCGAGCCTTTCTGGCGGACAACAGCAGCGCGTTGCCATTGCCAGGGCGCTCGCCATGAAACCAGAGGTGATGTTTTTCGACGAGCCGACATCGGCACTCGACCCGGAGCTGGTCGGCGAAGTGCTCTCGGTCATGAAACAATTGGCGCAGGACGGCATGACGATGGTGATTGTCACGCATGAAATGGGCTTTGCCGCACATGTCGCCGACCGTGTCGTTTTCATGGACGCCGGTCGCATCATCGAACAGGGCCAGCCGGCCGAGGTGTTTCGCAGTGCTCGAAGCACGCGATTGCAACAGTTCCTCGATACCTGGAGGGCAAGACAGATCGAATGATAATGCGTCACGGTCAATGGCGTTCGCAACCCAACGCCCGCTATTGACAGATTTCCGCAGACACCGCACCGATAGTCGCATCAAAACAACCAACAGGGGAATGACCATGACTTTTGATCACGCGAGGATCGCCACCATGCCACGCAGCAACCGCGAGCCTTGCGGTACCAATCACACGCTCGCCAATCCGATCTCTCCAGACGGCACGCCCGAGCTCGGCAAACGCTACGTCGTCGAGGCACGCGGTGGCCGAGCGGTTCGACTGCAACAGGGCCAGACCATCCGCATCATCAACACGCATGGCACACAGGTCTGCGATACCTGGGCGTTCAGCACGGACAACCCTGACGAGTTCATGTCGTGGGAACATGGCCGCGCCTGGATCAACGGGCTGATTCCGGTGGTCGGCGATGCACTGATCAGCAACCGGCGCCGTCCGATCCTGACGCTGACCGCCGACACCTCCCCCGGCATTCACGATACCTTGATGGCCGCCTGCGACCTCTACCGCTACATGACGTTGGGCGTTACCGACTACCATGACAACTGTGCCGACAATCTGCGTCTCGCCATGCGCGCCATCGGCCTCGATGTTCCGGAAGTCCCGCAACCACTGAACCTGTGGATGAACATCCCGGTGAACGCGCAGATGCAGGTCGACTGGTGCGCACCCGTTTCACGACCGGGCGACTACGTCGACCTGCGTGCAGAGATGGACTGCATCGTGGCGATGTCGGCCTGTCCGCAGGACATCATCCCGATCAACGGCGAGGCATGCATGCCGGTCGAGGTGCACTTCGAGGTGCATGGCTGACCGGCGACCAACAGCGGCGTTGCGCAACCCCGGCATCAGCCCGCCGGATGGAACACCAGCGCAACGCCGTTGTTGCAGTAACGCAGCCCCGTTTGTTCGGGCGGGCCGTCATCGAACACATGGCCCTGATGGCCGCCGCAGCGCGCGCAGTCGTAGGCAATGCGGGGGTAGAACAGAAAATAGTCGACGCTGCGGACCACGTGCGCATCGATCACGTCAAAGAAACTCGGCCAGCCGGTTCCGCTGTCGAACTTCCAGCGCGATTCGAACAGAGCAAGGCCGCAGCCCGCGCAATGATAAGTCCCTGCCCGTGTTTCGGCATCGAGCGGGCTGCTGAACGACCATTCAGTGCCGCGCCGTCGCAACACGCGGTACTGTTCACGATGCAACAGACGACGCCATTCACGCTCGTCGAGATCGAACGGAATGACCTGCACCGGCCAGCTCGGCAACGCCACTGCGGAGGCAACGACCAGTGGCCGGTTCATCGCAGGCTCTCGAGGCGGGTACGCACATCGTCGAAATCAGGGTCGAGGGCATAGAGCGTTTCCAGCTCGCGTCGCGCCCGGCTCTTCTGCCGCTGCTCGGCATACAGCAGCGCACGCTCGTAGCGCAACTGATTCAACAACGTCTGATCGCGATCCTTGCGCCGTCGCAACGCCAGCGTGTAGATCTTGATCGCTGCATCCGGCAGACCGAGACCACGCAGCGCGCGGGCGCGATACAGCAGCACTGCGGTGTGAACCGGCGTCGCGTTCTCGACCGCGGTGGTCAGCTTGACGATGCGCTCGAGCGCGGAGCGGTCATCGGCGTGATGCTCGAGCAGACACTCGGCATACGACGCCAGCACCACCGGGTCGGTGTCGTCGAGCTTGATCAGCGCCTCGAGATGCATCAGCGCAGCAGCCGCATCATCCTGATCCAGCGCAATCTCGGCCAATGCAAGCCGAGTACCGCGCTCACGTGCACGCAGCTCGGCCTCGACCTCGGGGGTCACCCAGACTCTGGCGGCGCAGTCGATCCCGTATTCGGAAAACTTGGCGCCGAGCCGATCGCCGCCACGCAGCGCCTGCGCCAGCCGCTCGGCGGCACGATCGAGATCCTTCCGTTCGAGATAGACCATGCCGGCAATCCAGGCGGCATCCGGCAAGGCGTCGGCTGCGGATTCGAACCGGCTAAGCGCCTCATCGACGTTGCCGTCGGCATACGCTTTCCAGCCGTCGATCAATGCCAGATCGGCTGCTGGCATGCGCCGGCGCTGCAGCCAGTTGAAATCGAGACGCTCCTGCACCGGTGGTGGCTCAGCCGGCGCAGACCGTCCTCGACCGCCGCTGCGCCGCCGATCGGAACGCCCCTCCCACGGCGTATGCACCGAATACGACAGCCCAGAGCCAGGCAGACCGACCGTCGTGCGCGTCCCGCGAGAACCGACGGTAAACCGAGCGCCGCGCGGGCCGACCGAAATCGACGGCCCGGACTTCGAGAGATTCAACGTCACGCCCGGCAACAGCTGGATACGACGCCAGAAACGAAAAGCCACAATGCGCCCCCCTTACAGCGATCAACCCGCATCTTAAACCATTGACGGCGGCAATGAACACTAGACGGCGCGCACTGATCAGCCGAAGACGATGCGGCGGTGCATCGCCGCATCGCAGATCGAAGCGCTCGGATACAAGCATCGGACGCTGCCAGCCACTCCAGACAACGCAGCCCCGGCCTTGGGCACGGGGCTGGCTAATGAACCATCAGCGCTGCTGGCCGATCAGCGGCCTGCAACGGATCAGGTCGATCTGTCTTCGCGCAGGCGTCCGGGTTCGGTCGTCGCCAGGTACGCCTCCTGCTCGGGCGTCAGGTCGACCTTGTCGAACCCGCTGATCATCGGCTTGACGTGCTCCTTGAACGAGTGGCCGGCGGTCAGCATGTACAGATGCGCGACCACAAACGTCACCAACGCCAGCGCAAAGAACACATGCAGGTCAGCGACCACTGGCAGCCAGCCGGTTCTTGCCGGATCGCTGCCCCAGACACCGTAGGTCAGGTAGAGCAGGCCTGTCACCCAGATTCCCGGCAGCAGCACCGCCTTCAACGACAGATACGCCATCGCCTGCAGCGGGTTGTGCTTGCGCAGGTACGCCTTGCGGTACGGATGCGGCTCACCCTTGAAGATGCCGATGGTGTAGAAGCGGGCCACCTGCGGAAACCCCTCCCGCGTCGGCAGATAGTGGCGCCACGTCCCGGTGGTGAGATGCCAGAAAATGGCGAACACCCACAACACCATGATGGTCAGCGCAGCGATGATGTGGACCGAAAACGCCGTCTCGTAGCGGAGTCCGAACTCGTAGAAGCCGGCGACCCGGAATCCGGTGGCCATCAGCACCACCACCAGGACCGTTTGCGACCAGTGCCAGAAACGCTCGAACAACGGATAGATCTTGACGGTGCGCTCAGCCATGTTGACCTCCCTTGCGTGTGCTGATGAACCGGGCGGCGGCGTGGCCAGCGACGCCAAGGACGGTGAGGATCAGCAACACCAACCCGGCGATCCCGGCGGTGCCGAGCCCGTCGGCACCGGGCACATAGACACCTGCCAGGCCGACCATACGGCCATCTCGGGTGTGACAGGCCTGGCAGTCAAGCGCGTCTTCGGCCGGAGCGACCATGTGCGTGACCGGCCAGTACATGTGCGTGTCGATGAAATCCCACTCACCGGAAAACGGCTCGCCGACGTAGTCCATCGCCGCGCGCAGCGACTTGTCCCAGTCGTAGTGGATCCAGTAGGCAGTCTCCGACCCCGGCCCGTAGACCTGATTGAGCAGCAAGGTGTGGTAATGCGTGTCGTACGGCTGGCGACCCTCCATGCGCTTGAATGGCCAGATACGCGACAGACCGTCAGTCGGGTCGCCGGCGATCGGGTTGATCACCGCGGCTTCACCGGGCGTGACGTCGGTGAGTTCGGTTTCGTAGCGAACCTGCCCGTCAAACCAGTGGTATTCGGGCACCACATCCTCGGCCCAGTCGAGATCGCCCTTCGGCGACTGGTACATCGGCCGCGGTGTTCCGTCGCCCTGTACATAGCCCATTTCGGTGAGCGGCCGGCCGTTCTCCAGCCGCCCCGAGGTCGACCAGTCCCACAGCGTCTGCGTCGCCACGCCACCACGGGCAAACTCCGGGACATGACAGGTCTGGCAGGCGATGCGGTCGCTGTGGTTGTCGAGCTTGTTCCCGACCAGCGTTGCCGCATGCGGCTGCCCGGAGTGACAGCTCTCGCAGGTTGCCACATCGCGGCGCTCAACGGACCGCGCACGCTCGCCCGACGGCTTGGCATCGACCGAATAACGCGACCCGGCAATCTGGTGGCCATCGCTGACGTGGCAGGTGCTGCAGCTGAAGTCACCGCCATCAACCGACATGTGCACATCGACCGAGCGTGGCGGGTCATACAGCACCGAGCTCAGATCGCCGTGCTTGACGTTATCGCCACCGCCGCCATAGAAGTGACAGGTTCCGCAGGTCTGGCGAGTCGGTGGCCCGACCGACTGCGCGGCCTTGGTCAGATCGACCGCCCAGGCTTCGGCTCCGGTAATCGTCCGTGCCCCGGCCGGCACCGGATCGAGCGGCGGATGGCCGGCCTGGTTGTTCAGCTTGGTGTACTGGCCGGAGCCGTCATGGCAGGCCAGACAATCGACCCTGGTCGGGTCCGGCGGCGCTTCGATGCGCATGTCTTCCCAGCCATATCCAGTGTGGCAGGACGTGCAGCGCGCCTCGTTCGAAACAACATTCCCACAGAAGTTATTGAGCACACGCCGCTTGCCCAGATCCTGCCCGGTCGCTGGATGCGCATAGTCCCAGCTGTAGTGGATCGAGTGCATGACCTGCTCGCCCGCCTCGGTGTGGCAGGACAGGCAGGCGGCGGTGACCTCGGGGCCGGACGAGAACTCGCGCATCAACGGCTCGAGCTTGCTGTGGTCGGTCGTACTCGTCGACCGCGACGATTCCTGCGCCAACGCAACGCCGTTGCCGAGAGCAACGCCACACACCAGCGCGACCAGCAGACCCAACAGACCAACAGTCTTGCGATACATCACCAGTCTCCAGGCCATCGCGGGCAAAGCAGCGGTGGAGCCCCGCCGGCAACACCCGATCGATGGCAGCTCAACGTCATACAATTCTGACATTGAACTGTATCAGAAACTGGACAGTTCGCCCATGTGAATGATTTTGCAGAAACTCAGGGCCACGTGTTTGTGGCCCTGGAGCAGGTTCCGACACTCGATCGCCGCGGAGACTCAGAAGGAGAGCTTGACACCGATGCTCAAACCACTGATGTCGAGCGCACTCCGGTCGAGATACTCGGTGTATTCGACCGAGACCGAGACCAGTGGCAACGGGTTGAAATCGACACCAATCCCGTAACTCAACCCGGTTCCGGAGCGGGAGCTGGCTTCAGGCTCACCGGGAAAACTGATCACATCGACGCTGCTCTTGGCGCGCGTGACACCCAGCATGGCGTAGGGAGTGACCAGCGGAACAGGCAGGTAGGCAACCGCATACGCGCCGAACAGATAATCGAGTTCGAGCTCGGCGTTGAAAGCCTGCTCGCGATCGATGCGGGTGATCGAATCGCTGCTGCTGCCCATCCCGAAGCGACCTTCGACAGCAATCCTGTCGATCGGGAAATAGCCGGCCCGCGCGACCAGTATCGAAGGCTCGAACGTCCCCTCGACATCGCTGATCGACTGATCGGTGATGGCATAACTCAAGCCGCCGTAAACGCTGCCCGCGCTGCGACTCGCGGATTGCGCCTGCAGCGGCAGCGCGGCAAGCGCTGCCGCAAGCACACAGACGGGCAGGACCTTGATGCTTTTCATGGTGACAACTCTCCAGTGACGCGCATGCGGACTCAGTCCCGAATGGCATCGCACCCGGACGGCGCGCTGCCACGACAATGCCACTGCCAGGCTGTTGCAAGAATCTCGCGCAGCTCGGCAAACCGCGGCTGCCAGCCCAGCTCGCGCATGGCACGCCGGGCATCGCCAACCAGCCGTGGCGGATCACCGGGGCGACGCGGCCCATGCCGGACCTGAACTGGCCGACCAGTCACGGCCTCGGCGCAGGCAATCACCTCACGCACCGAAAACCCTTGACCGTTCCCGAGATTATAGGCGAGATTCGCGGCGTTTTCGCCTGTCTTGTCGTGCAGCGCGGTCAGCGCGAGCAAATGTGCATCCGCCAGGTCGGTGACATGAATGTAATCGCGGATGCACGTGCCATCCGGGGTGTCGTAGTCGGTGCCGTGCACAACAACGTCAGGACGCACGCCGGCCGCCGCGTCGAGCACCAGCGGGATCAGATGCGTTTCCGGATCATGCGCCTCGCCGGTCTCGGCGTCGGGATCGGCGCCGGCAGCGTTGAAGTAACGCAAGGCCACCGACCCGATGCCGTGCGCCACGGCGAAATCGCCCAGCATGCGCTCGATCATGAGCTTGGACGCGCCATAGGGGTTGATCGGAACCTGTGGATGCGACTCGTCGATCGGCACTTGCCGAGGCACCCCATAGGTTGCACAGGTGCTCGAGAAGACCAGCCGGTCGATGCCGTGATCACGCATGGCCTCGAGCAGGCACAGCGAGCCGGAAACGTTGTTGCGATAGTACTTGCCGGGATCCAGAACCGACTCGCCAACGTAGGCAAACGCGGCAAAATGCATCACTGCTCCCGGCCGATAGTGACGTATCACCGCATCAAGCCGCGCGCGATCGGCGATATCCCCCCGCTCGAGCGGCCCCCAGCGTACCGCCCAGTCATGGCCATACACCAGGTTGTCATAGCAGACCGGACGATAACCGGCAGCGGCGAGCGCCTTGCAGGCATGACTGCCGATATAGCCGGCGCCGCCGGTGACCAGAACCGTCAGGGGGTCGTGTGTGTTCATGAGCGTGGTTTGCGATTCTCCGGATCGTACAGGGCCTGTTGACCGACTCCGACAACCCGGAGCGGAAACACGGCGTCAAAGTACTCCATGGCAAGCTCGGCGCCGTTCATCGCCCACTGGTGCGGCAGATACGCAAGCGCGATGTTCGCGCCGACCGACGGGCCATAGGCAATGCTCGTCACGCGCGAGAGGCGGCCAACGGCGTCGACGAGGACCGCACGACTGCCCGGCTCGACCACCGGCCACTGCCCGACAGGGTAACGAGGCAGCCCGTCGGCGTCCACATTGTCGGTCATCAACAACGTGCACAGCGTGGCGGGCTGCGCGTCGCGGGCGCGCTGCGCGAGATACGCCGCCTTGCCGTGGAAATCGGCCGCCTTCACGCGCGGGCGTGCCAGACCAGCTTCGTACAGGTTGTACTCGGTCAGCAGATCGGCGTTCTGCAGCCGCAGGCTTTTCTCGAGACGCCGGCTGTTGGCGTAGGTTTCGACACCGACCGGAATCACGCCGAGGTCGAACAGCGCATCCCAGAGCGCCAGGCCGTGACTGAACGGCACATGCAACTCCCAGCCCTGCTCACCGACGTATGAAATCCGATACGCCATGACCGGCAGCCCGGCGAGGTGGATGGTGCGGGCGGTGGCAAAGCCAAACGCCTCGTGCTCCAGCTGCTCGGGCCGGTCGCACAGGCGTTGCAGCGTCTCGCGCGCCTGCGGGCCCCAGACGCCAAGGCAGGCAAGCTGGTCGGTCAGGTCTTCGAAACCGACGCGCCAGTCGCGATCCTCCGCCATGCGCCGCAACCACAGGGAGTCGCGATGCCCGGTATCACCGCCACAGATCACACGCCAGCGCGCTGCGCCCAGGCGGATCACCGACAGATCGGCGCGAATCCCGCCAACAGCATCGAGAAAGTGGGTGTAGACCCCCTGGCCAATGGCGGTCGGGCCGGCAACACGGGCGACGCAGGCGAACTCCATCAACGCTTCGGCATCTGGACCATGTACGTCGAAGACAGCAAAATGCGACAGGTTGATCATGCCGACCGACTCGGACATCGCCAGCTGCTCGGCATTCGACACGCGCCAGAAATGGCGGTTGTCCCATTCATGCGGACGCTCGGGAACCTGTTCGAGGTAGCGTGCGAGACGCGTTTCGTTCGCCGCATACCCATGCGCACGTTCCCAGCCGACTGCCTCCATGAAGTAGCCGCCCAGCGCCTGTTCGCGCGGCCAGAACGGGCTGCGACGCAGATTGCGCGCGGCTTCCGACGGCTCGCGTGGATGGATCGGCGGGTTGTAGATCTTGAATGCCGCCTCGTGGCAGCGGGCATCGATGAAGTGGCTGGTCCGCTGCACCGGATAGAACCGGCCGACATCGATCGGCGCGATGTCGATCGGCGTGTAGCCGTCGGTCATCCAGTCAGCGAGCAGCTTGCCCATACCCGGCGCGTCCTTGACCCAGATCGCCTCGCAATACCACAGACCGCGCGTCAGTGGCGACTCGCCGACCACCGCACCGCCATCGGTCGTCACCTGCAGCAGACCGTTGAACGACCGCTTGTCGTCCCAGCCGAGCTCGCCCAGCACAGGTGTCAGTTCCATCGCCCGCTCGAGCGGCTCGATGATCTGCTCCATCTCGAGGTCACGTTGACTCGGTGACAACCGCGCCTCTTCCTTTTCGAGAATGTCCCGCGGGTGAACCATCCGCGGCGCACGCTCCTCGTAATAGCCCCATTCGATGTAACCGCCTTCGCTGGTGGTCGGGTCACCGGTGTCGCGCATGTAGGCCGAGTTACCCTGATCACGCAGCAACGGATAGCCGATGTCCTTGCCGGTGCCGGCAAACTGCTCGTAGGGGCCGAACCACAACAACGGATGATCAACCGGCATGATCGGCAGATCCTCACCGGCCATCTCGGCGATCAACCGCCCCCACAGGCCGGCACAGACAATGACATGCTCGGCCTTGATCGTCCCGCGGCGGGTGTGCACGGCGTGAATGCGGCCATCGCGGATATCGAGCCCGGTCGCCGCCAGGTTGGCAAACGCCCGCAACCGACCACTGGCAACCGCCTCGTCGACCAGCTCACCGGCGACCTGCTGCGAGCGCGGCACCACCAGACCGGCGTCGGGATCCCACAACGCGCCCTGGATCATGTCCTTGTCGAGCAGCGGGAAACGCTCGACGGCCTCCTCCGCGCTGATCAACCGTGCGCGCGTTCCGAACGCCTTCCCCGAGCCGACCTTGCGCTTGAGTTCGAGCATGCGCTCGTCGTCACCGACCCGCGCCACCTCGAGGCCGCCGATCCGCTCATAGCGTCCACGCTGCTCGAAGAAATCGACGCTGTAACGCGTCGTGTAGCAGCTGAGCGCGTCATGCGCGGTGAGATAGCAGAAGTCGGAGGCATGCGAGGTGGAGCCGATATCGGTCGGAATCGCCGACTTGTCGATGCCGACGATGTCATCCCACCCGCGAGCGATGAGGTGATGCGCAACCGAGGCGCCGACGATCCCACCGAGGCCGATGATGACCACCTTCGCTTGATCGGGAAATTCAGCCATGTCCACTGTCTCCTGAGGCACGAACGCGACCGATCCGGACTCGCCGAACCGGTACGAGAAAGGCTATCAGGCCGCAGTTCGAGGCAGCAGACTGTTCCCGATGCGTACCCGACTGTCGTCAGCGAGACATCGTGGATCGCAGGACGCCGGCGATGCACACTGTCAGCGGCAGGCGAGCGCCACACCGGACGGGCACAGCGCCGTCATGATGCTGCGCGCCGCAGCAAGCAGCCGCATGTCACCATATGCAGGGCCGAGGCACTGAACGCCAATCGGCAGGCCATTGCCACCATGGCCGACCGGCAACGACAACGCCGGCAGCCCGAGCAACGTCCAGGCGCGGCTGTACAGCGGGTCACCGGTCATGTCGAGGCCGGCAGGGGCTTCGCCGAGCGTTCCCGGCGCGACGATCACATCGCACGACGCGAATTGCTGCGCCATGCGAACGCGCTCGGCGATCACCGCCTGACAGGCTTCGGCGTAGGCATCAACCGGAATCGTTCCACCCTGCTCGATGATTTCACACAGCTTCAGGCTCATCGCTGCCGCATGCCGATCATGATCGGCCGCCAGCGTGCGCGCCGCCTCGAACGCCATGATGCACGACTGATGCGCCGGCAATGCCTGCAGGCCGGCATCGTCTTCCAACTCGACGATCTGTGCGCCAGCCGCTGCCAGTGCGCTCACTGCCTGCTCGAGCACACGGGCGGCATCGGCCGTCAATGGCCCGTCAGCAGGCACGGTGGCAACGCCGACACGCAGATCACGCACCGCAACCTCGGGCAACGGGGCTGCCGGCACACCCAGCATCGCCGCATGGGCAAGCGCCACATCGTCAACGCTGCGGGCAAAACAGCCAACCGTGTCGAGCGACGGGCTGAAGGCCTTGACACCAGCGACAGGCAGCAGACCGAACGTTGGCTTGAAACCGATCACGCCACAATAGCTTGCCGGTCGGATGATGCTGCCCGCGGTCTGCGTGCCGATGGCGATCGGCACCATGCCGGCGGCAACGGCCGCCGCCGATCCACTCGACGAACCACCCGGCGTATGGTCTGGTGCCCAGGGATTACGGGTCTTGCCAGGCGTGAAATAGGCAAACTCGGTCGACACGGTCTTGCCGATCAGCGACGCGCCGGCCCGCCGCAACAATGCAACCACCGCCGCATCGACACCGGCATCAGCGACGTGAAGAAATCGTGTCCCCCAACCGATCGGCATCCCCTGCACGGCAATGATGTCCTTGACGCCGACCGGAATACCGGCCAGTGGCCCGGTGGTATTCGCCGGGCACGCGGTGTTGTCCGAGGCGCTGGCGTCGGCAAGATGTTCCCAGGCCTGCACCGTCGGCTCAAGCGCCGCGATCCGCTCCAGACAGGCCTCACGAACCGTGTCGGCAGTCGTCTGGCCGCTGTCCATCCAGCCACGCAGCGCGGTGGCAGTCGCCGTCGCCAGGCGGACGGTATCAAAAGTGCTCATGCAGGTTCTCCAGTTCAATCGGTCAAAGGATGGCGATCGCCGCATCGGTACGCGGCTCGGTTCCGGCGCAATACACACCGCTCGACGGGTCGCGCAGAATGACCTGCCCGCGCCCGAACTGACTCGAATCCGCTTCGATGACAACGCGGTGGCCACGCTCCAGCAGGCTGCGCGCCAGCACCGGCGCAGTCTCGGCCTCGAGCGCCACATCACGACCCTCGAGCCAGCGCCAGCGCGGCGCATCCAGCGCCGACTGCGGATTCAACCCGACATCGATCATGTTCATCACCACTTGCTGATGGCCTTGCGGTTGCATGACTCCACCCATGACCCCGAACGGCCCGAGGCCGAGGCCGTCGCGCGTCAGAAAGCCGGGGATGATGCTGTGGCGCGCACGCTTCCCGGGCGCCAGACAGTTGGGATCATCCGGATCGAGGCTGAAGCCATGGCCACGGTTTTGCAGCGAGATGCCGGTCTCCGGCACCACGACGCCGGAGCCGAAGCCGTGAAAGTTGCTTTGAATGAACGAGACCATGTTGCCGTCGCGGTCGGCTGTTGCCAGATAGACGGTCTCGCCGGCGGCCGGGCGGCCCGGCTGCGGGTCGATGGCACGCTCGCCGATCAATGCACGCCGTGCCGCCAGATAGGCCGGGTCGAGCAGCGCCGACACCGACACCCGCATGTGTTCGGGGTCGGCGATATGCGCATTGCCATCACTGAAGGCGAGCTTCAGCGCCTCGATCTGGCGGTGGACACTCGCCGGATCCCCTGCACGCAACGGCTCCAGCCCGGCGGCAATGCCAAGCGCAGCCAGCGCGACCACGCCAACACCATTGGGAGGCAGCTCCCAGACATCGACGCCGCGATAGTTGACCGCGACCGGCTCGACCCAATCGAGCGAAAACGCAGCCAGATCGTCGCCACGCAGCCAGCCGCCAGTTGCCCGGGCATGGGCATCGATCCGCTCGGCAAGCGCGCCATCGTACAGGCTGCGACAACGCGTGTCGGCGAGCGACTCCAGCGTCGTGGCGAGGGCATGATTCTGGTAGATTGAACCGGCTGCGGGTGGCGTCCCGTCGCGGGTAAAGGCGTCAAACCATGCGCGCAGTTCGGGCGCCTTCGCCAGTTCCCGGCGGTAATCCTCGGCGCCGCGCGCCCAGAGCTGAGCGATGACCGGCGAAATCGGCGTTCCGTCCCGCGCCAGACGTGCGGCAGGCGCAAGCAGCTGCGCAAACGGCAGCCGCCCGAAGCGTTCCGACAGCGACGCCCAGGCAGCGGGCGCGCCCGGAACGGTCACCGCGGTCCAGCCACAGCGTGGCACGGTCCGGTGTCCGGCCGCGACCAGCGCCTCGCGATTGCTCGCCGCCGGCGAGCGGCCACTGGCATTCAGCCCGTGCAGACGGCCTCGCCCACTGCCGTCGGTATCGGCAATCCAGACCAGCGCAAAGGCGTCGGAACCGATTCCGCAGCCAGTTGGTTCGACCACCGTCAGCGCTGCGGCCACCGCGATGGCAGCATCCACCGCATTGCCGCCGGCGGCGAGGATTTGCTGACCGATGCTGGCTGCGGCAGGCTGAGAAGCAGCAACCACGCCGTCACGGGCGTATGTCGGGCTGCGTCTGGATGGCAGAATGCGCAAATCATGAAATGCAGGGATCATGGCGTTGACCTGGCCTCGACTGGCTTGAATTGACAGGGAATGAGGGGCCGAGCTGAAACAGCGACAAGCAGCAGACCCGCTTCGAATTGACCGGGAACAGCATGCGAAAACGACAAACCGACTCCGGCACGCTCAGCGACAGACCACGGCTGATCGCGCTGATTGTTGCGGCGAGTATACTCTATCTGGCGTTGGTGCAGCCGAATCACCCCTCGGTGAGCTGGTGGTGGGCGGTGCGGCAGTTCCCGCTCGACTGGCCACTGCTGCTGCTCGGCTGCCTGCTCGTTCCCGCGCGCCGCTGGCCGGCGCTCTCTGTGCAGGTCGTGCTGGTTGCCACGCTGACACTGCTGATCGTGTCCAAGCTCGCCGACGTTACCACGTTCATCGCCTACAACCGCGGCTTCAATCCGGTGGTCGATACCCACCTGCTCGAGGCTGCCTGGCGCTTCGGCAGCGGCTCGGTCGGCGTTCCACTCGCCCTCGGCGCAGTTGCTGCCGGCCTGTTCGGCGTGGCGCTGCTCACGGCAGTGCTCTGGTGGTCGATCGGCCGCTGGCTCGTGATCGAGTTGCACGGACGCTGGCGTCACGGCTCGCTCGCCGCGCTGCTCGCGCTCGGCGTGGTCGTGGTTGCCGAAATCGGCCATGAAGTCCGCGCCTGGCAGCTGCCTGTCACGCCCCCCGGCACTGCATTCAGCGCTCGCATGCTCTACGAGCGGGCGAGCAACTGGAGCGCCACGCTGGCCGATCTGCGCCAGTTCAGGCTGGCAGCGGCGCAGGATCGACTCGCGGCACACGGCGCCGGCCCCTGGCTCGATCGACTCACTGATGACGATGTCACGTTGATCTACATCGAGAGCTACGGCCGCTCGAGCATGCTGAACCCGCGCTACGCGCCGACGCATACCAGCACGTTACGCACGATCGAAGCGCAATTGCGTGCACAGGGACTGGCAATGCGCTCCGGATACCTGACCGCACCGATGATCGGCGGGCAGAGCTGGCTTGCCCATGCAAGCGTCGCCAGCGGGCTCTGGATCGACAACCAGGGGCGTTACCGGGCGTTACTGGCAAGCCCGCGGCGCACGCTGTTCCATCTGGCACGCGACGCCGGGCATCGCACGGTTGCGGTCATGCCGGCCATCACCATGGCCTGGCCTGAAGGCGACTGGTTCGGCTTCGACCGGATCCTCGATGCCGATGGCCTCGACTACCATGGCCTCCCCTACAACTGGGTGACCATGCCGGATCAGTTCACGCTGGCAACGTTTGACCGGCTGGAGCGCGTCGATCGCCAGGCGCAGACACGGCCGCCGCTGTTTGCTCAGATTGCACTGATCTCCTCGCATGCGCCGTGGCTGCCGGTGCCACCGCTGCTCGACTGGGATGCCATCGACACGCATGGCCTGGTCTTCAATACCTGGGCCGATGATGGCGACCCTCCCGCCGTTGTCTGGCAGGAGGAGTCGCGGATTCGCGAGAAATTCCGCCTCGCGGTCGACTACAGCCTGCAAGTGGTCGGCGCGTACGCACTCCGGCACGCCGAGGATCCCGGGCTGCTGATCGCGCTCGGCGATCATGAGCCGGCGCGCTTCGTCAGCGAGGTCGACGGCTTTGACGTCCCGATCCACGTGATCGGCCCACCCGCGCTGATCGCCCACCTCGATGACTGGGGATGGACCGACGGGCTGGTCCCTGCTGACGACGCGCCGGTCTGGGGCATGGACGCGTTTCGCGATCGCTTCATCGACGCTTTCAGCAGCGCCGACGCGCTGCCGGCTCGCTGATTCAACCGGTCCCTTCCGGCGTCACCGCCAGGCAGCGCACCCGCGCTGTACCGACCTGCGTCGTCGGCGGCACGACGCGGGAACAGCGCGGACCAGCCAGCGGGCAGCGCGGATGAAAGCCGCAACCGGACGGCGGGCTGATCGGATTCGGGATCTCGCCGGTCACCGGTTGGCGTCGGCGGCCGCTCATGGTCAGATCGGGAATGGCGTCGAGCAGCATGCGGCTGTACGGGTGGCGCGGCTCGGAAAACAGCGCATCGACTGCTGCTTCCTCGACCAGACGGCCGAGATAGAGCACGCCGACACGGTTTGCCATGTACCGGATCACGCTCAGGTCATGACTGATGAACAGATACGTCAGGCCGAACTCGCGCTGCAGATCGCGCATCAGATTGAGAATTTGCGCCTGCACCGACACGTCGAGCGCCGACGTCGGCTCGTCGCAGGCAATGAAGTCCGGACGCGATGACAGCGCGCGAGCGATGGCAATGCGCTGCCGCTGACCGCCGGAAAATTCGTGCGGAAACCGCGACGCATCGTTCGCCGTCAGCCCGACTGTCTCGAGCAGGCGGCCAACCTCGCGTCGCACGGCGGCACCGCGCAACAAGCCAAAGCGGCGGATCGGCTCGGCAATGGTATCGCCGACGCGCCAACGTGGATTGAGGCTGGCAAACGGATCCTGGAAGATCATCTGAAAGCGTCGGCGCAGCGAGCGGTCGTCGCGACCCGACCCGAACACCAGCGGCTTACCGTCGAACCGCATGGTGCCTGCTGACGGCTGCAACAAGCCGACCACCAGTCGGGCGATCGTCGACTTTCCCGATCCGCTCTCGCCGACCAGCGCAAAGGTTTCACCACGCCGGATACTGAAACTGACAGCGTCGACGGCGGTCAGCCACTGCCGCGGTTGGCGTTCGATCACGCGGTTCAGCCATGGCCGCGAGACATCGAAGCGCCGCCCCAGGCCATCGATTTCCAGCAGTGTCTCAGCCATGACCGCCTCCTCGCGGATACAGCCAGCAGGCGGTGTGGCGGCCGCCACCACGCGCGACCAGCACCGGCTGCTCGTCGCGACAGCGCTGATGGACCTGCCCGCAGCGTGGATGAAACGCGCAACCGCCTGGCAGCGCTGACAGCGACGGCATGGCGCCAGGAATCTGCACCAGCCGCTCGCGCTGGTCGAACGGATTCGGCACCGCGCCCATCAGTCCGCGGGTATACGGGTGTTCCGGGTCGCGGATGACGGTCTGGGCTGGGCCGATTTCCGCCAACCGCCCGGCGTACAGCACCGCCATGCGATCGGCGGTTTCGGCAATCACCCCCATGTCATGGGTGATCAGCAACACCGCCGCACCACGCTCGGCACACATGGCCTTCAGCAGATCGATGATCTGCGCCTGCACCGACACGTCGAGCGCCGTGGTCGGTTCGTCGGCGATGACCAGGTCGGGGTCGGCAGCGAGTGCCAGCGCGATCACCACGCGCTGACGCATGCCGCCGGAGAACGCGTGCGGATAATCGTCGATACGCCGCGCCGCTGCCGGTATGCCGACCTGCTCAAGCAGACCGATCGCCCGTTGCCGCGCAGCACGCGTCGACAGCGGCAGGTGTGTGGTGATGGTTTCGACCAGCTGCTCGGCAACCGTGTACAGCGGGTTGAGACTGGTCAGCGGATCCTGGAACACCATGCCGATGCGCCGCCCCCGCAGCCGCCGCATCGCAGCCGATGGCAACCGGTCGATGCGTTCCCCGTCAAGCAGGATGCTGCCGCCAGCGATACGCCCCGGCGGCTCGAGCAGGCCGATGATGGCGGCACCGGTCAGCGACTTGCCGGCGCCGGACTCGCCGACCATGCCGAGCACCTCGCCACGCGCGATGTCGAACGACACGCCGTCGATCGCCCGCAACACACCACGGCGGGTCGGGAACTCGACCACCAGATCACGCACCGACAGCAACGGCACCGCTGCCATCACCGCAGCCTCGGGTTGAGCGCGTCGCGCAGCCAGTCGCCGAGCAGATTGACCGACAACGCCAGTGCAAGCAGCGTGCTTGCCGGGAACAGCAGAATCCACCACTCCCCGGAGAACAGATACTGCTGGCCGATACGAATCAGCGTGCCCAACGACGGCTGCGTCGGCGGCACACCGACACCGAGAAACGACAGCGTCGCCTCGGCGATGATCGCCAGCGCCAGCCCGATGGTGGCGATGACCAGCACCGGCCCCATGACGTTCGGCAGGATCTGCCGAAACGCAATACGCAGCGGGTGCGTGCCGACCAGCCGCGCTGCCTGCACGTAGTCCTTGTTCTTTTCGACCATGGTCGCGCCGCGCACGACGCGCGCATACTGCACCCAGTCGGAGAGGCCGATGGCGAGAATCAGCACCCAGATCGCCATGGTTTCGCGATACGCGGGTGGGATGAAGCCGCGTGCAATGCCGAAGATCAGCAGCGCCAGCAGGATCGAGGGAAAGGTCAGTTGCACGTCGGCAACGCGCATCAGCAGCCCGTCCACCCAACCACCACGGTAACCGGCCGCCAGCCCGGCGACGATACCGATCGCCATCGCCAGCAGCACCGCCGCGAACCCGACAAACAGCGAGATACGCGCGCCATACAGGATCGCCGAAAACATGTCGCGGCCCTGGTTGTCGGTACCGAGCCAGAACACGTTCCCGGTCATCATGTTCGGCTGCATCGGCGGGGTAAAGCCGTCCATCAGGTTCAGCGTCGCCGGGTTGAACGGATCCTGCGGCGCCAGCCACGGCGCGAACAGCGCACCGAGAATGATCAGCAACGAGACGGTCGCCGCCGTCACGGTGACCGGCGAGTGTCGGAAGGAATACGCGACGTCACTGTCCCACATGCGTTTCAGCAGATCGGCAGCGCGGCGCACCCGGCTCTCCGGCATGGCGTCAGGTTCGAACATGCGCACGATCCACCCGTAGCCGGGGATCCACCGCGTAATACAGCAGATCGACAATCAGATTGATGATGACGAAAAGCGCGGCGATCAGCATCAGATAGGCCGCCATCACCGGCACGTCGACGAAACGCACCGAATTGATGAACAAGGCACCGACGCCGGGCCACTGAAACACCGTCTCGGTGATGATCGCAAAGGCAATGATCGACCCGAGCTGCAGGCCGGTGATGGTAATGACCGGCACCAGCGTGTTCTTGAGCGCATGACCGAAATGCACGGTGCGATTGCTCAGCCCGCGCGCACGGGCAAACTTGACGTAATCGCTGCGGAGGACTTCAAGCATTTCGGCCCGCACCAGACGCATGATCAGCGTCATCTGATACAGACCGAGGGTGATCGCCGGAAGGATCAGCGAGAGCCGACCGGACTCGGTGAGCAGGCCGCTGCGCCAGGGGCCGATGTCGACCGTCTCGCCACGGCCGAAGCTCGGCAGCCATTGCAGCTCGACCGCGAACACCCAGATCAGCAGGATGCCGATCAGAAACGTCGGCAACGACACACCGATCAGCGACAGGCTCATCACCGTGCTCGCCAGCCAGCCGCCGCGCCGCAGCGCGGTGTAGACACCGAGCGACACACCGACCAGAAAGGCAAGCAAACCAGACAAGAGCGCCAGTTCGAGCGTCGCCGGCAGGCGCGACAGGATCAGCTCCATGACCGGCTGTTGCAGGCGGTACGAGATGCCGAAATCCCCCTGCGCGGCGCGCAGGATAAAGCGCCCGAACTGCA
>LFIK01000491.1_pt1 | contig 29738 bp, 29 predicted proteins | sample 643401 | NCBI WGS metagenome assembly LFIK01 (sample SAMN03777447, study PRJNA286221) | soda lake metagenome | biome: soda lake; feature: Kulunda steppe; material: water; isolation source: sample T5-Br brine of Lake Tanatar-5 | place: Russia: Kulunda steppe | collected 2010-07
GCAGGTCTGGCAGTATCTGGAGGGGGGCTGCGACCGCCGTACCATGGTGCACCGGGTGGCGGTGGCCACCCGCGGGTTGCTGCGCCGCCAGCTCACCTGGCTACGCAAGCACGGGCCGCTGCAGGATGCGGCGCAGCAGGCGGTCGCGGATCTGGAGGCGGCGACGGACATTGCCAGAGCCTGCTTGAAAAGTCCGGGCGCGGCCGCCATGTTGCTGTGGCAGGAGCAGTCCTGAGGCAACGGCTCGCTTGCGTCGCAGCGACCCGATCCGGTGCAGAGTCCGGCAGGGACCGGCACGGTTCTTGTCTGTATCATGCAGGTCCGGCCCCGGCCGGCCATTCTGGTCTTTTTTGCCGGCAGTTGCCGGCCCGTCTCGATTCAAGGAGTTCTGCACATGGCAAAGGGGCACTCGCTACAAGACCCTTTTCTGAATACCCTGCGCAAGGAGCGCATTCCCGTATCCATCTATCTGGTGAACGGCATCAAGCTGCAGGGACAGATCGAGTCCTTCGACCAGTTCGTGGTGCTGCTGAAGAATCAGGTCAGTCAGATGGTCTACAAGCACGCCATCTCCACCGTGGTGCCGTCCCGCAACGTGCGTCTGCCCAGCCAGCAGCAGGACGACGACGAGGAGCCGGGTGAGGACTGAAGCCGCGGTCATGCAGCCGTCTTCTGCCTGGCACCGGGGCGCTGGCCCGTGGCCGTGCAGCGACGCCGAACGGGGCGTCGCTGCGCGCCGAACCGGCAAGCGCATGAGAGGTCATCTTGCTGTTCTTTGAACGTCCCGACAGTGGCGAGCGCGCCATTCTGGTGCACGTGGACCTGGGTTCGGGGCCCGAGGATGGCGCGGCCGATCTGGCCGAGTTCACTGATCTGTCCCGAGCCGCCGGTGCGGAAGTGGTCGGAACCCTGCGGGCACGCCGGGCGCAGCCGTCGCCGCGCTACTTCCTGGGCAGTGGCAAGGCCGAGGAGCTGCGCGACCAGGTGCGCGAGCTGGAGGCCGAGCTGGTCATCTTCGACCATGACCTGTCGCCGGCCCAGGAGCGCAATCTGGAGCGGTTGCTGGAGACGCGGGTGCTGTCCCGCACCGGCCTGATCCTGGATATCTTCGCCTCCCGCGCGCGCACCCATGAAGGCAAGCTGCAGGTGGAGCTGGCGCAGCTGGAGCACCTGTCCACGCGGCTGGTGCGCGGCTGGAGCCACCTGGATCGGCAGAAGGGTGGCATCGGGCTGCGCGGTGCCGGCGAGACCCAGCTGGAAATGGACCAGCGCATGATCGGCGGGCGCATCAAGGCGATTCGCGCCCGGCTCGATCGGGTGCGCAAGCGCCGTGCCCAGAGCCGTCGCGCGCGTCAGCGCAACGAGGTCCCACTGGTGGCGCTGGTGGGCTACACCAACACCGGCAAGTCGACCCTGTTCAATGCCATGGCCAGCGCCGGCGTGCTGGCTGAAGACAAGCTGTTCGCGACGCTTGATCCGACCGTGCGTCGGGTCGACATTGGCGGCTTCGGGCAGGCGGTGATCGCCGATACGGTGGGCTTCGTGCAGCGGTTGCCGCATGATCTGGTGGCGGCCTTCAAGGCCACGCTGGAAGAGGTGGTGGAAGCGGATCTGCTGCTGCATGTGCTGGATGCATCGGATCCGCTCATGGACGAGAAGCGCGCTCACGTGCACGAGGTGCTGGCAGAAATCGATGCCATGGATGTGCCCCGGCTGGAGGTGCTGAACAAGATCGATGCCACCGACGATCCGAATCCGGGCGTAATCGCAGAAGGGGTGCCGCCACGGCAGGTTCGGGTCAGTGCGCTGGCTGGCATCGGTCTGGAGCAGCTCGGGCAGGCCATCGCGCTGCACCTGGGTGGCGCCATCCGGGTACGGCTGTCGCTGGAGCCCGATCAGGGCCGGCTCAGGGCCCGTTGTTATGCGGAGGGCTGGGTCGAGGCGGAGCAGACCGGAGCGGACGGTTCGCTGGAGCTGGCCCTGCAGTTGCCCGAGTCCAGGGCCGTGCGGCTGTGCGCGGAGGGCTTTCGGCTGGTGCCTGCGGACGCACGTGCGGCCAGGGTTCTTGCAGCCACGGAATCCCCTTCATAGAATGCACGGGAATCGCGGTTGCGATTCCCTTGGCCACTCCTGCGTACGCCCCGGCTTTGGTGGCGTCCTTTCCTATTCTTCAGACGACTTCGCGCGGAGACATACATGGCTTGGAACGAGCCGGGCGGCGGCAAGAAAGACGACCCCTGGGGTGGTGGGGGTCGTAGTGGCGGTGGCGGCGGTGACCAGGGCCCCCCCGACCTCGACGAGGCAATGCGCAAGCTCCAGAACCAGCTGTCGCGACTGTTCGGCGGCGGTGGTGGCAGCGGCGGCGGTGCCGGTGCTGCAGGGGGCGGCTTCAACGCGCGCATTCTGGCGGTAGTGGCCGGCGTCGCGCTGGTGGCCTACTTCCTGCTGGGTTTCTACACCCTGGATGAACAGGAGCGCGGGGTCGTGTTCCGGTTCGGTGCGGTCCAGGAACAGGTGGCCATGCCGGGCCTGCGCTGGCGCCCCATGGGTGTGGACGAGGTGACGCCGGTCAACGTGACCCGGATCTTCTCCGAGGGGCACTCGGCGTTGATGCTCACCGAGGACCAGAACATCGTCGACGTCAGCCTGACGGTGCAGTACCTGGTGGCGGATCCGGTGGCCTTTGCGGTCAACGTTCGTCGCCCGCAGGAATCGCTGCAGCAGGCAACCGAGAGTGCGCTGCGGCACGTGGTCGGTGGCTCTACCATGGACGACGTCATCGGCGAGGGTCGCGAGATCATGGCGGGCCAGGTGCAGGAGCGTCTGCAGAGCTATCTGGACGCATACGGCTCGGGCATCTCGGTCCGGACCGTCAACCTGGATCGCGGTGCGCCGCCCAGCCAGGTGGAATCGGCATTCGATGATGTGCAGCGGGCGCGCGAGGACGAGATCCGTTTCGTCAACGAGGCCAATGCCTACGCCGAGCAGATCGTTCCGGAAGCGCGTGGTGAAAGCCAGCGCATCATCGAGGAAGCCAACGCCTACCGCGATCGCGTGGTGGCGAGGGCAGAAGGTGAATCCGAACGCTTCACCCTGCTGCTGGCCGAGTACCAGCAGAACCAGGAGGTCATGCGCAATCGCCTCTACATCGAGGCGGTCGAGGAAGTGCTGAGCAATTCCAGCAAGATCTTCATGGATGTGGAAGGTGGCAACAACATGCTGTATCTGCCGCTGGACCAGATCCGCCGTTCGGTGGAGCAATCCTCGAGCGGTTCCCGCAGTGGCAATTCGCAGGTGCAGTCGCTCAACAATGACTCCATTCGCGAGCTGGCCGATGCCGTGGCCCGCGAGCTGGAGAATCGCTCCGGTACGCCCAGGAGGCCACGCTGATGTCCACGCGTAACATGATTCTCATCGTCATTGCGGTCATCGCGCTGTTCCTGATCTCGGACTCGGTGTACACGGTGAAGGAAACGGAGCGGGCCGTGCTGCTGCGCTTTGGTGCCATGGAAAAGGTGGATGTGCCGCCCGGACTGCACTTCAAGATCCCGTTTGCGGACGAGGTGAAGAAGTTCGACGGGCGTCTGCTGGCCCTGGACCTGGACACCCAGCGCTTCTTCACGCTGGAAAAGAAGCCACTGAACGTGGATTCGTTCGTCAAGTGGCGGATCCGGGATGTGGGTCGCTACTACACCGCCACCGCAGGGGACGAGATCAACGCCCGCATGCGGCTGGAGGAGCGGGCCCAGACCGGCCTGCGTAACCAGATCAGCCGCCGCGACATGTTCGAGGTGGTGTCTGGCGAGCGTGATCTGATCATCACCGAGCTGACCGAGTCGCTTGATCGGGTGATGGGCGAGGAGTTCGGGGTCGAGGTGCGCGATGTGCGCATCAAGCGTATCGACCTGCCCACGGAGGTCAGCGATTCGGTGTTCCAGCGCATGAGCGCGGAACGCGAGGTGCTGGCACGCGAGCACCGGGCCCGTGGTCGTGAGCTGTCTCAGGGCATTCGCGCCGATGCGGAACGCCAGGCGGTGGTGATTCGGGCGCAGGCAGAGCGCCGCGCCGAACTGATTCGTGGTGACGGCGATGCTCGGGCGGCGGCCATCTATGCGGCAGCGTTCACCCAGGATCCCGAGTTCTTCGAGTTCACGCGCAGCCTGAACGCCTATCGCCGGGTCTTCTCGAGCAAGGATGACATCATGGTCATCGATCCGAGCAGTGATTTCTTCCGCTATCTGAATACCAACACGATCCTTAATGGAGCGACCAACAGTCGCTGAGTAACGACAGCAACGGGCTTTACCGGAACCCGCCGGAGCTGTGCTTCGGCGGGTTTTGTTTCGGATGGCCCATGTGTTTCTGTGGTCCGGGGGCTGTTTTCGAACGGAGGGCGTGATGTGGCGTGATCTGGGCACCGCCCTGTGTCTGGTCCTCATCATCGAGGGTCTGTTGCCGTTCCTTTCGCCTGCGACCTGGCGCGAGGGCGTCTCGCAGATGCTGGCTTGCGAGGATCGGACCCTGCGGCTGGTGGGTGGCGGTGCCATGCTGCTGGGCGTGGCCCTGCTGTACCTGATCCGCTGATGCTGCCACGCCCGTGATCCGATGCTGGCCGCAGCAACAGGAGTTGAACGCGTTGACAATGGAATCGCTTGAGCAGAGCAGGCGCTGGTTGCTGCCTGACGGGGTCGAGGAAATCCTGCCGCCGCGGGCGCGTCAGATCGAGACCCTGCGACGGCGGCTGCTGGACCAGTTCGACCTGTGGGGTTACGAACTGGTCTTTCCGCCGTTGATCGAATTCCTGGATTCGCTGCTGGTGGGCATGGGCAGCGACCTGGACCTGCAGACGGTGAAGGTCACGGATCAGTTGTCCGGCCGCCTGATGGGCATTCGTGCAGACATCACCTCCCAGGCGGCGCGCATCGATGCCCATTCGCTTCGCCAGGACGGGCCGACCCGGCTGTGTTATGCCGGTACTGTGCTGCGCGCGCGCAGCGAGGGCCTGTTCGGTTCGCGCTCGCCGGTGCGGGTGGGTGCAGAACTGTACGGGGTGCCCGGGCCCGAGGGTGACGCCGAAGTGCTGGCGCTGATGGCCCAGACCCTGGTGCTGGCCGGCATGCAGCCGGTGCATATCGAGCTGGGGCATGTGGCGATCTATCGTGCGCTGGCGGCCGCCGCCGATCTGCCGCCGCAGCTGGATGCGGCCCTGTTCGATGCGGTTCAGCGCAAGGCCATGGCGGACATTCGTGGCCTGCTGGCAGACAGTGCGGTACCCCAGTCATTGCAGGAGATGATTCTGGCACTGCCGACGCTGCTGGGCGGGCCGGAAGTGCTCGCTCGGGCGCGTTCCGTGCTGGCAGCGGCGCCGCCGGCCGTGACGGCGGCCCTGGATGAACTGGAAGCCACGGCGACGCTGGCAGGCGAGCGCTTTCCCGAGCTGCAGCCGGGCTTCGATCTGTGTGAACTGCACGGTTACAACTACCACACCGGCACGGTCTTCTCTGCCTACGCGGAGGATCACGGCCAGGCGGTGGCACGAGGCGGCCGCTGTGACGATATCGGCGGGGCGTTCGGTCGTGCCCGGCCGGCGACCGGCTTCGACCTGGATCTGAAGGTGCTGGCCGAGCTGGCGCCCGATGCCATTCATGACGGGGATTCGGTGCGGCTGCCGGATACCGATGCGCTGGAGCAGGTTCAGCGCATGGCGCTGTGGCAGACCGTGGCGGCGCTGCGCGAGCAGGGCGTCCGGGTGTTGCCGAAGGGTGCGCAGGCCTGGCCGGAGACGGCCGAACTGCGCTGGGATGGCGCCCGCTGGGTGCTCGACAACGGGAATCAGTCTGGACGGCAGACGTCCTCAGAGGAATGAAGATGGGCAAGAGTGTAGTCGTCATCGGTACCCAGTGGGGCGATGAGGGCAAGGGCAAGGTGGTGGACCTGCTGACCGAGGACGTGGCGGCGGTGGCGCGCTTTCAGGGCGGCCACAATGCGGGCCATACCCTGGTCATCGACGGCAACAAGACGGTTCTGCACCTGATTCCGTCCGGCATTCTGCGCGAGAACGTGATGTGCCTGATCGGCAACGGTGTGGTGCTGGCGCCGGATGCCTTTCTGACCGAGCTGCATGCGCTGGAGGCCCGTGGCGTGCCGGCGCGCGAACGGCTGCGGATCTCGACGGCCTGTCCGCTCATCCTGCCTTATCACGTAGCGCTGGATCAGGCCCGTGAGCGCCGCCGCGGCCAGCAGAAGATCGGCACCACCGGTCGCGGCATCGGTCCGGCCTACGAGGACAAGGTGGCCCGCCGCGGGCTGCGCGTGGGTGACCTGTTCGACGAGCAGCGCTTCGGCGAGCGCCTGGCCGAGGTCATGGACTACCACAACTTCATGCTCGAGCACTATTACGGCGAGCCGGCCCTGGCCGTCGAGACCGTGCGCGATCAGGTGCTGCGTGCAGCCGAGGAAATCCGGCCGCTGGTGGCGGACGTGGTGGATCTGCTGCACGGCTTTCGCCTGGCCGGCCGCAACATCCTGTTCGAGGGGGCCCAGGGTGCGCTGCTGGACATTGACCTGGGCACCTATCCGTTCGTGACCTCGTCCAATACTACTGCCGGCGGTACCGCAGTCGGCAGTGGCTTCGGCCCGCTCTACCTGGACTATATCCTGGGCATCACCAAGGCCTATGCAACGCGGGTGGGCTCGGGACCGTTCCCCACGGAGCTGTTCGATGCCACCGGCATGCGGCTGGCGGAGCGCGGCAACGAGTTCGGATCCACCACGGGCCGGCCCCGCCGTTGTGGCTGGTTCGATGCGGCGGCGCTGCGTCAGGCCATTCGCATCAACAGCATCTCTGGCCTCTGCCTGACCAAACTGGACGTGCTCGACGGGTTGGAGACCATCCGCATCTGTACCGGTTATCGACAGCTCGATGGTGGTGCCAGCTGTGATGCTCCGTTCGGGTCCGACGGCTATGATCAGCTCGAGGCGGTCTACGAGGAGTTGCCCGGCTGGGACACTTCCACTGCCGGTGCGCGGCGGATGGAAGACCTGCCCGAGGCAGCTCGGGCCTACATCCGCACGATAGAGGCGGCGGTCGAGGCACCCATCGACATGATTTCCACGGGTCCGGATCGCGCCGAGACCATCATTCTGCGCAATCCGTTTGCCTGACTGAAGGCACTGCGGCACAGGAGGCTGTCGATGATCGATCAGGAACTGCTTGCCATTCTGGTGTGCCCCGTCAGCAAGACCCCGCTGATTCTCAGCGAGGATGGCCTGGAGTTGCGCTGCATTGCCAGCGGGCTGGCCTACCCGGTACGCGACGGGATTCCGGTGCTGCTTGCGGACGAGGCACGTGAACTGTCTCAGGAAGAGCTGGATGCACTGCGCCGGGGCAGTGCCGGCTGAGTCCTTGCCAGACCGGATTCGGAAAAAATTTCCGATGATGTTGTTGACAGAAGTCCGGCCGCTCTGTAACTTTCGCGGCCGCTGTCAGGTGGCTTGCAAGGGCCCCTGACAATGCCGAGGTGGCGAAACTGGTAGACGCGCTAGCTTCAGGTGCTAGTGGGGGCAACCCCGTGGAGGTTCAAGTCCTCTCCTCGGCACCATCTTCTCGAGAACGCCGGACGATCCGCTGGGTCGCCCGGCGTTCTTGCTTCTGACCCCCGCGTACGTGACGATGCAGGCTTGCTGCAGTCGCAGACCTGTTTTCGGAGTAACTACATGACCCGCCGCCCTCCCAGGGACCCGAAAGCCCGGCGCGAAGCAGAGCGCTATGCCCAGCCCATCGCCAGTCGCGAGCTCATTCTGGAGCAGCTGCGCGCGCTGGGTGTGCCCAAGGGTATCGGTGACCTGGCGGAACAACTGGCGATCAGCGATGACCAGGACATGGAGGCCCTGCGCCGGCGCCTGCGCGCCATGTGCCGTGACGGCCAGCTGATCATGGATCGGCGCGGGCGCTACGCGCTGGTCGAAAAGCTGGATCTGGTGGCCGGCCGCATCCAGGGCCATCGCGATGGCTTTGGCTGGCTGCGGCCCGAGGATGGCTCGGAAGATGTCTATCTACACGAGCGCCAGATGCATTCGGCCATGGATGGTGACCGGGTGCTGGTGCGCGTGACCGGCCACCGCCGGGACGGCAAGCGCGAAGGCGTGGTGGCAGAGATCGTCGAACGCGGCAGCGAGGTGCTGACCGGGCAGCTGCAGCAGTTGCCTTCACTGGCGCTGTTGCGCCCCGCCAACACCCGTATCCAGCACGAGATCCTGATCCGGCCCGAGGATCTGAACGGCGCCCAGGACGGCAGCTGGGTGCAGGTGGAACTGACCCAGTATCCGGAGCGTCATCGGCCCGGCTGGGGTCGGGTGCGGGCGGTACTGGATCAGGAGAATGCCCAGCAGACCCGCATCGAGGTGGTGCTGGACGCGCAGGGCATTCGCCGCCAGTGGCCGCGGGCAGTGCTGGATCAGATCGAGGATCTGCCCACCGAAGTGGCGCCGGAACAGGCGCGGCGCCGGATCGACCTGCGCGACCTGGATCTGGTCACCATCGATGGCGAGGATGCGAAGGATTTCGACGATGCGGTCTACTGCGAACGCAAGCGTTCGGGTGGCTGGCGCCTGCTGGTGGCCATCGCCGACGTGTCCCACTACGTGGAACATGGCTCGGCCCTGGACGAGGAAGCCCGCGAGCGGGGCAATTCGGTGTACCTGCCGGGCGCGGTGGTGCCCATGTTGCCGGAGGCGTTGTCCAACGAGCTCTGTTCGCTCAACCCGCAGGTGGACCGGCTCTGCATGGTCTGCGAGATGTCCATCAGCGAGCAGGGGCGACTGAGTCGGTACCGGTTCTTCGAGGGTATCATCAACTCCTCTGCGCGCCTGACTTATACGCGCGTCGGGCGGCTGCTGGAAGACGGCGTGGAGGCGGTGGCCGAGCAGGATCCGGAGATCGTCGCCGTGGCACCGCGCCTGCAGGCGCTGCACGAGCTCTACCAGGCCTTGCGGCAGGCTCGCGAACGCCGTGGGGCGGTGGATTTCAGCACCACCGAGACGCGCATCGTGCTGGATGACCACGGCGACGTGGCCGAGATCGTGCCGGTGCGACGCAATGATGCCCACAAGCTGATCGAGGAGTGCATGATCACCGCCAACGTGGCGGCGGCGCGCTTTCTGGAGAAGCACAAGCTGCCCGGTCTGTTCCGGGTTCACGCCGAGCCCGATGCAGCGCGCATCGAGGACCTGCGTGGTTTCCTGGCCGGTCTGGGGGTGCAGCTGCCGGGCAAGGAACTGCCCGAACCGGCTGATCTGCGCGACCTGGTGAACAGCATCCAGCATCGCCCCGACAGCCACGTGATCGAGACCGCCGTGCTCCGGTCCATGAATCAGGCCGTCTATCAGCCGCGCAACGATGGTCACTACGGCCTGGCATTGCCGGCCTATACCCATTTCACCTCGCCCATTCGGCGCTATGCGGACCTGCTGGTTCATCGAGCCATCCGTCACGTGATCCGTTCGCGTCAGGAAAGTGCTCATGTGCAACGGGTGCGCGGGGTCCGGCCGCTGTCGAAGGACCGGATCTATCCGTACGGCTTGCCCGCGCTGGAGAATGTGGGCGAGCACATTTCCGCCACCGAACGGCGTGCCGAGGCTGCCGGCCGTGATCTTGAAGACTGGCTGAAGTGCGAGTACATGCTCCAGCACCTGGGAACCGACTTTGCCGGCACCGTCACCGGCGTCACGGGTTTCGGGGTGTTCGTGGAGCTGGATGACCTGTACGTGCAGGGCCTGATTCACGTCACCATGCTGCCCCAGGACTACTACCACTATGACGACGTCAACCGTCAGCTGGTGGGCGAGTCCACCCGCTCGGCGTTCGGCCTGGGTGATCGCCTGCAGGTGCAGGTGAGTCGTGTCGATGTGGAGGAGCGCAAGATCGATTTCGTGCTGTTGTCGGTGCTGGAATCCGGAGTGGCGCGGGGCCCGAAGCGCAGTGCTCGCGGCCGCGCCGGAGGCCGGGCCGACAGCTCCGGTGGTCGCAACCGCCGGACCCGCTCGCCCCACGGCCGAGGCCGCCGCCGTTGAAGGATCTGATCAGCGGTTTTCATGCGGTAGAGGCCGCATTGCAGGCAGGCGAGGTCGACGAGCTGCTGGTGGCGCAGGGGCGGCGCGACCGGCGGGTTCAGAAGCTGCTGGCGCTGGCCGAACGGCAGCAGGTGCGGGTGGTGCAGCTGCCCCGGCGCCTGCTGGACGAGCGCGCTGGCGGTGCCCATCAGGGCGTGGCAGCGCGGCCCGGCAGTGGTGCCTCCGAGCCTGGCGACGAGGGGGACCTGGAGCAGCTGCTGGATGCTGCCGAGGCGCCGCCGTTGCTGCTGATCCTGGAAGGCGTCACCGATCCCCGCAACCTGGGGGCCTGCATGCGCAGCGCAGAGGCTGCCGGAGCGCTGGCCGTGGTGGTGCCTCGCAGTCGCACCGCACCGCTGACGGCAGTGGCGCGCAAGGCTGCCAGTGGTGCCGCCGAACGACTGCCCCTGATTGCGGTGGCCAACCTGGCCCGGACGCTGCGCTGGCTCCAGCAGCGCGGCATCTGGCGTTACGGCTTTGCCGGCGAGGCCCGGACCACACTCTGGCAGGCACAGCTGGACGGTGGCTGTGCACTGCTGTTCGGTGCCGAGGGTGACGGCTTGCGACGGCTGACCCGAGAGCACTGCGACGACCTGCTGCGTATTCCCATGGCGGATGCCGCCGAGAGCCTGAATGTCTCGGTGGCCGCCGGCGTGGCCCTGTTCGAGGCGCGCCGGCAGCGCGCGCTTGCGCAGCCCGGGCCGACACCGTAGAATCCGCGTCCCTTGCGCCCGGGAGCACCCGCGCGCACCTCCTTGCCACACGCCGAGGGGCGGTGGCTGCAATCCGCAAGGAGCACCAATGAGACACTACGAGATCGTGTTTCTGGTCCATCCGGACCAGAGCGAGCAAGTGCCGTCGATGGTCGAGCGCTACAAGAGCATCATCGAGGAAGGCCAGGGCAGCATCCATCGCCTTGAAGACTGGGGTCGGCGTCAGCTTGCCTATCCCATCAACAAGATCCACAAGGCGCACTACGTGCTCATGAATGTGGAATGTGGCGAGGAAGCCATTCGCGAGCTGGAAAGCCTGTTCCGCTTCAACGACGCGGTCATCCGCAACATGATTCTGCACCGCGAAGAACCCGTCACCGAGGCCTCGCCCATGATCAAGCCGGAGCGTGAAGGCGGTCGTGAGCGCCGCGAAGGCCGGGGCGAAGATCGTCGTGAGGGTCGTTCACCCGCTGCAGAAGGTAAGGAGTAACGGTCATGGCTCGATTCTTCCGTCGCCGCAAGTTCTGTCGCTTCACCGCCGAAGGCGTGAAGGAAATCGACTACAAGGACATCGATACGCTCAAGCAGTACATCACCGAGACGGGCAAGATCGTCCCCAGCCGTATCACGGGGACCAGTGCGCGCTACCAGCGGCAGCTTGCCCGGGCGATCAAGCGGGCGCGCTATCTGGCGCTGCTGCCCTATTCTGACGGGCACGCCTGAGCCGAGGGAGAACTTCTACCATGCAAGTGATTCTGCTGGAACGCATTCGCAATCTCGGCAATCTGGGTGACGAAGTCACGGTGAAGGCCGGCTATGGTCGCAACTACCTGCTGCCCAAGGGCAAGGCTGTGCGTGCCAACGAAGCCAACCGCCAGGACTTCGAGGCACGTCGTGCCGAGCTGGAGCGTCAGGCCAACGAGCAGCTCGCTGCTGCCCAGGCTCGCGCCACCGGCCTGGAAGAGGCGTCCGTGACCATTCCGGCTCGCGCTGGAGACGAGGGCCGTCTCTATGGCTCCGTGGGCGCACGTGAAATCGCCGACGCGCTTACCGCAGCCGGCAACGCAGTGGACAAGGCCGAGGTCAAGCTGCCGCTGGGGCCGCTGCGCACCACGGGCGAGTTCGAGATCGACCTGTACCTGCATTCCGACGTCAGCGTCACCGTTCAGGTGGTGGTGATTCCGGAGTAAGTCGGGGCCGGTGGCACGCCAGCGGCTGGCGAGCGCTTGACGCGCTCCGGTCCCCTGTTCACGCTAGGGGTGATCCAGCGCGCTGACCGCATGACGGGCCGCAACTGCGGCCCGTCCTGTCTCTGCCCTCACTGTCGGCAAGGCCCTGGCCGGGTTGCGCCGTTCACGGTGGGGTTCGGCTCGACAGGCGGTCGTCTTCTTTCCGAGTCCATCGAGGTCCGTGCCCATGTCGGAGCCCGGATTCTCCGCTGACACTGCAGCGGAGCGGCGTGATACCCGAGTGGCCGGCGTCAAGGTGCCGCCCCATTCCATAGAGGCCGAACAGGCGGTGTTGGGTGGCTTGCTGCTGCATGCTGCGGCCTACTGGGACATTGCCGACGTTCTCACCGAGCGTGACTTCTATCGCCACGACCACCGCCTGATCTGGCGCTCGATCAGCCAGCTGATGGAAGAGGGCGGAGCGGTCGACGTGCTCACGGTGGGGCGTGCGCTGGAACACCTGGGCCAGGCGGCCCGCGGCCTGGACATGGCCTATCTGGCCGAGCTGGCCGAGAACACCCCCGGCGTCAGCAACATGCGAGCCTACGCGGACATCGTCCGCGAGCGCTCGGTACTGCGACAGCTGATCGACGTCTCCGGCCAGATCGCCGAAAGCGCCTTTGCACCGGAAGGCCGCAAGAGTTCGGAGCTGCTGGACGAGGCCGAACGGGCCGTGTTCCAGATCGCCGAGGATCGTCCCAAGGTGGGCGGGCCGGTGGGCACACGCGAACTGCTCAAGCAGGCCGTCGATCGCATTGATCATCTGGTGGCATCCAAGGGCGCCCTGACCGGCCTGTCCACCGGCTTCCCGGATCTGGATGGCTATACCTCCGGCCTGCAGCGATCCGATCTGATCATCGTGGCCGGGCGCCCGTCCATGGGCAAGACTGCGTTCTCCATGAATCTGGCCGAAAACGCGCTGATGACCGACGACCCGCGTCCGGTGATCGTGTTCTCCATGGAGATGCCCGCCGATTCGCTGATCATGCGCATGCTGTCCTCGCTGGGTCGCATCAATCAGGGCCACATGCGCACCGGCCAGCTGACCGACGACGACTGGCCGCGACTGACCTCCACCATGAGTCTGCTGCGCGACCGGCCTCTGTTCATTGACGATACCGCGGCCCTCTCGCCCACCGAGATGCGCGCCCGCGCCCGGCGGCTGGCCCGCGAGCATGGTCCGCTGGGGCTGATCGTGGTCGACTACCTGCAGCTGATGCGGGTGCCGGGCAATGCCGAGAACCGGACCGGCGAGATCTCCGAGATCTCGCGCTCGCTGAAGGCGCTGGCCAAGGAAATGGACTGCCCGGTGGTGGCCCTGTCGCAGCTGAACCGCTCGCTGGAACAACGCCCCAACAAGCGCCCGCAGATGTCCGACCTGCGCGAATCCGGTGCCATCGAGCAGGATGCCGATGTCATCCTGTTCGTCTACCGTGACGAGGTCTACAACCCGGAATCGGCGGACAAGGGCACTGCGGAAATCATCATCGGCAAGCAGCGCAACGGGCCGATCGGCACCGTCAGACTGGCGTTCGTCGGTCATCTGACCCGGTTCGAGTCGCTGGCTCCGGAACGTTACGAGAACTATTGATGCATCGCCTGGTACAGGCGCAGGTGGACCTGGCCGCGCTGACTCACAACCTTGCCGTGGCGCGCAGGGCGGCGGGGACGCGACAGGTCTGGCCGGTGGTCAAGGCGGACGCCTACGGCCATGGCATGGAACAGGTGGTCGCCGCGCTGGCGACGGCCGACGGCTTCTGTGTGGCCGATCTGGATGAAGGCCTGCGGCTGCGCCAGGCAGGTGTGCAGCAGCCGGTGCTGGTCATTCAGGGCGCGTGCTCGCTCGATGGGTTGCAGGCTGCGGCGACGGCCGGGCTGGTGCTGGGGCTCCATGATCCGGTTCAGCTCGAGCTGCTGGAACGGTATCAGGACAGCCTGCCCCCGGGATCACTGCGCATCTGGCTGAAGGTGGACACAGGCATGCGCCGGCTGGGGCTGGCGCCTGCAACGGTGGCGTCGTGCCGGGCGCGGCTGGAGCGGCTGCAGGCCGTGGCCGAGGTCGGGCTGATGACTCATCTGGCCTGCGCCGACGAGCCTGACCACCCTCTCAACGGACAGCAACTGCAGGCGCTGGAGGCTGTTGCCGGGCAGGTGTCCGGGCCGGTCAGCGGCTGCAATTCGGCTGCGCTGCTGGCGGGTCTGCTCACTGACGACCAGGTGGTACGCCCGGGCATCATGCTTTACGGCGCATCACCGTTGCTGGACCGGGATGCGGCTGCGCTCGGGTTGCGTCCGGCCATGCGGCTGGTCAGTCGGCTGCTGGCGGTCAAGCCGGTGGCGGCGGGTGAAAGTGTCGGCTACGGCGCCACCTGGCAGGCGCCACAGGCGGGTCGCATCGGCCTGGTGGCGATCGGCTATGGCGATGGTTATCCACGTGCCGCCGGCAGCCAGGTCGGGCGAGCACCGGTAGAGGTGCTGGTCCGGGGCCGCCTGGTCCCGCTCTGCGGTCGGGTCTCGATGGATTCGCTGGCGGTGGATCTGAGCAGCTTGCCGGAGGCCCGGGCCGGCGACCCGGTGGTGCTGTGGGGCGACCGGCCGAGCGTGGATGCAGTGGCTCGACGACTGGGCACCATCGGTTACGATCTGCTTGCCGGACTGACCGCGCGAGTGCCCCGCCACTACAGGAGCGATTGATTGGCGCGCAAGGAAAAGCAGGTCTGGGTCTGCAACGACTGCGGTACCGAGCATCCCAAGTGGCAGGGCCAGTGTACCGGCTGTGGAGACTGGAACACGCTGGAACAGGCGACAGCGCTGTCCGGTCAGGGTACGTCCGGCTGGACCGGTGAACGCTCCAGCGTCCGCCGTCTGGCAGAGGTGGGACTGGAAGAGGCGCCGCGCACAGCCACCGGTCTGAAGGAACTGGACCGGGTGCTGGGTGGCGGACTGGTGCCCGGCTCGGTGCTGCTGATCGGCGGTAACCCGGGTGCCGGCAAGTCGACCCTGCTGTTGCAGGTCTGCTGTGAGCTGGCCGCGCGCATGGGAGTGCTGTACGTCACCGGCGAGGAATCGCTGCAGCAGATTGCGCTGCGGGCACGACGACTGGAACTGCCCGATGGCGACCTGCAGCTGGCCGCCGAAACCCGGGTCGAGGCCATCCTGGAACATGCGCGCCAGGAGAAGCCCGGGCTGGTCGTGGTGGATTCGGTGCAGACGCTGCAGTCGGCCGCGGTCGATGGTGCGCCTGGCGGTGTCACCCAGGTGCGCGAGGCCACAGCGCGGCTGGTGCGTTTCGCCAAGACCACCGGCACCGTGGTGGTGCTGGTGGGCCACGTCAACAAGGAAGGCGGGCTGGCCGGCCCCAAGGTGCTCGAGCACATGATCGACACCTTCATGATGCTGGAGGACGCTTCCGATTCGCGCTTTCGCACCCTGCGCGGTCACAAGAACCGCTTCGGTGCGGTCAATGAACTGGGCGTGTTCGCCATGACCGACCGGGGCCTGCGGGAAGTGGCGAACCCGTCGGCGATCTTTCTCTCGCGCGAGGCCAGCACTGCTGCCGGCAGCCTGGTGGTGGTGGTCTGGGAAGGGACCCGACCATTGCTGGTGGAGGTGCAGGCGCTGGTGGACATGAGCCAGGGCGCTCATCCGCGGCGGGTGACTGTGGGCATCGACAGCAATCGGCTGGCGCTGCTGCTGGCCGTGCTGCACCGGCATGGTGGCATTCAGCTGGGCGATCAGGACGTGTTCGTGAATGTGGTGGGCGGTGTCAGGGTGGCAGAGACCGCCTCTGACCTGCCGGTACTGCTGGCGGCTCTGTCCAGCTTTCGTGACCGGGCCCTGCCGCGCGATCTGCTGGCATTCGGCGAGATCGGCCTGGCAGGCGAGGTGCGGCCCGTGCCCAATGGGCAGGAACGGCTGCGCGAGGCGGCCAAGCACGGCTTTGCCCGCGCGCTCTGCCCCTGGGGCAATCGCCCCCGCGACAGTATTCCGGGCCTGACGGTGACCCCGGTGCGCACCCTGCAGGAAGCGCTCGACGTGTTGTTCGAGCATTGAGACGACAGCAACTGGACAGGACACGACCATGGGATTCTTGACCGATACGGCGGTGGCGCTGACGGGAGACGGCCTTTACGAAGGCGAGATCCAGCCCGGCTGGGACATCAGCGGCAATGCCAATGGCGGCTATCTGCTCGGCATTGCAGCGCGTGCCCTGCAGGCGCATACCGGTCGGCCGGATCCGGTCACCATCTCCGCCCATTATCTGAGCCCGGGTCGCCCCGGACCGGTCACCGTAGCCTGCAACATGGTCAAGGAGGGCAAGCGCTTTGCCACTGCCACGGCCCAGCTGGCAGCGGCGGGCAAGCCGGTCCTGCAGGTGCTGGCGGCGTTCAGTGATCTGTCGCAGCCCCAGGATGCGCCCGAACGGGTGGATGCCCAGCCGCCGGAGCTGCCGCCGGTAGAGGCGTGCATCGAGAATCAGGCGGCCGCAGAAGCCGAGCCGTTTCCGTTCGCGCAGCGGGTGGATCTGCGGCTGCATCCCCGGGATTCGGGTTTTCGCCGTGGTCAGCCCAGCGGTGAGGCCCGTATTCGTGGCTGGTTCCGGCTGCCCGATGAGGAGCCGGTGGACACCATCGGCTGTCTGCTGGGCCTGGATGCGTTCCCGCCCACCATCTTCAATGCGCGGCTGCCAGTGGGCTGGGCGCCCACGGTGGAGCTGACTGCCCACGTGCGTGCGCGTCCGGCGCCGGGCTGGCTGCGGGCACGCTTCACCACCCGCTTCGTGACTGGCGGCTTCCTGGAGGAAGACGGCGAGCTGTGGGACGAGACCGGGCGGCTGGTGGCCCAGTCCCGTCAGCTGGCGCTGTTGCCGCGGCCGTTGCCGGAGCGATGAGATGAGCTGGCCGCGGCCCCTGGGGCACTTCCTGCTGCTGGCCGCGCTGGCGCTGCTGCTGCCGGGGCGCCACTTCCTCCCTGCCGACGCTCTGTGGGTCGATATCCTGACCGGCTTCGCGCCCCAGTATGCGCTGGCGGCAGTGCTGCTGGCGCTGGCTGCAATGTGGCGGCGACGCTGGCTGCGGGCGCTGCCCTTCCTGTTGCTGCTGCTGCCCGATGGCTACAGCGCGCTGCGCGGGGGTGCCGTGGATGGCGCAGCGGGGGCGCCGGAGGAAGGGCTGGCGCTGACGGTCTATGCAGCCAACCTGTTCGAGAGCGACCGGGCGGTTCGCGCTGCCGTGCGGCAGGTGGAAGCGCTGGATCCGGACATCATCTGGTGGAGTGAGTTTCCCACCGAGCTGGATCCCGATACCTACGCCCTGGTAGCAGAGCTGGGCGCTCGTTACCCGTTCGGTTTCGAGATGGAGGCGTACGACAGTCGCGAACTGCGATTCCTGAGCCGGTTCCCGTTGCGATCCCGTCAGATGTTCGAACCGCCGCGTACCAGGGGACGGCCTGCCCTGCGACTGGGGCTGGACGTGCAGGGGACGCCACTGGTGGTATTCGCCCTGCACACTCACCCGCCCACTTCGCCCTGGAGCCTGACAGCGCGCAACCAGACCCTGGACTGGGTCGAGCGCCATCTGGCGCATTATGGTGGCAATGCGCTGGTGATGGGCGACCTGAATACTGCGGCGCACGCCCCGCGCTTCCGTCAGTTCGTGCAGCGATCCGGCCTGCAGTGCCGCTCGCCCTGGCGCTGTACGGTGCTTTCGTGGCCGAGCTTCTTCCCGCCGCTGCTGACGTCCATCGACCATGTGCTCGGCAAGGGCCACCTCACCATTACCGATCTGCGCCGGGGGCCTTTCACGGGGTCGGATCACTTTCCGGTGATCGCCGAGGTGCTGCTGCATTGATGTGTTGAGCGGCTGCGCCGAATGGCTGCGCCGAATGGCTGCGCCGAACGGCCGCGCCGAACGGCCGGGCAGCAGTGCCCGGCCGCGGCATCTTCGGAGGGGGTCAGGCGAGCCGCTTGTACTTGATCCGGTGGGGCCGGTCCGGATCCTCGCCGGCAGCCTGCAGTCGCTTGCGGTGGTCCGCTTCGTATTCCTGGTAGTTGCCTTCGAACCAGGTCACGCGGCCTTCGTCCTCGTATGCCAGGATGTGGGTGGCAACACGATCCAGGAACCAGCGGTCGTGGCTGATCACCAGCGCGCTGCCCGGGAATTCCAGCAGGGCCTCTTCCAGCGCCCGCAGGGTTTCCACGTCCAGGTCGTTGGTAGGTTCGTCCAGCATGAGCACGTTGGCACCCTGCTTCAGCAGCTTGGCCAGCTGCAGCCGGTTGCGCTCGCCCCCGGACAGGTCACCGACGCGCTTCTGCTGGTCCGAGCCGCGGAAGTTGAAGCGCCCCACGTAGGCCCGGGAGGGTACTTCGAAGCCGTTGATGTCCATGATGTCATGGCCGTCCGAGACTTCCTCCCAGACCGTCTTGCCGTCGTCCAGTTCGTTGCGGAACTGCTCCACGTAGGCGATCTTGACGGTATCGCCCACCACCACCTGACCACTGTCCGGCTGCTCGGTGCCGGCGATCATCCGGAACAGGGTGGTCTTGCCCGCGCCATTGGGGCCGACGATGCCGACGATGGCTCCGGGCGGGACGATGAACGACAGGTCGTCGATCAGCACCTGGTCGCCAAAGCCCTTGGTGACGTTGTGGAACTCGATGACCTTGTCGCCCAGACGCGGGCCCGGCGGCACGAAGATCTCGTTGGTCTCGTTGCGCTTCTGGTAGTCCTTCTGGTTCATCTCCTCGAACCGCTGCAGGCGCGCCTTGGACTTGGCCTGACGCCCCTTGGGGTTCGAGCGCACCCACTCCAGTTCGGCCTTGATGGCGCGCTGGCGGCTGGCCTCTGACTTCTCTTCCTGCTTCAGGCGCTTTTCCTTCGCTTCCAGCCAGCTGGAATAGTTGCCTTCATAGGGAATGCCGCGGCCGCGGTCCAGCTCCAGGATCCATTCGGCGGCGTTGTCCAGGAAGTAGCGGTCGTGGGTGATGGCCACCACGGTGCCGGGGTATTCCAGCAGGAAGCGTTCCAGCCAGGCGACGCTTTCCGCATCCAGGTGGTTGGTGGGCTCGTCCAGCAGCAGCATGTCCGGCTTGGACAGCAGCAGGCGGCACAGCGCCACCCGGCGCCGCTCGCCACCGGACAGTCTGGTCACGTCCGCGTCCCATTCGGGCAGGCGCAGCGCATCGGCCGCAATCTCGAGCGTGCGTTCCAGTTCCCAGCCGCCGGCCGCGTCTATGGCGCCCTGCAGTTCGCCCTGGCGCTCCAGCAGCCGGTTCATCTCGTCGTCGTCCATGGGCTCGGCGAACTTGTCGCTGATGGCGTTGAACTCGTCCAGCAGCGCCTTCACCTCGGCCACGCCTTCCTCGACGTTGCCACGCACGTCCTTGTCCGGGTCCAGTTCCGGCTCCTGGGACAGGTAGCCCACCCGGATGCCGGCCTGGGGGCGGGCCTCGCCCTCGAACTCGGTATCGACCCCGGCCATGATCCGCAGCAGGGTCGACTTGCCGGCGCCGTTGAGACCGAGCACGCCGATCTTGGCTCCGGGGAAGAAGGAAAGGGAAATGTCCTTGAGAATCTCGCGCTTCGGTGGAACCACCTTGCTGACGCGGTTCATCGTGTAGACGTACTGGGCCATGACCTCTTGTCTCTCAGGCTGTGTGCGTGCCGCAGCTCCGGCGGGGCTGGAGATCCCGGGGGGGAGCGCCCGCAGGGGCGGCAGTTCGGGGCGGCCACGCTACCCCAAATGCCGGGGTGTGACAACGCAGACGCAGTGCGGACGCAGTGCAGACGCAGCGCCCGCAACACGCGCTTCCGGCGGGCCTGTGCATGAGCGCTGTGCATCTGCCCATGCAGCGCTTTCGGGTGCGGTCGCGACCGCCGTTCAGTTACAATATGCCTTTATTCCACCCGGTCCTGCCAGCGGGCGACAGGGCCGGCAACCTGCGGGATTGTCCATGTTTGACCCCAATATGACCATTGCCGAATTCGACCAGGAGGTGGCCGACGCCATCCGCAACGAGGCGCGCCGCCAGGAAGAGCACATCGAGCTGATCGCGTCGGAGAACTACACGTCTCCGCGGGTGCTGGAAGCTCAGGGCAGCGTGCTGACCAACAAGTACGCGGAAGGCTACCCGGGCAAGCGGTACTACGGCGGTTGCGAGTACGTGGACCAGGTCGAGGTGCTGGCCATCGAACGGGCCTGCAAGCTGTTCGGCGCCGACTATGCCAACGTCCAGCCTCATTCCGGCTCCCAGGCCAACGGGGCGGTCTATCTGGCCCTGCTGAAGCCGGGTGATACCGTGCTGGGCATGAGTCTGGCCGACGGCGGTCACCTTACCCACGGGGCGAAGCCGAACTTTTCCGGCAAGACCTACAACGCGGTCCAGTACGGCATTGACCATGACACGGGTCTGATCGACTACGACGCGGTGCGCGAGCTGGCGCTCGAGCATCGCCCGCAGATGATCGTGGCCGGCTTCAGTGCCTATTCGCGGGTCATGGACTGGAGCCGGTTCCGGGCGATTGCCGATGAAGTGGGCGCCTGGCTGCTGGTGGACATGGCCCATGTGGCCGGCCTGGTGGCGGCCGGGGTCTACCCGAACCCGGTGCCCCATGCGGATGTGGTGACCTCGACCACCCACAAGACGCTGGGTGGTCCGCGCGGTGGCATCATCCTGGCGCGGTCCAACCCGGAGGTGGAGAAGAAGCTCAATTCGGCACTGTTCCCCGGCTCCCAGGGTGGACCACTGATGCACGTGATCGCGGCCAAGGCGATCTGCTTCAAGGAAGCCATGGAGCCCGGATTCCGGACCTATCAGGAGCAGGTGGTTACCAATGCCAGGGCCATGGCGGCCACCTTCATCGAGCGCGACTTCGACGTGGTGTCCGGCGGCACCGACGATCACCTGTTCCTGCTGGATCTGATCCGCAAGGACATCACCGGCAAGGACGCGGATGCGGCCCTGGGCAGAGCCAACATCACGGTCAACAAGAACGCGGTGCCCAACGATCCGCGCTCACCGTTCGTGACCTCCGGTCTGCGGATCGGCTCGCCGGCGGTCACGCGCCGCGGCTTCGGCGAAGCCGAGTGCCGCCAGATCACTCACTGGATGTGCGATGTGCTCGACAACATGGGTGACGAGACGGTGATCGAACGGGTGCGCGAGCAGGTGCTGGCGCTGTGTGCCCGCTTCCCGGTCTATGGCCCGGCGGATACCGGCGCCATGCGGAAGGCGGCCGGCTGAACGGGGCGCGCTCATGCACTGTCCGTTCTGCAGCGCGGATGACACCAAGGTGATCGATTCCCGCCTGGTCACGGGCGGGGATCAGGTCCGGCGTCGGCGTGAATGCCTCACCTGTGGTGAGCGCTTCACCACCTTCGAGACGGCGGAACTGGTGATGCCGCGGATCGTCAAGCGGGATGGCAGTCGCGAGCCGTTCAACGAGGACAAGCTGCGTGCCGGGCTGCAGAGGGCGCTGGAAAAGCGGCCGGTCAGCGTCGAGGACGTGGAAAACGCGGTCAACCGGGTCAAGCACCAGCTGCGCAGCCTGGGTGAGCGCGAGGTGGCTGCCGGTGATCTGGGCGAACGGGTGATGGCAGTATTGCGGGAGCTGGATGCCGTGGCCTATGTGCGCTTTGCGTCCGTCTACCGGGATTTTCAGGACGTGAGCGAGTTCCAGCAGGAGATCGAGCGGCTGGGCCGCGGCGCGGAATCTGCGGCATCCACGGACAGGTCCTGAAGCCATGTTCTCGGATGCGGATCATGCGCACATGGAGCGCGCGCTGGCGCTGGCAGCTCGCGGGCTGCTGACCACTCGCCCCAATCCCCGTGTCGGCTGCGTCATCGTCCGTGACGGCGAAATTGTCGGCGAGGGCCATACCGCGCCCGCCGGTGGCGCCCATGCGGAAGTGCAGGCGCTTGCCATGGCCGGCGAGCGGGCTGCCGGTGCAACCCTCTATGTCACCCTGGAGCCCTGCAGCCATTTCGGGCGTACCCCGCCCTGTGCCGATGCGGTGATCCGGGCGCGTCCCGCTCGCGTGGTGGTGGCGGCGCGGGACCCTCATGCGGCCGTTGACGGTGCCGGTATTGCCAGGCTGCAGGCAGCAGGCATTTGCGTGGAACAGGGGCTGGGCGAAGCGGAGTCGCGGGCGTTGAACCCCGGCTTCATGCACCGTCACGAGACCGGACTGCCCTGGGTGCGGCTGAAGGTTGCGGCCTCCATGGACGGACGTACCGCCATGGCCAGCGGTGAAAGCCAGTGGATCACCGGGCCGGAGGCGCGCGTGGACGTCCAGCGGCTGCGGGCGCGGTCCTGCGCCATTGTGACCGGGCGCGGCACCGTGACAGCGGATGATCCGCGGCTGACCGTGCGTCCTGAGGCGATTCCGGAACTGACCCGGTTCGAGGCTGCGTTCCTGCAGCGCCAGCCACCGCTGCGTGTGGTCCTGGATGGCGCGTTGCAGACCTCGCCCCGGGCTGCGCTGTTTTCGGCCCCGGGCGTGGTCATCGCCCACGGTCGGCAGCAGCAGGCAGGGTCGGCTGCAGCGGCACTGGCCTCGGCTGGAGCCAGTCTGCTGCCGCTGCCGGATCAGGCCGGCCGGCTGGATCTGCGCGCGCTGCTGCTGGAGCTGGCGGCGCGTGACTGCAACGAGGTGCTGTTCGAATGCGGCCCACGGCTGGCGGGAGCGGTGCTGGACGCCGGACTCGTCAACGAACTCTGGCTCTATCAGGCGCCGATGCTGCTGGGCAGCAGCGCGCGGCCGCTGGCATGGTTGCAGCGGGAGCGGCTGGCCGATGTGCCACGCTGGCGAATCGCCGAGGTGCGCCGGATCGGTGACGATCTGCGCTGCATCCTGAATCCGGTCCCGGAAACGCCCGCCTGAGTGCCACTCATGGGGCCTGGCCGCTGGTCGGGACGCGCTTGTCATGGCTGGCGCCAGGCCCCATAGTGCTTGGCCCGCGCGCAGGGAAGAACCTGGAGCTTATGAAATTCAGCAGCGTAGAAGAACTGGTCGCCGACATTGCGGCCGGCAAGATGATCATCCTGCTTGACGATGAAGATCGCGAAAACGAAGGCGATCTGGTGATGGCAGCAGAGCATGTGACGCCCGAGGCCATCAACTTCATGGCGCGCTACGCCCGCGGCCTGATCTGCATGCCCATGAGTGGCGAGAAGGTCCGGAAGCTGCGGCTGACGCCCATGACCACCAGCAATCGCACCCGTCATCACACCAACTTCATGGTGTCGATCGAAGCAGCGGAAGGGGTCACCACCGGGATTTCTGCCGCCGATCGGGCGCGTACCGTGCAGGTGGCCGCCGATCCTGATGCCGGCCCCGATGACATCGTCACGCCCGGTCATGTATTTCCGCTGCAGTCGGAGCCCGGTGGCGTGCTGTCGCGGGCGGGACATACCGAGGCCTCTACCGATCTGGCGCGACTGGCAGGCTGTCAGCCGGCGGCAGTGATCGTCGAGATCATGAACGAGGACGGCACCATGGCGCGGTTGCCCGATCTCGAGCAGTTTGCCGCCGAGCACGACCTGAAGATCGGCACCATCGCAGACCTGATCCACTATCGTGCGCTGCACGATTCCACGGTCGAGCGGGTCCTGGAGAAGGAGCTGGATACGGTCCATGGCCGGTTCCGCACCGTGGTCTATCGGGACACGCTGCGAGAGCAGGTACATCTGGCCCTGATCCAGGGCGAGATCGATGCCGAGCAACCGACCCTGGTGCGGGTGCACGTGCCCAACACGCTGCTCGACCTGCTGGGCGCCGTACGCGAGGGCCCCAAGAGCTGGAGCGTGTCGCGGGCGCTGGAGCAGGTGGCCTCCGAGGGTGCGGGCGTGGTGGTCCTGCTGGGCGGGACCGATTCGCCCCAGGAGACGCTGGAGCGCATGGACCTGTTCCCGGACACGCCCAGTTACAACCAGAGCCTGCGGCCGGATGGGTCCAGCGTCTATCACTCGGTCGGGCTGGGCTCCCAGATCCTGCGCGACCTGGGCGTGCGGCGCATGCGGGTGATGGCCTTCCCGACACGCTACAACGCCATCTCGGGATTTGATCTGGAGATCACCGAGTATCTGACCTATGACGGCAGGCGCATTCCTGCCGAAGATGTCGAGGGTGGCGCCTGACGCGCACCCTGACCAGAACCATTCGGAGAACAGCAAGCATGATCGACCTGCACACCATCGAAGGGGACTTTGCAGCGACGGACGCGCGCTTCGTCATCATCGCGGCCCGCTTCAATGCCTTCGTTGTGGACAGCCTGGTCTCGGGGGCGGTGGACGCCCTGGTACGTCATGGCGTGGATCCTGCCCGCATCAGCCTGGTGCGCGTCCCCGGTGCCTGGGAACTGCCGCTGGCGGCCCAGCAGGTGGCTGAAAGAGGTGAGGCAGATGCGATCCTGGCGCTGGGTGCGGTCATTCGTGGCGGTACGCCCCATTTCGACTTTGTCGCGGGCCAGGCGGCCAGCGGGCTGGCGCAGGTCCAGGCCGATTCCGGACTGCCGGTGGCATTCGGGCTGCTGACCACCGACACCATCGAGCAGGCGATTGAACGCAGCGGTACCAAGGCCGGCAACAAGGGGGCGGATGCCGCCATGACCGCGCTGGAAATGATCAGCCTGGCGCGCCGGCTGCGCGAGGAATGACCATGGTCGATACGGGTCCGGAAGACACGGATACCGCGCCGCCCGGCAGGCGTGGTCGCCGGCGCAGTCCAGGCATGGCCCAGTTGCGCGCCCGCGCGCGGCGGCTGGCGGTCCAGGCGCTGTATCAGCACCAGGTCAATCCGGTTCCGCTGCACGAGCTGCTGGCCCAGTTCCGGACCGATCATGACTTCTCTGAAGCCGACGAGGGCTACTTCTCCGAGCTGGTGAAGGGCACGACTCGCAGCAGCGATACGCTGGACACCCTGGTCGGGCCGCTGCTTGATCGTGCCCTGCAGGACCTGGATCCGGTGGAGCGCGCCATCCTGCGCATGGGCGCATGGGAACTGCAGGAACGTCTGGACGTGCCCTATCGGGTGGTCATCGACCAGGGCGTACACCTGGCGCACACCTTCGGTGCCAGCGAGAGCCACCGTTACGTCAACGCGGTGCTGGACAAGCTGGCACGCCGCCTGCGCCGGCCGGAAGTCGCGGCAGCCCGCCGCGGCTGACGGAGCCGGGCATGGCGGCCGACGAATTTGCCCTGATCGAAGCATTGCTCGCGGATGAGCCGACCTGGCCTGACTGGCTGACCCTGCCTCCCGGAGACGACGCTGCCGGCATGCAGGTGCCGGTTGGCCATGAACTGCTGTTGTCCACCGATACCCTGGTGGCAGGTCGCCACTTTCCCGACCAGCTGCCGCCGGACCTGCTCGGCTGGCGCGCGCTGGCCGTCAACCTGAGTGACCTTGCCGCCATGGGGGCGCGTCCGGCCGGTTTTCTGGTGGCACTGGTGAGCCCGGCACTGGATGTGGACTGGTGCCGACGCTTCAGTGCCGGCCTGCGTGCCGCCGCCGGCGATTCGGGCGCCCGGGTGATCGGCGGCAATCTGGCGCGTGGCCCGCTGGCAGTTTCCATTACGGTCACGGGCTGGGCCCCGGTGGGTACGGCGTTGCGCCGGGGTGGGGCCCGGCCGGGTGATCAGCTGTGCGTGTCCGGTACTATCGGTGGTGCTGGTGTGGCGCTTGAATCCCTGCTGGGTGACATCCCTCCGGACCTCGCCCGCTTCAGTCTCGAACAGGTGCCCGCGAGTCTGCGGCCCTATCTGCTGCCGACTGCGCGGGTGGCGCTGGGGCAACGGCTGCGTGGGCAGGCGACTGCCTGCATCGACATTTCCGATGGCCTGCTCGCTGACCTGCGGCACGTGTTGCGCGCGTCCGGAGTGGGGGCGGTGTTGCATCAGGAGCGGATGCCGGTGGCAGCGGGTGCCGATCCGGAGCGGGCGCTGGTGGCCGGCGATGACTACGAACTGCTGTTCACGCTGCCCGCGGCAGTTGATGCGCAGGCGCTGGCGGAACAGGTGGAAGTGCCGGTACGGGTGGTGGGCGAGATCCGGGCCGAACCGGACCTGGTACTGATGGACCACGGCCAGCGTCGGCAGCTGCCGGCCGGCCTGGGCTGGAGTCATTTCTGATGGGCGAACGTGCTGGCGGTCCCATTCCCCTGAGTGCCCTGCGGGACCCCTGGCTGTTGCTGGCCACCGGCCTTGGCAGCGGCTGTGCGCGCCATGCGCCGGGAACCTGGGGGACGCTGCCGGGTATTGCGCTGGCCTGGGGGCTGCACGGTCTGGCGCCGGCGCTGGCGTGGGGACTGCTGCTGGTGCTGGGTCTGGCGGGCATCCTGATCTGCGAGGTGGCCGGCAGGCGTCTGGGTGTCAGCGACCATGGCGGCATCGTCTACGACGAGATCATCGGCTACGCCATTGTCGCCCTGTTGCTGCCGCTGACGCCGCTCAACCTGCTGCTGGCGTTCATTGCCTTTCGCGTGTTCGACATCTGGAAGCCCTGGCCCATTCGCTGGGCGGATCGCCACGTCGGTGGTGGCCTGGGCGTCATGCTGGACGATGTGCTGGCCGGCCTGCTGGCGGCCGCCGTGCTGCTGCCGATACTGTGGCTGGCAGCTTGAACGGGCGGCGTTGAGTCGGCCCGGCCGCTGGCATACATTGGCACGTCATTTCGATGACAGGCGCCTGCACGACGTCGGTGGGCTGCAACAAGGGGGAGAGCGCTCATGAACGACAACGCCACTCTGGCCCATCCGTTTGCCGAGCTGATCGGTTTCGGCGTTACCGAGCGGGGCGATGGCCGCTGTACCATCGAGCTGGATCTGGAGGAGCGCCACCGCAATCCACACGGCATCATTCATGGTGGCGTACTCTATGCGCTGGCGGACACCGGCATGGGTGGCGCGCTGACCTCGCTGCTTGGCGAGGATGAGATCTGCACCACTATCGAGATCAAGATTGCCTATTTCCGCCCCGCGACCCAGGGGCGCCTGAAGGCGCTCACCGAGGTGGTGAATCGGGGGCGCAAGACGGCTTCGCTGGAAAGCACGCTGGAAGTGGACGGGCGCACCCTGGCCAAGGCCTACGGGACCTTCATGATTCTGCCGCGCTGAGCGCGGCAGGATCAGGCGCGCTGCAGCTGCTCCCGCACACTGGTGACGATGCCGGCTGCATCCAGGCCGTACTCCGTCAGCAAGCCGTCCGGATCGCCATGGGGCGGAAACTGATCCGGCAGCCCAAGTACCAGCACCGCCGGCCGCGATGCCGAGCCGGCCAGGTATTCGCACACTGCTGCACCGGCACCGCCGGCACTTACGCCTTCTTCGACGGTGACCAGCAGCTCATGGGTTTCGGCCAGCTGGTCGACCAGGCGCGTGTCCAGCGGCTTGATGAAGCGCATGTTGGCCACCGTCGCGTTCAGCGCTTCAGCAGCTTCCAGCGCAGCCTGAAGCCTTGAGCCGAAGGCCAGCAGGGCGATCCTGCGTCCCTGGCGGCAGAGCTGGCCGCGGCCCAGGGGCAGGGGATCCAGGTCTTCCGGTACTGGCGTGCCTGGCCCCCGACCACGTGGATAGCGGACCGCTGCCGGCCCGGGGTGCAGGTAGGCGGTGGTGAGCATGCGCCGGGCTTCCGCCTCGTCGCCCGGGGCCATCAGCACCAGGTTGGGGACCGCCCGTAACCAGGCCATGTCGAAGATGCCTGCGTGGGTGGGTCCGTCCTCTACCAGTCCGGCCCGATCCAGTGCCAGGGTGACGTCCAGCTCCTGCAGGGCAACGTCGTGAATCAGCTGATCACAGGCCCGTTGCAGAAAGGTGGAGTAGATCGCCAGCACCGGCTTGGCGCCGCCACATGCCAGGCCAGCCGCCAGTGTCATGGCATGCTGTTCGGCAATGGCCACGTCGTGGTAGCGGTCGGGGAAGGTCTCTGAAAAGGCGACCAGATCCGAGCCCTCGCGCATGGCCGGTGTAATGGCCACCAGTCGCGGATCGGCATGAGCCATGTCCACCAGCCACTGGCCGAACACGTTGCAGTAGCGGGGCCCTGGTGGCGTGCTGGCAGTTGCCCTGGAGGCTTCTGGTTCCAGCTTGGTCAGCGCATGCAGCCCGAAGGGATTGCGTTCCGCTGGCCGGTAGCCCCTGCCCTTGCGGGTAATCACGTGCAGCAGACGTGGTCCGCTGGCCGCCCGCATCTGGACCAGCGCTGCATGCAGCGCCTCCAGCTCATGGCCGTCGACCGGACCGGCATAGCTGAAACCCAGATCGGCGAACAGTCTGCCCGGGGCCTGCAGGCCGGGCGCATCGATGCCGGGGCCATCAGGCTGTGGCTGTTGCCTTGCCAGATAGCGTGACAGACCGCCCACGTTCGGCGAGATGGACATGGCGTTGTCGTTCAGGACCACCAGCAGGTCCGCTTCCGCATGGGCGGCGTGATTGAGGGCCTCGAAGGCCATGCCGGCGGTCATGGCGCCGTCCCCGATCACCGCGACCACGGGCCCAGTGTGTGCCTGAGGTCCGGGCAGGCGGGCCGCCAGTGCCATGCCCAGGGCGGCGCTGATCGAGGTGCTGGAGTGGCCAGTGCCGAACGGGTCGTGGCGGGACTCCTCGCGCGAGGTGAATGGTGCCAGCCCGCTGCGCTGACGAATGCCGGGCATGGCCTCGCGTCGACCGGTGAGGATCTTGTGCGGATAGGCCTGATGGCCCACATCCCAGATGAGCGGGGTGTCCGGGGTCGCAAACACATGATGCAGGGCCACGGTGAGCTCGATGACCCCCAGCCCGGCACCGAAATGGCCGCCTGACTGACCCACGCTCCAGAGCAGATAGCTGCGCAGTTCATCGGCCAGCGTGCGCAACTGCTGCCGCGGCAGTCGCCGCAGGGCAGCCGGGTCGTCAATGGTATCCAGCAGCGGCGTGTGCGGTCGTTCGGTGGGAATGCTGTCGTATTCGCGCACGCTCAGGAGTTCCTGTCTGCCGGACCGTACAGCAGCCGGCCGGGCTTGGTGGTCAATGGTCCCGATCCCGCACCCAGTGCACCAGCTCCACCAGGCGCCGGGCACCGTCGATGCCATCAAGAGCCGCCTCGGCCTGGCCGCACTGGTCGACCAGCTGCCTGCGAGCGCCTTCGACGCCCAGCAGACTGACGTAGGTGGCTTTCTGGCCGGCGGCGTCCGAGCCCGCAGGCTTGCCCAGGGTGGCAGTGTCGCCGGTGGCGTCGAGCAGGTCGTCGGCGATCTGGAAGGCCACCCCCAGGGCTGACGCGTAGTCGTCCAGGACCACTGCCAGCTGCCGGTGGGTGCGGCCGGAAGCGAGCAGTCCAAGCCTGACCGCGGCGCGGATCAGGGCGCCGGTCTTGTGCTCGTGAATACGGGCCAGCTGGCCCAGGCTGGGCTGACGGTCGGCTGATGCGGTGCTGGCGGCCATGTCCAGGGCCTGACCGCCCACCATGCCGCCGATCCCCGCCGCGCGTGCCAGGTGCTGAACCATCTCCAGGCGAATGCCCGGATTGGCCGGCATCAGCTCCGGCGCATCGGCGAGCACCTCGAACGCCAGGGTGAGCAGGCCGTCTCCGACCAGCACTGCGGTGGCCTCGTCCCAACGCGCATGCACCGTGGGCTGGCCTCGGCGCAGATCGTCATCGTCCATTGCTGGCAGGTCGTCGTGTACCAGCGAGTAGGTATGGACCAGTTCCACTGC
>LFIK01000492.1_pt1 | contig 29684 bp, 23 predicted proteins | sample 643401 | NCBI WGS metagenome assembly LFIK01 (sample SAMN03777447, study PRJNA286221) | soda lake metagenome | biome: soda lake; feature: Kulunda steppe; material: water; isolation source: sample T5-Br brine of Lake Tanatar-5 | place: Russia: Kulunda steppe | collected 2010-07
AGCTGCTGGACCAGGCTCTCGCGCGTGCGCTTGCGGCTCATTTCCACCAGCCCCAGGCTGGAGATTCCTGAACAACGGATCCGCGCCGGATCGGGCTCGCAGGCCTTCTCCAGCACTCGCAGGACCTGCCGCTGGTGCTCGGGATTGTCCATGTCGATGAAGTCGACCACCACGATTCCGCCCAGGTTGCGCAACCGCAGCTGGCGCGGGATGGCGCCTGCCGCCTCCAGGTTGGTGCGGAAGACGGTTTCTTCCAGCGTGTGCGTACCGACGAAACCACCGGTATTGACGTCGATGGTGATCATGGCCTCGGTCTGCTCGATCAGCAGATAGCCGCCCGACTTGAGCGGAACCCGGGTGTCCAGCGCCCGGCGGATTTCGTCTTCCACCCCAAAGCGATCGAACAACGGTACACGTTCGTCATGCAGCTGCAGTCTGGCCTGCAGTTCGGGCATGAAGCGGCGCACGTAGCGCTGGGCATGGGCAAAGGTATGGGGGCAGTCGATGCGAATGGAGGCCACTTCGGGGCTGACCAGGTCACGCATCAGCCGAATGTGGACCGGAAGGTCATCATAGACCAGGCCCACACCACGGCACTGGTCACGGGTTTCCAGCACCTCGGACCAGGTCCGCAGCAGGAACTGCAGGTCGGCCTGCATGGCCTCGGCCGTCGCGCCCTCCGCCACGGTGCGCACGATCAGACCATGGGGGCAGTCACAGGCCTCGCGCACCTCGGTGGCCAGGGCCCGCAGGCGTTCGCGCTCGGCCTCGTCCTCGATCCGCTGGGAGACACCGACGTGCCCATTGCCCGGCATCAGCACCAGCAGCCGCGAGGGCATGGCCACCTGCGCCGTCAAGCGGGCACCCTTGGTGGCAATGGGGTCCTTGGCCACCTGCACCAGCACCATGTCGCCCTCATGCAGCAGCGATTCGATGGCAGCCGGCGCGCTCCCGTCATCGAGCATGCCGCCACCACGCAGATCGCGCGCATGCAGGAAACCGGGACGACCGCTGCCGATATCGACGAAGGCGGCCTGCATGCCCGGCAGGATGCGCACCACCCGCCCCCGGTAGACGTTGCCGATGGCGCTTGCGCCAGTGGCCGGTTGCAGGTGCAGTTCCTGCAAGCCGCCGTTCGACAGCAGCGCCACGCGAGTCTCGAACGGGTTGACGTTGATGAGGACGTCTTCCTTCATTCCGAGCGCTCCTGTCCAGCCTCGGCCGTCATCGCCGCCGACGGACCCTCACGGTACGCCCAGCAGTCCACGCCCGCCTGACGCAGCAGCAGTTCGGTCTCGGCAAGCGGCAGGCCCATGACGCCAGTGTAGCTGCCATCAAGCCGGGTGACGAAAATCCCTCCCAGCCCCTGAATGCCGTAGCCGCCGGCCTTGTCCCGGGGCTCACCCGAGGCCCAGTAGCGCTCGGCTTCGCCCGGTTCGAGCGTTCGGAACCAGACCCGGGACACACTCAGGCACGTGCTGACACCTTCTGTACCGGCCACCGCGATGGCGGTCAGCACTTCGTGCTCCTGCCCGGACAACCGGGCCAGCATCTGCAGGCCATCGGCCCGGTCCACCGGCTTGCCCAGGATGCAGCCCTCAACACTGACCAGTGTATCTGCTGCCAGCACCGGCAATCCTGCCGACAGAGGCACACGATCACGCCCCGCCAGGGCCTTGTCGCGAGCCAGCCGCACCACCAGTTCACGCGCAGGCTCGCCAGCCCCGGGCGTCTCGTCGATGTCCATCGAGCACTGGCGGAATCGCAACCGCAGCTGCCGCAACAGCTCCGCACGGCGGGGCGAGGCGGAAGCCAGCATCAGTTGCGGCGCTTGCTTGGCAGTCACTTGATCTCCGGTCATGCGATACGAAAGTAACGACGTAGCGCTCGCAATGCCAGGAAAACCACCGGCCACAGCAGCGCGCTGACCAGCGCCGGCCCCAGCATCAGCGGCGACCAGACCACTTCGGTCGTGAATGTGGCCAGCCAGTTGTCGAAAGCCTGCAGCGCCGCCAGCAGGACGAGCATGATCCCTGCCTGCTGCAGCAGAGAGTACATCCGCAGCCGCGGGTAGGCCCCCAGTATCAGCAGACTCAGGATCAGCAGGCCGAGCGCCTGCTGCCCCAGCAAGGAGCCATGCAGTGCATCCAGCAGCAGCCCCAGCATCCAGGCAGTGCCAAGGCCGACGTGCTGAGGGACTGCCATGACCCAGTAGATCAGGAACAGGGCCGGCCAGTGCGGACGCAGCCAGGCCAGCCACTCGGGCAGTTGTGGCGGCAGACTGAGCGCACTCAGCAGCAGCGCCAGCAGCAGGGTGAACCAGATGACGGGCGTATCCGGGAACTTCATGGCCCGGCGCCCTCCGGCTCCGGCAAAGGCAGGATCGGCTCCAGCACCACCAGCTGGCGGCTGCGCTCCAGCCGCGCCGTGGGCTCGGCGATGATCTGCAGGAACGGTTCGCCCGGCAGCCGCTGCACGTCTGCCACCGTGGCCACCGGATAGCCGGCCGGGAAGCGCTGGTCCAGGCCAGAGGTGACCAGCAGGTCACCCACCTGGACGTCTGCCGTATGCGGCACATGGCGCAGCTCCAGCTGGTCACGCTCACCGACGCCGTGCAGCATGGCACGATAGTCGTTGCGCACCACCATCACCGGCGTGACCTGGCTGCGATCCGTGATCAACAGCACGCGGCTCGCCTGGCGCCCCACATCCACTACCTGGCCCACCAGACCGTACGCGTCCACGGTCGCCTGGCCGGGAGAGACTCCGTCCGCATCACCGCGTCCGATCACCAGGGCACGACGCCGCGGATCGGTGCCCAGACTGATGACGTCCGCCAGCAGCATGGACTCGGTGCGACCATCGGTGGCAGCCAGTAGCGAGCGCAGTTCCGCATTGTCTGCCTGCAGTGCGCGGGCACGCTGGGCTTCTGCCGCCAGCGTCAGCAGCTGCTCCCGCAGGGCCTTGTTCTCGGCATGGACATCGTAGATCTCGGCAACGTGCCAGGCTGCGGCAAACGGCCAGTGGGTCAGGCCGTGAAGGGGAGCCACCATTGTTACCAGAGCGCTGCGCAGGGGTTCGGAGCCTGCCCAGCGATGATCGGCAACCATCAGCAGCAGCGCCAGCAGAGCCAGTACACAGAAACGCGTACCGGTAAAGGATCGGTCCAGAAACAGCGACTTGATCGCGCAGCCCTCGTCAGCATGCCCCGCCCCGGACACCGGCCCACTGCACAGCGGAGGCCGACGCCGCCGCCGGCAGTATCCCGATACCCGGGCGTCGCTGACAACCCCGTCACCGCACCACAACGCGGCGCAGCAGAGTCCGGGTCATGCCTGCGAAAGCGTTTCAGTCGGCGGACAGCAGGTCCAGCGCGCCCAGTTCGTCCATGAGCTCCAGCGCCTTGCCCCCACCACGCGCGACACAGGTCATGGGCTCGTCCGCCACCAGCACGGGCAGGCCGGTCTCTTCGGCGATGAGCACATCCAGATCACGCAACAGGGCGCCGCCCCCGGTCAGCACGATACCCGACTCGGCAATGTCGGAAGCCAGTTCCGGCGGCGTCTGCTCCAGCGCATGCTTGACTGCCTGCACGATGGAGGCCAGCGGATCCTGCAGCGCCTCCAGGATTTCCGCCGAGTTGAGCGTGAACGAGCGTGGCACGCCCTCGGCCAGATTGCGCCCTCGGACATCGATCTCCAGCAGTTCCTTGCTGGGATAGGCGCTGCCGATCTCCTGCTTGATGCGCTCCGCGGTGGCATCGCCGATCAGGCTGCCCTGGGTACGTCGCACGTAGGCAACGATCGCCTCGTCAAAGCGATCACCGCCGACCCGGACCGATTCCGAGTAGACGATGCCGTTGAGGGAGATCACGGCAATTTCCGTGGTTCCCCCGCCGATGTCCACCACCATGGTGCCGATGGCCTCGTGCACGGGCAGCCCGGCGCCGATGGCGGCGGCCATGGGCTCCTCGATCAGCCAGACATCACGGGCACCGGCAGACAGGGCCGATTCCTTGATGGCACGCCGCTCCACCGCCGTGGCCTTGCCGGGTACGCAGATCAGCACCCTGGGACTGGGCCGGATGATGGCATTCTGGTGCACCTTGGCGATGAAGTACTTGAGCATGCGCTCACAGACCTGGAAGTCTGCAATCACGCCGTCCTTCAGTGGCCGGATGGCAGTAATGTTGCCCGGCGTGCGCCCGAGCATGCGCTTGGCATCCACACCGACCGCGGCGACCATCTTGTTGTGCTGATGCTGGCGAATGGCCACCACCGACGGCTCATTGAGGACGATGCCTTCTTCCCTGACATAAATAAGGGTATTGGCCGTCCCCAGGTCGATCGACAGATCCCTGGAAAACAACCCCCTGATATTCTTGAACATTGAGTGGCAGGTCCCCTGCGGAATAGCTGGCGGAAAAGCGGTGGAACTCTAGCAACCGCGGGGCTGCGGAGCAAGGCAGGAATATGGTAGTTTTCGCCGCCTTGCGGAGCGGTCACGCACACGCTGCCCGGGCCGATGGCAGACGCCGGCAGCAGCACTGCTCCATTTCCAGATCGACCAGCCAGGAAGACTGACGAGATGCACATCGACGCGGAACGGGTCCGCCAGATCGCCCATCTGGCCCGGATCGGGCTGCGGGAAGGCGAGGCCGAGGCCAGCATCGCCGACCTTGAGGCCATTCTGGGCATGGTCGAACGCATGCAGACGGTGGACACCAGCGGCGTGGAGCCACTCGCCCACCCGCTCGAAGCCAGCCAGCGCCTGCGGCCGGATGCGGTGACTGAAGCCGACCAGCGCGAGCGCTACCAGGCGGGTGCACCAGCCACCGCAGAAGGCTTCTATCTGGTGCCGAGGGTGGTTGAATGAAAGACGCCACGCTCACGGAACTGGTCGGACAACTGGCACGCGGGGAACTGAGCAGCCGCGAACTGATGCAGCATTACCTGGATCGGATCGAAGCGCACCGGGACTGGAACGCGTTCATCAGCATCGATCCGGAACGCGCGCTGCAGGCAGCGGCACGTGCCGATGCAGCGCCCCGCAAGGGGCCCCTGCACGGCCTGCCGATCGCCCTGAAGGACATCTTCTGCCAGCAGGACACGCGCACCACTGCCGGCTCGCGCATGCTGGAAGACTGGGTCGCACCCTACGACGCAGACGTTGTAGAGCGGCTGCAGGCAGCCGGCGCCATCCTGCTGGGCAAGACCAACATGGACGAGTTCGCCATGGGTTCGTCCGGAGAGAACAGCTACTTTGGTGCCACCTGCAATCCCTGGGATCCGACCCGGGTGCCGGGCGGTTCATCGTCCGGATCGGCGGCGGCGGTCGCTGGCGGCCTGGCAGCTGCCGCCATCGGTACCGATACTGGCGGATCCATCCGTCAGCCGGCGGCCTTCTGCGGTCTGACCGGGCTGAAGCCTACCTACGGCCGGGTCTCGCGCTGGGGCATGATCGCCTTTGCTTCGTCACTGGATCAGGCTGGCCCCATGGCCTGGACCGCCGCGGACGCCGCCCTGCTGATGAATGCCATGGCCGGCTTCGACAGCCGCGACTCCACCTGCATGGATGCCCCCACCGAGGACTATTGTGCCCGGCTGGAAGCGGACATCAGCGGCATGCGCATCGGTGTGCCCCGGGCGCTGCTGTCGGACGCAGTGGCGCCAGAGGTGGCGCGCGCCGTGGACGAGGCCTGCCGCCAGTACGAGTCGCTGGGCGCCCGACTGACCGACATCGAGCTGCCGACCCTACTGTCCGGCGTGGCCGCCTACTACGTGATTGCGCCGGCCGAGGCGTCTGCCAACCTGGCGCGCTTCGATGGCGTCCGTTACGGCTACCGTTGTCAGGATCCCGCATCACTGGAGGATCTGTACCTGCGCTCTCGCGCCGAGGGTTTCGGCCCCGAGGTCAAGCGCCGCATCCTCACCGGAACCTATGCCCTGTCGATCGGTTACTACGACGCCTACTACCGCCAGGCCCAGCGTGTCCGGCGGCTGATCCGCGACGAGTTCCTGCAGGCGTTCCGGCAGGTAGAGGCCATTCTGACGCCGACGACCCCCGGGGTGGCCTTCGGCCTGGGTGACAAGCTGGACGACCCGGTCACCATGTACCAGCAGGACCTGTTCACCATCCCCGCGAATCTGGCCGGCCTGCCGGCGCTGTCCATGCCCGCCGGGCTGCACCAGGGCCTGCCCCTGGGCGTGCAGTTGACGGGCCCGCACTTTGCCGAGGCCCGTCTGCTGAATCTGGCACACCGGTTCCAGCAAGCCACCGACCATCACCGGCAGCGGCCGCGGCAGGGAGATCACCCATGAGCTGGGAAGCCGTCATCGGCCTGGAAGTGCACGTGCAGCTGGCCACTGCCTCCAAGATCTTCTCGGGCTCGCCCAACCGCTTCGGGGCAGAACCCAACCGTCAGGCCAGCGCCATCGATCTGGGCCTGCCCGGCGTGCTGCCGGTGCTGAACGAGGAAGCGGTACACATGGCGATCCAGCTGGGTCTGGCGCTGGATGCCGAAATTGCCGAGCGCACTCGTTTCGACCGCAAGAACTACTTCTACCCGGACCTTCCAAAGGGCTACCAGATCAGCCAGCTGGATGCGCCCATCGTCGGCCGCGGCCAGCTCGAGATCGTGCTGGACGACGGTGCCCGCACGAAACTGATCGGCATCACCCGCGCCCACCTGGAAGAAGATGCCGGCAAGTCTGTCCACGATCAGATCCCCGGCCTGACTGCCATCGACCTGAACCGGGCCGGCACGCCGCTGCTGGAGATCGTCTCGGAGCCCGACCTGCGCAGCCCGGAAGAGGCCTCTGCCTATCTGCGCGAGCTGCACGCAATCGTGCGCGACCTCGGCATCAGCGATGGCAACATGAACGAAGGTTCCATGCGCTGCGACGCCAACGTCTCGGTGCGCCGAGCCGGCGCCACTGAATTCGGCACCCGCGCCGAGATCAAGAACCTGAACTCGTTCCGCTTCCTGGAAAAGGCGATCGCCTTCGAGATCGAACGTCAGATCGACCTGCTGGAGCGTGGCGAACGGGTGGTACAGGAGACCCGCCTGTACGATTCGGAGCGTAACGAGACGCGCTCCATGCGCAGCAAGGAAGAAGCTGAAGACTATCGCTACTTCCCGGACCCGGATCTGCTGCCGGTGGAGATCAGCCCGGAACTGGTGGACAGCCTTCGCGCCACCCTGCCGGAACTGCCGCGCGCTCGCCGCCAACGCTTCCGCGAGCAGTACGGGCTGTCGGACTACGATGCCGGCCAGGTGGCCCAGAACAGGGCCACCGCCGACTACTTCGAGGCCTGCGCCGCAACCGCCGGCGATGCCAAGCTCGCCGCCAACTGGGTCATGGGCGAACTGGCCAGCGTGCTCAACCGTGACGACCTCGACATCGACGCGGCACCCGTCGCTGCTGCCGACCTGGGCCAGCTGATTGCCAGGATCCGCGACGAGACCATTTCCTCGAAGATCGCCCGCCAGGTCTTCGACATCATGGTGGCAGAAGGCGGCAATCCCGATACCATCATCGAGGCGCGCGGACTCAAGCAGATGTCCGACAGCGGCGAACTGACCCGACTGGTGGACGAGGTGGTCAGCGCCAACCCGGCCCAGGTGGAACAGTTCCGGGCCGGCAAGACCAAGGTGATGGGCTTCTTCGTCGGCCAGATCATGAAGGCCACCGGCGGCAAGGCCAATCCGCAACAGGTCAACGCCCTGCTGCAGGAGCGGCTGCGACAGGACTGACAGCAGGTCGGCGCCAACGGCCACCAGCACCGGGGAGGGGCGCTTGGCAGAGGTTGCAGCACAACTGGAACGGGAGGCGGTCTGGCGCGCCAGTGGCCCGCCGCTCTGGTTCCTGCGCAGCAGGCCGGGCGCGGCCACGGTCGCCGCTGCCACGACCGTGGTCATGGTCGCCCTGTTCGCCCTCTGCGTGCTGGTCTGGGACGGTCGCGCCGGTCTGCAGGCACTGACGGCCCCGGCACAGTGGGCCCTGATCGCATTCTTTACCCTGAGCCTGGGCATGCTGGCCGGCATCAGTCGACTGGTGTTTCCGGCAGCTGTGGAGGACCTGCGAGCGCTGGCGCCCCAGCTGCAATGCAGCCCGGAACTGACCGACCGGCTGCAGGCGGCCCTGGTCCGTTATCCGCTTCGCAACAGCCTCATGGCCATTCCCCTGGCGGCAGTCATCGGCATACTGCACGTTCTGCTGCTGGGCCAGACCACCCCCTTCACGGGACTGCAGATCGCCGCGACGCTCGGCACCCTGCTGATCTGGCAGATGATGTTCCAGATCGCCCTGCCCCTGGTCCACAACGCCCACCTGTTCGATCTGCTGGGACGCTGCTGCCGCATCGACCTGTACCGACCCGAAACACTCCAGGCGTTCGGCCGCACGGCCATACGCCCCTGCCTGCTCATCATCGGTCTGCAGTGCGCTTACGCGATCTTCCTGCTGTCCGATCAGACCACGCTGTCGCCAGGACTGCTGCTGGGACTGGTAGCCTCCATGGGCCTGGTCGCCGGCCTGTTCTTCATGCCGCTGAAGGGCATTCGGCGCGCACTGCTGCAACAGCGTGCAAGCACACTGGCTCGCCTCGATCGGCAACTGGCCGCCCTGCCAGCCCCTGATCAGCAATTGACCGACGCCACCCTGCAACGCACCCAGGCCCTGCTGGTACTGCGCAATCAGATCCAGCACGTCAGCAGCTGGCCACTGGGTTTCGAAGGGGTCCGCCGCATGCTCTTCTATCTGATCCTGGTACCACTGACCTGGGTGGGCGCCGCAACCGTCGAAATGCTGATGGACGGGCGGCTTTAGGGAGACACTGATCAGTTTGCCTGCGCTCAGGCGGCGTTCGCGGTCGGGCGATCTCCTCCCTTCCAGGCAGCCCCTTCGCACCGGGCTGCACGCCGATCGCGGCTGCCCCCGATACCGCCCCCGGCCCGATCATGAAGCACAACGCCATGGAGGCCACTGCCGTTGCAGAACACTGTTCGCCTCATCGCCCAGGCACTTGCCGTGCCCCGCCGCGAAGCGAGCAGGGTGCTCCGGGCCAGCCGACGCGCCAACCGGGAGCTGTGGCGCACCAGTCGTCGCCTGAGCCGCAGCACAGTGCTGCAGGCGCCGGCAACACTGGACTGGCCCGCAGCCCGGTCCTTCAACCATGCGCTGACGAGCACCGATCAGCCGTTCCTGCTGGCCACCCTGCATCTGGGCAACTATCTCCAAGGCCTGCTTGCGCTGGCCCGATTGCTGCCCGGCCTGGACCGGATCACGGTGCTGCGCCGCATCGTGGCGCCGGAACTGGAAGCAGCGCTGCAGGCCCGCCTCCTGCACTGCGGCCTGCGCGTACAGATGGCACACAGTGGTTGCCATCCGGCCCGTGCGGCGCTGCGCGCATTGCAGGATGGCCGCCACGTGCTGCTGCTGTACGACGTTCCCCCCAGTTTCCAGCTGGGTCGCTGCCATCAGGTGGACTGGTTCGGACAACCCGGCTGGCTGCCGGCCGGGCCGGCCATGCTTGCCCGCGCCGGCAGAGCCTGGCTGTGGCCGTTCGCCATGGTGCCGACCGGCCGCGGCAGCAGTCTGGCCATGCACTGGGCAGATCCGTTCAGGGTCGCTGCCCGCAGCGACGAGCAGGCGGCCAGCCAGCGCCTGGCCGGACTGGCCCGGGACTGGATCCTGCAGGCACCGGAAGCCTGGCTGCTGTGGGACTATCTGCCCGCATACAGGATGCTGCCCGCAACCGCGTCGACGCCTCCATAAGCATATCGAAAATCGATCTCGGGTCCCGTTTCTGTTTCCGCACGCATATCCCTAGAATACGCGCTCGCTGCACACCCACTGCGGAATCGAGAGACATGGACGGAAAGACGCTGACCCACCTCAAGCAGCTTGAGGCCGAAAGCATCCACATCATGCGTGAAGTGGCCGCCGAGTTCGAAAATCCGGTGATGCTGTACTCCATCGGCAAGGACTCTTCAGTGCTGCTGCATCTGGCGCGCAAGGCGTTCTTCCCCGGTCGCATTCCGTTCCCGCTGATGCACGTGGACACCACCTGGAAGTTCCGCGACATGATCAGCTTTCGCGATCGCATGGCGAAGGAGCTGGGCTTCGAACTGATCGTCTGGATCAACCAGGAGGGGGTACGCAACAACGTCAACCCCTTCACCTATGGCAGCAAGAAGCACACCGACGTCATGAAGACCCAGGCGCTGCTGCAGGCCCTGTCCCACCATCGGTTCGACGCCGCCTTTGGCGGCGCCCGCCGGGACGAGGAAAAGTCGCGCGCCAAGGAGCGCATCTACTCGTTCCGCGACCAGAATCACCGCTGGGATCCGAAGAACCAGCGTCCGGAACTGTGGAATCTGTACAACGGCAACATCAACCGGGGCGAGAGCATCCGCGTCTTTCCGCTCTCCAACTGGACCGAGCTGGACATCTGGCAGTACATCTACCTGGAGCAGATCGAGATCGTGCCGCTGTATTTCGCCGCACCACGGCCGGTGGTCGAGCGTGACGGCACCCTGATCATGGTGGACGACGATCGCATGCCGCTGCAGCCCGGCGAGCAGCCGCAGATGCGCACGGTCCGGTTCCGGACACTGGGCTGCTACCCGCTCTCCGGAGCCATCGAATCGGAAGCGGCCACCCTGCCCGACATCATTCAGGAAATGCTGCTCACCAGGGAATCGGAGCGTCAGGGCCGGCTGATCGACCATGACTCGGTAGCCTCGATGGAACAGAAGAAGCGGGAAGGCTATTTCTGAGCGCGGCTGCAGCAACCTGCGCCAACTGGCTACCCGGATCAACGACCCAGAACATCACCAGGATGCATCCACCATGTCCCACAGCTCGGAACTGATCGCCCAGGACATCGAAGCCTACCTGGCAGAACATGAACGCAAGGAAATCCTGCGTTTCCTGACCTGCGGCAGCGTCGACGACGGCAAGAGCACGCTCATCGGCCGGCTGCTGCACGACTCGCGCATGATCTACGCGGACCAGCTGGCAGCAATCCGCAAGGAGAGCAAGGCCGGCGCCGACGGCGAGGACACCCTGGACCTGGCATTGCTGGTGGATGGCCTGCAGGCCGAGCGCGAGCAGGGCATCACCATCGACGTGGCCTACCGCTACTTCTCGACCACCCGACGCAAGTTCGTGATCGCCGACTGCCCCGGCCACGAGCAGTACACGCGCAACATGGTCACCGGAGCCTCTACCTGTGAAGCGGCCATCATCCTGATGGACGCCTCCCAGGGGGTGCTGACCCAGACCCGCCGGCATACCTTCCTGGTCTCGCTGCTGGGCATTCGCCACGTCATCGTCGCGGTGAACAAGATGGACCTGGTGGACTACTCGGAGGCCCGCTTCGAGGAGCTGAAGGCGGACTATCTGAAGTTCGCCGACCGGCTCGACATCGAGGAGCTGCACTTCATTCCCATGTCTGCCCTGAAGGGCGACAATGTGGTGGAGAAAAGCGAGCGCATGCCCTGGTACCAGGGTTCCACCCTCATGTACCTGCTCGAGAACGTGCATGTAGCGGCGGAACGCAATCATGCGGATTTCCGCTTTCCGGTCCAGTGGGTCAATCGTCCGGATTCCACCTTCCGCGGTTACAGCGGCACCATTGCATCCGGCATCGTTCGCCCCGGCGACGAGATCACCGTACTGCCCTCGCGGCGCACCTCCCGGGTCAAGCGGCTGGTGACCTTCGATGGCGATCTGCAGGAAGCGAGCACGCCCGAGGCCGTCACCATCACTCTGGAAGACGAGCTGGACATTTCCCGTGGCGACATGCTCGTTCACAGCGACAATCAGCCCCAGGTGCGTGACCGGTTCGAAGCCACACTGGTCTGGATGCATGACGAGGCGATGCTGCCGGGGCGGGAATACATCTTCAAGCAGACCACCCGTCAGGTGACCGGGGTGGTGACCGGCATCCGCCATCGGGTCAACATCAACACGCTGGAGCACGAGGCAGCACCGACCCTGGGCCTGAACGAGATCGGCCGCTGCGACATCCGCCTGAACCAGCCGCTGATGCTCGATCGCTATGGCCGCAATCGGGATACGGGCGCATTCATCGTCATCGACCGGCTCACCAACCTGACCGTGGGCGCGGGCATGGTCAGCGACACCGGCGGCAGCCAGGAACATCGCGACGCCTGGGATGAGCCCGCCCGTGCCACGCATCTCATCGACCAGGCCGCAGTAGCGCCGGAAGAACTGCAACAGCGCCTGCAGCAGCGCGCCGTCACCGTGCTGTTCACCGGCCTGAATGCCTCCGGCAAGACCAGCGTTGCACAGGCCGTGGAGCGGGCCCTGTTCGACGCCGGTTACCTGGCGACCACAGTGGACGGCCAGCAGCTGCGGGCCGGCATTTCGCGGGACCTGGGCTTTACCGCCAGCGAGCGTTCGGAAAATCTGCGGCGTGGCACCGAAGTGGCCCGGGCCCTGAACCATGCCGGACTGATCGCCCTGTGTGCGTTCGTGGCACCTCAGGAGCAGTCGCGGGCCCGCGCCCGCGACACCATTGGTGCGGATCGCTTCATCGAAGTGCTGCTGGACACCCCGCTGGAAACCTGCCGCGAACGGGATCAGCGAGGCCTTTATGCAGCGGCCGACCGCGGCGAGATCCCCGACTTCCCCGGCGTCTCGGCAGAGTTCGAGGCCCCCGCCAATCCAGACCTGGTGCTGCGGCCTGCGGCCCTGACGGTGGAGGAGTGTGCTCAGCGGGTCATTCGACTGCTGCGCGAACGCGGCATCCTGCTGGGCTGACGTCGCGCCCCTGCTCCCGCTGGCACCCCGTCCGACGCGGCGCTATCCTCCTTCCCCTGGTCAACACCGGGGAAGGAGGCTCGCCCATGTCAGATACCGGCACCACACCGCTGCCCGCGGTCGATTACCTGAAGATTCCCGAATCAGGAGAGCCCTGGCTGGAAGGCAGCAAGTGCCGGGCCTGCGGCGCCATCTACCTGGGCACACGTTCGGTCTGCTCGAAGTGCGCCGCCCGGGATCAGATGGACAGCATCCGGCTGAGCAATCGGGGCACCCTGTACACCTACGCCATCGTCCACCGCTCGTTTCCCGGCGTCGAAGTACCGTTCATCTCGGCCGTGGTCGATCTGGAGGGTGGCGGCACCGTCAAGGGCAACCTGGTGGACATCGACCCGGATCCGGACCAGATCCGGTTCGGCATGCCGGTGGAGGTGGTCTACCGCGACGCCCTGGGCCGCAAGGACAAGGATGGCAACAGCTACCTGTCCTATTTCTTCGTCCCGCGCAGCTGAAGCAGGAGGGACTTGCGATGAGTGACGTATATGTAGTCGGCGTGGACATGATCAAGTTCGGCCGCTTTCCCGAGCGCACCGTGCCCGAGCTGGGCGCAGAAGCCGCCCTCATGGCCCTGGACGACGCCGGCCTGACCATCAGGGACATCGAGGCGCTCTACTGTGGCAACCTCTACCAGGCCAATGCCATGATCGGCCAGCGCATCCTGCAGCAGATCGGCCAGACCGGCATTCCGGTGGTCAACTGCGCCAATGCCTGTGCCACCGGGGCCACCGCCTTCCGCGAAGCCTGGATCGGCATTCGCGCCGGCGTCTTCGATACTGCCCTGGCCGTGGGGGTAGAGCAGATGGGCAAGGGCCTGCTGGGCGGTGCCGGCGGCGGCCAGGGCATCGCGAAGGAAGGTCTGCTGGGTGGCAGCACCATGCCCACCGTCTTCGCCGAAGCCGGCATGGAACATGCGCGCAAGTACGGCACCACCTTCGAGCAGTTCGCCAGGGTCTCCGAGAAGAACCACCACCATTCCACCCTCAATCCCAAGGCCATGTACCAGATCGAGACGCCGCTGGACGTGGTCATGAACGCCGAGATGATCAGTTACCCCAACACCAAGCTGATGTGTTCGGTGAACGTGGACGGCTCCGCGGCGGCAGTACTGATGAGCGAAGCGAAGGTGCGGGAACTGGGCCTGATGAAGCGGGCCGTCCGGGTGCGCGCATCGGTGCTGACGTCAGACCCCTGGCAGGAACGCGACCTGGTGATGCCGGACGTCAACACCTGTACCCGCATGGCAGCAAGCGCCGCCTATGAACAGGCCGGCGTCGGCCCGGAGGACATCGACCTGGTAGAGCTGCACGACTGCTTTGCCACCGCCGAGATCCTGCACTACGAGAACCTGGGCCTGTGCGTCGAGGGAGAAGCAGGACGCTTCATCGACGAGGGCCATCCGGCGCTGGGCGGTCGCATTCCGGTCAACGTCTCCGGCGGCCTGCTTTCCAAGGGCCACCCGCTGGGCGCCACCGGTATCGCCAACATCTACGAGGTCACCACCCACTTGCGCGGGGAGGCCGGCAAGCGCCAGGTGGCAGGCGCGAGACTGGGCATGACTCACGTGATCGGGCTGGGCTCTGCCTGCGGCATCCACATCCTGGAAAGGACCAGCTGAGGACCTCATGCGCATCGGGGTGGTGTCCGACACCCACAACAACCTGAAAAACGTCGCCCGCATCGTCGAGCTGTTCAACGCTGCGGGCGTCGACCGGGTGATCCATACCGGCGACATCACCCGGGCACGCACCCTGGCCGCCTTCGCCCGGCTGGACGCACCCCTTTGGGGCGTATTCGGCAATAACGACGTGGGCGAACGACCGGCACTGGATGCCGCGGTGGCGCACCTGGGGTTCCACTTCGTCGAACCGCCGCTGGAGCTGCACTGGCACCGGCGCAGGCTCATCGTGGTCCACGATCCACTCGAGTTCGACGGCCATCTGGCGGACCACCACCAGGTGGCCCTGCATGGCCATACTCACCGCCAGCGCATCGAGCGCGACCATCAGCGGCTCTATTTCAACCCTGGGGAATGCGCCGGCATCATGCCCGGCCTGAATGCGGTGGGCGTCCTGGATCTGGCCAGGCTGGAGCCCGAGATCCTGAAATTCTGATGCCAGCAGCCTGCCAGGGCCGTCGACTGCACTGTCGAATCAGTGGCGCCGCCGCCCACAGCGGACAGGCCGGCTGGTCTGGGCGGCAGGATTCGAACCTGCGACCCCGGGCACCCAAAGCCCGTGCTCTACCAGACTGAGCTACGCCCAGAACCGTCGTCATCCTGCCCCCGACCCGGGGATCGATCAACAGCTCCGGCTATCCCGCACATTGTTGCGAATGCTTCTCATTTGCGTTTATCATGCAGTCCTGCCTGTCGTCGGCAACACATCGCCGAACCACCGGGAGTCACCCATGGTCACCAACACCTGCCATCTCGCCCTGCCGGGCCGCCTGCTGCTATGGACCCTGCGACACTGGGCCAGAGCCATGAACGCGCGCCGGGACCTGCCCGGTTTCGTGCGCATGACGCTCGAACGCATGCCCGGCCACGCCCCTCTTGAAGAAGCCATCGGTCAGCTGTTCGCGTCCATGAACATGGGAGCACGACGCCCCTTGCGGCTGGGCACGCCAGAGCGCCACGGGCTGACCCGCGACGAGCAGGCGATTCTGGCGGCTCTGCTCGCGGCCCGTCTGCAGTTGTCTGAAGAAGCCCGCATGAGCCTGGCAGAGCTGCAGTCCGCCACGGGGCTGCGGACCAGCGTGCGCGCCTGCGAAAGACTCGCCGCCCTGTTTCGGGACAACGGCTGGCAGATGATGCCCACCCACGAGCGCGCGTATCTGGCCACGAGCAACCGGCAGGCAACGGCATCGGACCGGCTGACTGGCAGCCTGGCGTCACCGTCACAAGCGCATCCGGCCCGCATGTGAACCGAGTCTCACGGCTCATTGTTGATACGCGTTACAAAAGTGACCGAGGGCTCACCAAATTTGAATTATTGATCAATAGCTTATATGGTAGCCCTGCTTCAATCGCGATAAGGGGATATCGGTATCATGAGCCGCACACTGACGACGCGGCGCACAGCCCGTGCGCGCACGTTCACCATTCATCCGCTCCGAGCCGCCATTGCGTCGGCCGTTGCGGCCTCCACGCTGGGCGGTGCCGCCGCTCACGCACAGCTCGAAGAGATCGTCGTGACAGCCACCAAGCGGGCCGAGTCCATGCAGGACGTGCCCGTGGCCGTCCAGGCCCTGGGCGAGGAAATCATCGATGACTTCGGCATCGGCAACTTCTCCGACTACATGATCCAGATGCCCGGCCTGACTGCCGGGGGTAGCGGTCCCGGTCAGAACACCATCTACATCCGCGGCATTGCATCCACCACCCCCAACCTGACCGTCGCCGGTGTAGCCGGCCTGTCGCCCAACGTGGCCTTCTACCTGGACGAGCAGCCGCTTGCCCAGCCAGGCCGCAACCTGGACGTCTACACCGCCGACATGCAGCGTGTCGAGGTCCTGCCGGGGCCACAGGGCACTCTGTTCGGCGCCAGCTCCCAGGCAGGTACGGTGCGCCTGATCACCAACAAGCCCGACCCCACCGGCAATTACGCCCGTATCAAGATGGGCGCATCGACCACGCGGGGCGGCGACCCGAGTCGCAACATCGAAGCCATGGTCAACGTGCCGCTGACCGACGAACTGACGGTGCGCGGTGTCATCTACGCCGACCACCAGGGTGGCTACATCGACAACGTGGCAGGCACCCGTGATGTCAGCGAGAGTGCTCGCTTCCGGCCGGAAGGCACCATGCGCGCCAACGGCGTACCGGTCTCGGCGAACCGGGCCGGGTTCCAGGCGGGTCAGGACCTGAGCGACGTGGAGTTCCTGGAAGCGGACAACTCCAACCGCACCCAGAGCAACTTCAACGAGACCACCTACTCCGGTGGTCGCATCAGCGCCCTGTACGACTTCTCCCCGGACTGGAGCCTGCTGCTGGCGCATACCCAGCAGACACTGGATTCGGACGGGGTGTTCTTCGCCGATCCGAACCTGGGCGACATGGAAATCCAGCGCTTCGAGGATGACAGCCTGAAGGACAAGTTCAGCAACACTGCCTGGACCCTGGAAGGCATGATCGGCGAGCTGGAAGTGCTGTATACCGGCGCCTACACCGACCGCGACACGGACCAGTTCATCGACTACACCGACTACATGTTCGTGGGTCAGTACCATCCGTACTACATCTGTGACGGTTCGGTGACCTATCCCGGCGCTGCCCCCAGCGGTACCTGTCAGCCTCCCAACTCGTTCGTGAAGTCGGTCACCGACACCGAGGTCTGGACCCACGAGGTGCGCTTCAACACGCCCATGGACCGACCGGTCTATGCCACCTTCGGTGCCTTCTACAGCGATCTGGAGCTGAAGGAGCGCAATGACTACACCTATCTGGGATCCGAAGTGGCAGATCCATTCGGGCCCTTTGCGCCGAACTTCCCGCACCCGAACGCCTACAATTCGGACCCCGGTCCATTCCCCGCCGGGGTGATCTTCCGCAATGACGTCAAGCGGACCGATGAGCAGTTCGGCCTGTTCGGTGAGGTCACCTGGGATATCACCGACGAATGGGCCCTGACCCTGGGCGCGCGCTACTACGACATCGAGGTGGACATCGAGGGTCACGCCAGCGGCTCCTTCTGCAACTCGGGCGCTGCCCAGGACCAGAACGCGTTTGGCACCAACATCTCGGACCTGTACGACGGCAGTGGCGAGTTCACCTTCATCGGCAGCTGCGACCCGGCTCAGCGCCAGACCTTCACGCTGGATGACTCGGTCGACGACATCATGGCCTCGATCGGCGTTGACCAGGACACAGCCGAGCAGATCTTCAACTCGGTACGAGCGCCCAGCAACGCCTCCACCAGCGGCTGGATCGGGAAGGTCAGCCTGGCCTGGCGTCCGTTCGACAACATGATGTTCTACGGCACCTGGTCGGAGGGCTTCCGCTCGGGCCTGCTCAACCGCCCCGGTGGCGCCCTCGGACCCGACAACTACACGTTGCCGTTCGAGCTGGATACCGATGACGTCACCAACTGGGAACTGGGCTGGAAGCTGGAACTGCTGGACAACACGCTGCGCTTCAACGGCAGTGCGTTCTTCGTCGAGATCGACCGGCTGCAGACCACTATCTTCGATCCCAGCATCGTCAACCTGTTCTTCTCCGACAATGCTGCCGATGCCGAAATCATGGGGATCGAGGGTGACTTCCTGTGGATGCCCGACGCGGTGCCCGGCCTGAGCGTGGGCGGTGCCTTCTCCTATCTGGACACCGAGATCACCAACGTGATCACGCCTACCGACGATGTCCGGGAAGGGGATGAGCTGGCCTTCGCGCCCGAGTTCCAGGGCAACCTGCGGGTGCGCTACGAGTGGACCACCGATGCGGGTCTGGGCATGCACGTGATGCCCCACATCAGCTACTCGACCAAGTCCTACAGTGACGTCATCGTCATCAACCGGGACGAAATCAGCAGCTGGACCATGGTCGGGGCCACTGCCGGCATCAGCCGCGACAACTGGATGGCCGAAGTCTACGTGGACAACCTGTTCGACAACCGGGCAGAACTGGCACGCAACTTCGTCTTCGACCAGGAGCGGGTGACGTACGCCCGGCCCCGTACGGTCGGTGTTCGGGTCAGCTACGACTTCTGACGCGCACTCCTGACCAGCAAGCGAACGCGAACGCCCCTTGCGAGGGGCGTTCGCATGTTCAAGGAAGGCAGACCATGAGTCCCCAGGCCGATTCCCCAGCGGGCAGCCTGACCACCGTCCAGCAGCAGATGCAGGCAGGTCAGTTCAGGGCAGCCCTGAAGTCGCTGCATACGCTGCTGGAGAAGGCGCCCGACGAGGCAGACGCCCTTTACATGCAGGCGGTCTGTCTGCGCTATCTGGAGCAGTACCCGGCTGCCGAGGCGACACTGCAGCGACTGCTCCGTCTGACCCCCGAGCACAGCCGTGCCCACCAGGAGGCCGGCCACCTCTACAAGCGTACCGGACAGCTGGAACGCGCCCTGGCGGCCTATGCCCGCGCCTGTCAGCTGAACCCGGCACTGGTCGCGAGCTTCCGGGGCCAGCTGGACATCCTGCTGGCTCGAGGCGCTCATGCGCAGGCCGAGGCAGTGCGCAACCAGCTGCAGCACCTGCAGCAGTTGCCGAAGGCACTGGTCGCGGTCACCGATCTGATGGCACAGGGCAAGCTGGCCCGGGCCGACGAGCTGTGCAGGAAGTTCCTCCAGCAGCACCCCACTCACGTCGAAGGCATGCGCCTGCTGGCGGAACTGGGCATGCGCTTCGGGGTACTCGAGGATGCCGAATTCCTGCTCGCCAGCGCCCTGCGACTGGCTCCGGAGCACGTGCCCGCCCGGATCGATCTGGTACAGGTGCTGCGGCGACGGCAGAAATTCGACGCCGCCCTGGCCGAGACCAGCCGGCTACTGGAACGCATGCCCGACAATCCCCAGATCGAGTCCCTGCATGCCATCGTCAGCATGCAGCGTGGCGACTACGACCAGGCGCTGGCACTGTTCGATCGGGTGCTGAAGCGGCTGCCGGATGATCCGGCCACCCTGACCGCCCGCGGCCATGCGCTGAAGACCTGCGGCCGCACGCGGGAGGCAATCGCCTCGTACCAGCGCGTCATCGAAGTACACCCGAACCACGGCGAGGCCTACCACGCGCTGGCGAACCTGAAGACCTATGCCTTCAGTGATCACGAGCTGGAACAGATGCAGGCGCGCGAACAGGATCCCACCCTGGGCCACATGGACCGGGTCTACCTCAATTTCGCCCTCGGCAAGGCCTGGGAAGATCGCCACAACCACGCCGAAGCCTTTCGCTGCTACGCCGAGGGCAACGCCCTCAAGCTGGCCCAGAGCAAGTATGACCCGGACCGCATCAGCGACGAGTTCCGACGCCAGCAGCAGGTCTGCACGGCCGAGTTCTTCCGTGCCCGCGCGGATGTCGGCTGTCCGGAGCCGGACCCCATCTTCATCGTCGGCCTGCCCCGCGCGGGCTCTACCCTGCTGGAGCAGATCCTGGCTTCCCACAGCCAGGTGGACGGCACCCAGGAGCTGCCCAACATCATCTCGCTGACCCAGCAGCTGCGACGACGCCCGCTGGCAGGCAGCCGTCAGCGCAGTGGCGGCGCCTACCCGGAGATCCTGGAAGCCCTGACCGCGAACGAGCTGCGCCAGTTCGGCGCAGCCTATCTGGAAGAAACCCGCATCCACCGCGGGCAGGCTCCCTTCTTCATCGACAAGATGCCGAACAACTTCCGCCACATCGGACTGATTCGTCTGATCCTCCCCAACGCGAAGATCATCGACGCCCGCCGGCATCCGCTGGCCTGCTGCTTCAGCGGCTACAAGCAGCTGTTCGCCGAAGGGCAGGAATTCAGCTATTCCCTGGAGCACATCGGTCGCTATTACCGCGACTATGTGGCGCTGATGGACCACTGGGACCGGGTGCTGCCGGGCCATGTGCTGCGTGTGAACCACGAGGACGTGGTGGACGACCTGGAGGGCCAGGTACGGCGCCTGCTCGCCTTCTGCGGTCTGCCCTTCGAACAGGCCTGCGTAGAGTACCACCGTACCGAGCGCACGGTGCGCACGCCCAGCTCGGAACAGGTGCGTCAGCCCATCTTCCGAGAAGGGGTGGAGCAATGGCAGCACTTCGAGCCCTGGCTGGAGCCACTGCGAGCGGCCCTCGGCGACGCGGTGCTGCAGCGCCACCCACCCCGCTGACCGCAGCCGGGGTCAGCCGACCGGCGCTGGCGGTGACGGTGCAATGCGGGCGTTGACCCAGCGCGAGTAGTGGCCCAGCAGGTCATCGATCAGCTGTACCCGATCCACCCCGAGCACGTCGTATTGCTCGCCGGTGGCGCTGCACCAGGCTTCCGCATACCAGTGACGCTTGCGCTCGTCCACCGAGGGCGGTTCGACGAAGGCAAAGGTCACCATGCGGTAACTGCGCAGACGCACGCCATACTCGAACCGGTCACCACTCGGTTCTTCCACCAACAGACTGACCGCATCATCACCGTCGGTCTCCACACGCACATCCACGCCGTGTTCTGCCAGCTCTGCGGCCACGCTTTCCAGTGCCGGACGCACGGTCCCCTGCAGGAACCGCAGCGCCGTCTCGCGATTGTACTGACGCACCAGATGGCCCACCCGCTGACGCCAGTCCAGTCCGGCCCGGGCCACCGGCAGCGCCGGCGCGCGCAGCCGACGGCGATCCGCGTTCTCGCGCCGCAGCGCCAGCACCAGCCCGACACAGATCAGGATCATGACCACAGCAAACGGCAAGGCACTGGCAATGGCCGCTGTCTGCAGCGCTGCCAGGCCGCCGGCGAGCAACAGCACTGCAGCCACCAGGCCCTTGGTCACGGCCCAGAACACCCGGTTCCAGAGCGGAGGATCGGCACGTCCGCCGGAAGTGATCATGCCGGTCACCAGTGAACCGGAGTCACTGGAGGTGACGAAGAAGGTCACCACCAGCACGATGGCAATGAACGACGTCAGTGCTGCCCACGGAAGGGTCTCGAACAGGGCAAACAGCGCCACCGGCACATTGTCCTGGACGATGGCCACCAGTTCCGGCGCGTCGCCGTTCAGCACCGCCTGAATGGCCGTATTGCCGAACACGGTCATCCACAGGAAAGTGAACAACGCCGGCACCACCAGCACGCCGGAGACGAACTCGCGGATGGTCCTCCCCCTCGAGATACGCGCGATGAACATGCCCACGAACGGCGACCAGGCCATCCACCAGCCCCAGTAGAACAGGGTCCAGTCACCCATCCATACGGTAGGTTCATAGGCGAACTGGCGGAAGCTGAGTTCCAGCAACTCGCCCAGATAACTGCCCGTGTTCTGGGGCCAGGCTGACAGCAGGAACACGGTGGGCCCCGCGACCAGCACGAACAGCAGCAGGAACAGTGCCAGCACCAGGTTCAGCTGCGAGATGCGGCGAATACCCGCATCCAGACCGGCGGCAACCGACAGGGTGGCCAGCAGGGTAATGCCGGCGATCAGCCACAGCTGTACACCGGTACTGACCTGGATGCCGAACAGGTAGTTCAGCCCCGCGTTGATCTGGGCCGCGCCGAGACCCAGCGAGGTGGCCACCCCGAACACGGTCCCCAGCACTGCGAACACGTCAACCAGATCGCCCCAACGACCGTGAATGCGCTCGCCCAGCACCGGATAGAGCGTCGACCGAATGCTCAGCGGCAACCCGTGGCGAAAGCCGAAGTAGGCCAGTGCCAGGCCGATGACGATGTAGATGCCCCAGGCATGGAAGCCCCAGTGCAGGAAGCTGATACGCATGGCTTCTCGCGCTGCTTCCACGCTCTGACCATCGACGCCGGGCACCGGCGGATGGGCAAAGTGGGTCAGGGGTTCGGCCACACCGAAGAACATCAGGCCGATGCCCATGCCGGCACTGAACAGCATGGCAAACCATGACGCATAGCTGTAATCGGGCTCCGAGTCGTCGGGCCCCAGGCGCACGCTGCCAAAACGGGAAAAGGCCAGCCACAGGGTGAAGATGAGAAAGGCGGATACACTCAGCACATAGAACCAGCCCAGGTGGCCGGTGATCCAGGCCTGCAGTCGCTGAAACTGCAGTTCCGCCATGGCGGGAAACGAGACTCCATAGACAGAGAAGGCCAGCACCAGAATGGCGGCCACTGCAAAGACTCTGGTCAGGCCGCCCGAGCCCCCCGGCTGCGGCTGTGCATTCATCCGCTCACTCCTCTGTTCAGGATGACTGGCCGTGATCGCCGGCAACATCCTGCGGCAGCGAGACCGGATGAGCAACAACCGACAGCTGACCCGGCGCCCTGAAGGTGAGCCAGCGGTCAGCGTCAGGAAACAGCGCCACATCGTGGGTGACCACTACCCTGGTCATGGTCAACCCGGTGACGACCGTTGCAATCAGGCGAGCAGTATCAGGATCCAGGTGAGCCGTGCCCTCATCCACGAACAGCGCGTCAGGCTGCAGATAGAGCGCCCGCGCCAGCAACAGCCGCTGTCGCTCACCACCGGACAGACCAGTGCCCTGCTCCCCCAGCCGCGAGTGCATCCCCAGCGGCAGGTCCTGAACTGCCGAAGCCAGCCCCACCTGTTCCAGCACGGCCATCGCGCGGTCCGCATCAGGCGTCGGGTCGAAGAAGCCCAGATTTTCCAGCAGGGTGCCGGCAAACAGCTGATCGTCCTGTAGCACCACCGCGCTGCGTCTGCGCCAGGCTTCCAGCGAGCCGGTGTCCAGCCGCTGGCCGTCCACCCGGATGCTGCCGGTGACCGGTGCCAGCAAGCCGGCCATCAGCCGCAACACTGTTGTCTTGCCCGAACCCGAGGGCCCGAATATGACATTCAGGCTGCCTGCATGAATGTCAAGATTCAGGTTCTCCACGATCCAGGGCGCGTTCTCGCCATGGCGAAAGCCCAGATCACGCAGTACGATGGCCGCGGCTCCGCGCCGCATGACCGGACCTCGTACTGCCTCCCGCTCCGGCTGCGCCTGGCCGATTTCGGCGAGACGCTCCAGATGCAGCCGCAGTATGCCAAGCTCGGCGCCGCGATCGATCAGGGTGATCACCCGATCCGTGAACTGGCTCTTGAAGGCCACGAAGGCATAGAGCATGCCTATCGTGAAGTCGCCCGCCAGCACCGCCAGTGCACCCAGCCAGATCACCACCAGATTCTCGATGCCGAACAGGGTACCGTTGGCAGCGCTCAGCGCCAGACCCAGGCGAGCGCTGGCGACTTCGGTGTTGACCGTGCGCGCGCGCCGCTGCTGCCAGTAGCCGTGCCGCTCCTGCTCGCGCCCGAAAGCCTTCAACGTCTGTACGGTGCGCAGGGTTTCCAGGAACACCGCCTCTTCGTCTGCGCCGGCGGCAATCTGGGCCTGCTGCCGTCGCCGCAGCTCCGGCAGCGTGGCCAGCCGCAGCAACGCGTACAGGCCCAGCGCCAGCAGCACCACGGCGGTCAGCGCAGGACTGTAGAACCACATCATGGCCAGCGTCAGCAGGGCCATGACGCCATCGACCAGCGCCACGGCAAAGCCTTCGGTCAGCAGGCCCTGGACCGGCCCCAGCGAGCCGAAGCGCGAAACGATGTCGCCCAGATGGCGCCGCTCGAACCACGGCAGCGGCAGCCGCAGCAGATGCTGCAGCAGATTGCCCGCCATCTGGAATCCCATGGCCTCGCCGGCATGCAGTACCAGCCGACCACGGACCCAGGTGACGGCCACCCGCAGCAGCGCCAGAAAGCCGAACGCCAGCGCCAGAATGGCGAGCAGGTCCGCATCGTGCTTCAGCAGCGCCTCGTCCACCACCAGCTGGACGTAGAACGGAGCTGCCAGTCCCAGCAACTGCAGCACCAGCGACAGGAGCAGCACCAGCGCCAGGTTGCGGAGCAGCCCGCTCGACTCGCTCCAGAAGTCCCGCAGGCGCATGCGCGGGACCTGCCCTCCGGGCGAGAACTCGGGTCCGGGCTGCAACTCCAGCACGACGCCGGACAGATGTTCGGCAACTTCCCGCCATGGGTACCAGCGTCGTCCACGGGCCGGATCGTGCACCAGCAGGCCGCGCCAGCCAGTACGGACTGCAACCACGAAATGATCCAGATCCCAGTGCAGAATGGCGGGCAGTCGCAGTTCACGCAGCTCGCGCGGCTCGATCCGCAGTGCCCGCAGCTGCAGGCCCAGCTGCTCGGCTACTGCCATCAGCTCCCGCAGCCTGGCACCCTGGCCGGCCAGACCAGCTTGAGCACGCAGATCCGCCAGGCCGATCCGCCGCCCATGGAAAGCCGCCACCATCGCCAGGCAGGCCAGCCCGCATTCGTTGCGCTCTGCCTGCAGGATCAGCGGCACACGCCGTCGGCCCTCAGCCAGCGCCTCCGCCAGCAGGGCGCTCAAGAGAGGCGCCCTCTTAGCGCCAGTACCGGTTCCACCAGCCAGGTCCAGAGCGGGCGCCGCTCGAGGACCACATCGGCTTCCAGCGCCATGCCGGCCTGCAGCGGCATGCGCTGGCCATAGGCATCCAGCCAGGAACGCTGCAGGGCCACCCGCACCTTGTAGACCGGCTCGTCAGCAATGGCGGGCGGCTGCAGTGCAGACGGCGCCAGCACACTGCTGCCGACCCCGGTGACGGTGCCGGGGTGGGTGCCGAAACGAGCATGAGGAAAGGCGTCATAGCGCAGCCGTACCTGCTGGCCACGCTGGATGAAGCCGGCAGCGCGAGATGGCACCAGCAGAACGGCCTGCATGCGTGCGTCCGGCCCCAGCAGCGTCAACAGGGTGGTTCCCGGGCGGACCGCATCACCTGCCTCCACGTTGAGCGCTGCAACCCGCCCCCCATGAGGCGCTCGCAACTCGAACCGCCAGCGCACAGAGGTTTCCAGCAACTCGCGCTGCAACCGGCCGCGCTCGTCCTCGTACTCGCCTTCCCTCAGCGTCAGCTGCAGCGGCAGAGCGTCACGACGCTCACGCAATCGCGCCGACTCGTCCTTCAGCTCGAGCTGCTCTCCCCGCAGCGCCTGCTCGCGCGCTTCCAGCTCCAGCCAGCCGCGCTCGGTTCCGTCCAGCACCTCGCGCGCCACATGCCCAGCTGCATGAAGTTGCCGGATACGCTGCCAGTGACGCTCGGCCAGCGCCATTTCTGCGGCCAGCACCTGCTGCTGCGCCGCCAGCACGGACTCTCGAGCGGTCAGCCGCGCCAGTGCCGACTCGACGGCACGCTGCTCCAGCTGCAGCCGACGGCGCTCTGCCTGCCATCCGCGCCGATTGCGTACCAGCGCGTCCTGCAAGGTGGTCAGCAACTGGTCGCCAGTCACGGCCCCACTGCCCTGCCGGCGGGGGTCCTCGATCTGCAGCAACAGGTCGCCGGCCGCAACCCGGGCACCTTCGGTCACTGCCAGTCGCGCTACCACACCCTGACCGGGCGCCTGCACCAGCACCACACCGCCCTCGGGGACCAGATACCCGTTGACCCGTTCGGTGCGCGCGAACTCCGCGCGATACAGCAACACACCACCACCGACCGCCACCAGCAGCAGCAAGAGCGCGAACACCCGCATGCCGGGTGGCTGGGTCAGCAACAGTTCGCCATGCAGACGTGACTGCCGAGCGCGCAGGACCTGATCACGAAACAGTCCGGAATCCGAACCCATGTCACCCTCCCGATCCATCCTGACAGAGGGTCAGGCAGCAGACGGGCGGAGCGCTTCAGCGGAAACCGGCAATTGCAGTAGGTGTTCGTCGGTAGGAGCCGGGCGACAAGGCCCCGAGGCCAGCGGCAGCAGCGCCGACGGGATACCAGCTCAGGCAGGATACGGTGGCATGCCTGCCATGACACACCAGCCAGCCCTGATCAGGCCGTGGCGCTGCCGTGGCGCTGCCGTGGCGCGACTCCTGCACGGCAAGAGCCCACCGGAACCGGCCGCTGGGAGCGGACGGCGAAAGGATACCCGCGCCCTGCATGGATCCCGGGCGCGGGCAAGGACCCGACCCTCAGCGATCTTCCTCGTAGGCGTTGATGAAGGCCATGATCCGGCCTGCATTGGCGCCCAGATCACTCTGGCCCACTCGCGATACCGAGCGCAGATCAATGCGACTGCCCTCCGCATCGGGACGCACGCGCACCACTACATCGTCCTTGAACCCATAGAAGCGGGTGGTCACGGTCGCCTCGATGCGTCCCGCAGCCGGATCTGCATCCACGATCTGCCAGCCCAGCCGCTCGGCCACCTGGCGTGACCGCTGGAAGGCTGCCTCGGGCGCGTCCGGCGTGACCAGAGGACGCAGGGCCGGGTAGGCCTCGCGCGTGACCGCCGCCAGTGCCTCGGCATCGTACTCCAGGGGATTGGCATCCTCGCCGCGCAGCTCCACCACCGCCACGAACTCGGGCGGGTCAAGCGGATCGGTCGTGATGTTGTGAATGGGCGGCACCGCAGTGGAGCGCATGAACCAGGTGACCATGTTCGCCACCACCAGCAGCGCCAGCGCCGCACCGATGATCAGCGGCATGCGTTCCCGGCCCATGCCGTGGCGGATGGTCAGGACGCCCCCCACCAGGGCAAAGCCGAGCACCACGGTCCCCAGCGCCGCCGCCATGCCCGGCAGCAGCAAAACCGCCGTGCCGGTCTCGAAGATACCGATCCGATAACCAATCGGGGCCAGCGCCAGCAGCAGGGCGGTAACGATGCCTCCCAGCAGCACGAACCGCGCCCACCAGGCAGTCCTTTCACCAGCTTTTGCAGCGACCATGTTGCTCAGCCTCCACTCTTGTGCAGGACCCGCAGACCGGGCCCGGCCACCCAGCCGTCAGAGATCCGGCGTGAACAGGTTGACGGGATCGCCCGCTTCCACCCGACCACTGCGGCCCAGGAAGTCTTCCCGGGTCATGGCCTGAAGCAGCTCCGGATCCTGCGGCACATGCGCCAGGAAGCGGGCGCCGGTATCCAGCCGGCCCACCACGATACCCGCCTGGGGCTGGCCCTCGCGCCCGAACAGTACCGTATAGGTCTCGATACCGGCACGCCCGGACGGCCTTGTTTCCAGCGGCGGATGGGCAATGGCGTCGATCTCGCGCTGATACAGCGCCGGATCCTCGCGCACCCAGGGCACATCGCCCGACCCAGGCACCTGCGGGGGCTGGGTGGAATAGATGCCCGCCGAATGCTTGGTCAGATAGCCGCCGTTGGCGGTCACCAGGCCGAACTTGCCCGGGTGGGCACGCAGCTTGTCGACCATGGACGCGATCGAGTTCATCACGTAGTTGTTGCCGGCACCGCCATGGAACGGCAGCCCGCCGGTGATGGTCAGCGGTCGCGGATCGTCCTTCGCGATGCCCAGCTCGTCACGGGCAATCTGGACTGCGCTCGGAAAGCAGGAGTACAGGTCGATGAAGTCCATCTCGTCGATGCTGCGACCAGCCATGCCCAGGGCCTTCTGTCCCATGATGCGGATCGCCGGTGAACTGTAGTAGTTCTCGCGGTCGGTGACGTGCCAGAGCTCATTGGCGTCGGCACAGCCATGCAGGTAGATCCAGCGCGACTCGTCGACGCCCAGCTCGCGGGCAAAGCCCGCGGACATCAGCAGCAGTGTCGCGCTCTGGTTGATCTGGTTCATGGCGTTCATGTACTTGGTGTAAGGCCAGCCCACATAACGATTCTGGGCGGTGGCGGTGGCGATCTCCTCGGCCGAGCGCCGGATCGGGTACCAGGCCTGCGGATGCTCTGCAGCCACTTCGGTGAACGGCGCAAACAGCTCACCCATGGTGTGCTGGTGCTGCTCGATGGTCTCGCCGTAATGGCCCCGCAGGGCGTTCTCGTAGAGCGGATAGGCATTGGCCGGAATCAGGGTGCCGTGGGCATTCTCGATGTCATTGGACATGGGCTTCTCTGGAATCAGGTAGTCCGGATCACGATCCGCCGGCTCGCTCCAGTCAGGCGTGCGCCCCGCCTTCTTCAGGCGCCGGAAGTTGTCGATCGCTTCGGCCCCGGAGAACAGGGCGAAGCGCAGCTCGCCCCGTGCGATCGCCTCGGAGTAGCGGTTCACCAGATACTGGGGCATGTTGCCACCATTGGGCGTCAGCCACTGCCGTGCCTGCGATGCGCCCAGTCGACGGGCCAGCGCCTGGGGCGAATTGCGGGTGGATTCCTGGAAGCAGCTCACCACCACCAGCTCGTCCAGGTCCGCCAGCCGCTCGCGGGCGATGCCGGCGTCATCCAGCGCCTTCCAGGTCGCCTGTTCCATCAGGTCGACCGGGCTCGACAGTCGATCCAGGTCATCTTCCTTCTCGGTGATCTGGCCGACGCCAACGAGCACTGGCATGTGATCAAGATTCATCAGACTGTTCTCCTGCCCAGTTTCGCGAAACGAGCGCCAGCATAGCATGACCGCAGCGAGCCCCCGCACGGCCTCACAGCTGCTGCAGGGCCATCCCCAGCACCCGCAGACTGGCGTAGGACGCCCCCAGCACCAGCACGCCGATCAGCAGCGCGAACAGCTTCAGCCCCAGCCGCCGGATACGGGCACCCAGTCGCACTCGCCAGCCACTGGCTGGATCGACCACCGGCGGTGGCAACTGCAGGCCATAGATCAGGCCGCCGGCTATGACCGCCCACATGGCCAGTGCCAGCGCCGCAACCGTGAGCACCTCGCCCCGCCAGGCTGACGGGCCGAACAGACTCAACCCGAAGCCGGCCAGCGCCAGCCCTGCCAGCACCCAGAACAGTGCGCGCCATGGCCAGAGGCGCAGTGCCAGCCGATGAAGGAAATCCAGCACGGTTCATGCTCCATCCTGAGGAACCATCATCCTGAGGGCGTCGTGGCGAGACGTCCATGCCTGCCTCGCCAGCCGCTTCTCCTTGACGGGCCGGCAGAGGCTCGGCTTGACCCGGCCACTGCGCCGGCTAGAATTGCACCACCTAGGATTTCAAGAGGACACGCTGCCTTGGAACCCAGCAGTCGCAGCGCCCGGACGCGCGCCGCGCCCCTGAGGTTCACGCGGTTCACAGCGTTGACCTGATCCGCCTTCCGGTCAGCCAGGATCGCCTGAACCCCTGGCACAGTCATGGCTGACCCATATCTGGCGGCCGCTCGCGGGCATCTCACCCACGGGCCGTCTGCCCAGAGCCATGTCATCTTGCGCGCGCAGCAAACCCTGCGACCGTTCACCAGCGTGTCATGCAAGTCCGGTACAGCATCGTCGCAAGCCGGGACGAGCTGGCCACAGGCCCGTGGGGAAAGTCAGACGCCGCCATCACTGGC
>LFIK01000493.1_pt1 | contig 29676 bp, 26 predicted proteins | sample 643401 | NCBI WGS metagenome assembly LFIK01 (sample SAMN03777447, study PRJNA286221) | soda lake metagenome | biome: soda lake; feature: Kulunda steppe; material: water; isolation source: sample T5-Br brine of Lake Tanatar-5 | place: Russia: Kulunda steppe | collected 2010-07
AACCAGGCCACATCGTCGGCGACACGCCGTGCGGTCTGACCGGCCTTGACCGGATCCAGCGCCTCGCGACCGATCAAGGCAAAGCTGAGGCGATGGCCGTGTTCGAGCAGACGTGTTCCGGTGGGCAAGCGGGAACGCAGCGCGGCGAGTGCGTCGCTGCTGCCGTAACCGACCACCCGATCGGCGGCGTGGAGCAACGCCTGTTCGGCGTCGGTGTCGCCGCCACGCCACCACACCACTGCCAGGCTGTCGCGCAACGCCGGCGCGGTCTCGGTCAACGTCTCGGCAAACCAGCCGGCAAGCAGCGCCTCGGCGCTCGGCAGCTTGCCGACGTTCCCGGCTCTGACCAGCAAGCCGCTGATGAGGCTCCAGAGCGGCAGACCGGGAACATTGCCGGCCCAGATGTGCGCGATCAGTGGCGACGGGCAGGCGCGCCCATAGCCGCCCTTGATCAGCGGCTGGAAGCTGTCAAGGATCGCCGGGTTGGGAAAGTCCTCGGCCAGAAAGCGCAGCAGTTCCGGCCGTCTGAATCGGCGCAGGTAACGGTTCAAGCCCTGTTGCACCATGTCGGGGTGGTAGCCGCTCACCACCGGCAGCCAGCGATCGAGACGCTGCCGCGCCGGGTCGTTGCGGTCGAGCAGGCGCTGCACGGTGGCGTCGATTGCATCGACCATCATTGCTGTCGACAGTTGCTGCCGCATCTGCCGCGCACCACGCCGTACCTGCGCGGCGATCGCCGTCATCTGTTGCGCCGACGGGGCGGGGACGGTGACCGTCGCCGTGTCGCCCCAGTGGTTGAATGTCAGCGTGCTGGTGGCAACCGGCTCGCCGGCATGAGCATCCGCTGCAAGCAGCGACGGCGGCAGATAGCCGGCGACGAGTGCGGTCATGGCGTGGTAGCGCCATGCGCCGCCTGCAGAAAGGCATCGGCCGCTGCCGAACAGCCCAGTGCTTCGGCGCCACCAACCCGACCGAGCAGCACAAAGCCGTCGTCGCAGGCGTAGCCGGCATCTTCGGTGAGGATCCGCACCGCGCAGTTGACATGCGCCAGGTCAAGATGCGCGAGCACGCCGGTTTCTCCGTGTGCGACGGGTGCTGCACTGATCGGATCGACAACGCAGGTGCGCGCCCAGTGTGGCCCGGTCCGGACCGCTGGCGAGATGGCGTTGCCGTGGTCGTAGAACTGCGTGCTGAGTTCGGTCATGCCGTACATGTTGATGCAGCGCGCCCGAGGCACGCCCAGGCCGGCTTCGAGCATGGCCAGAAACGCCTCCTGATCGATGCTGCGCGACTGCCCCTTGAAGCCGCCGGTGTCGAGAATGCGGCTACCTGCCGGCAGCCGGAACTGGCGATCGGCAGCGTTGATCGCATCCAGCGCATGGACCAGGCTGAAGCTCGCGCCGAGCAGCGCGACCGGCGCACCGCTGACTTCGGCACGGTCGAGAAACGCCAGCAGTTGCGCGCTGTCGAGACCGCCGGCGCCGATCAGATGCGCGCTTGCGGCGGTGCCGAAATGCTCTTTGGCGAGGCCGAGATAGTGCGCGAGCGAGGAGTGCGGCAGCAGCTCTGGTGGCGGGAACAGCACGCCCATGGTCATGCGGTCGTGATCGGGCAGGAAACGGTCGCGAAACTGCCGCCGCATTGACGCGTCATAAACGGCGAGTGTTGCATGCACACTGCGGCCACGCCGGCTCGGATCGGTGGTGCCGCTGGTCATGAAGACGGCGGCGGCCTGCTCGATTGGCGTGCAGCTGATCAGTTGCGATTTGAACGCGGCGATCGGAATCGGCGGGATGGCAGTCCAGTGCCTGACGGTGCGCGGCGTGCGGCCGCGGGAGCGTGCATGCGCTGCAATTGCCGGACAGTGAGCAAACTGATGGGCAAAGACACGCAAGGCCATGGCGTTAAACGCCGCGTCGGAGCAGGAGTCGGCGGCAATGCAATCAAGCAGATCGGCAATCAGCGATGCATCGGACATGGGCAGCCTCGAGGGGGCGCCGGCATCGAGAGACTGCTCGTATTGTCACGCGCCAATCCCTCCGCCGGCATGACCCGGTTCAGGTTCCTGGAGTCACCGTGCCGGCGCGGCTTGCCGCGACCCAACGGTTTCTCAGCCCCTTGAGCGAGGCTCCCCCTTGGTGCAGTTGATGCTACGCCGGGTGCTGTCGGCTGTAAAGAACAGCGGGGGCGTATCGGTCTGTGTGACAACGACAGGGTCTGTCCTGTTCGCAGTCGGTTGCTATCGTCACGGCACCCGTTGGTTCGGGCAATCTCAGTCAGCTTGCTGAAAGGTAAAGGCCTCGGCTGGTTCAAACTTTGCCGAGACTTCGCCGGTCAGAATTCGCTCCATATCCATCCCGAGATCGAGTCTGCGAATCTCGGCCCCTTCCGACAGATCGAGATTGTTGATATCAACCCAGAAGATGCTGGGCGAAATGACCGATTCCACGTGGTAGCGCAAGTCCTTGTGGTCGGCAACCACACGCCAGCGGGTGGTGGACAGGTTCGGCTGATTCGCGATCGAGATACCCCACGGCACCGATGTCTGGCGGATGACACTGAAAACCGCGGCGGCGGCGATACGGGGGTCATCGCTCTGCACGACCGAGTTGATGTAGAAGTTCGCACGAACAAATCGATCTGATGCGCGGACCGTCCCCGGCATGAACTCGCGTGGATTGACGCCATCCCAGTATTCGAGCACGGCGAGTTGTCGATCAAAGGTCGGCTCGTTGGTCATGATCTGATAGCTGCGGTCATGCCAGATGACCATCTCGCCATCGACGAACTCGATGATCGCGCTGTCGCCCGTGGCGTCCGACATTGACACGTGCACGGTTGCGGCGCGCCCTGGTGGGCCGACAGGCACCTCGCCGCCAGCCACCAGCAAGGGAGTCGTCCGCAGATCTTCGACGGCCTCGGCAACCGTGGCGTAGCGATCCAGCAGGTATTGCGGAAACACGGACAAGGAAATCAGCGGCGTTTCACCATCGTCTTCCGGATAGCTGGCTTCCACCTCCCAAAGCAGGTTCACGACCAGTCCTGCCTCGTTCATTCCGTCGGCGGTGGCGATGTCATAACCTGTGGTCACCAGGCTGCCATAGGTGGCCACCCACTCGACCGACCGGTCGCCCGCCGCACCATCGCGGGCGATCCCCCGCGGCAATGCCCAGAGATTGCTGAGCATTGGTAGTTTCCAGTCCATGCTGCGACCGGTCAGTATCCGATCATCAGGGCCCAGATAGACGGCGCGCGTACAGGCATGCGTGACGTTGGTGAAGAGAAGCGTTGCCGCGCACAGAGCGCCGCAGGTGAGTTTGGTGACCACATGCATATCGTTCTCTCCGGAAAGATTGAATCAGCAGGTATCCTGTATTGCACAGGGTTGGGGAGAGCATCAGAACTGGATCGATGCTCCGACGATCGGACCGCTCATGTGCATGTCGAACCGCGCCCCGCCAGATCGGTAATCGACATGCAGATGCCGATACCCTGTGGACAGGAACGCGTTGTGAGAAAGCTGGTAATTGATAGACCCCAGCAATTGCGCGGTTCGATGTGATCCGACCCCGAAACCGCCTGCGTCGGCATAGAGCAGTGCCGACCAACCCTCTGTGATCAGGAGGTTGCCGCGCGCAGCGACAATCGGGTCGGTGAAACTGGCGCTGCGCGTTGCCGATGCGCCAGGAAAGCCCAGCGGCGGGACTGGCGCGATGTCGACTTCACCGCGGAGGTTCCAGTGACGTAGGCCTCCAAGGATGTCGAATGTTGCCTCGGGCGTGGAGGCGACACGGTACCCACCCAGTGCCGTCACAGAACTTTGGCGGAATTTTCCTGTTGCCGGCAACGGGCCGGGTGCAGGCGGGCTGGGCGTCACGCCGCCGCGTGATGAGGAGGAGGTGCTCAAATCGCCCATGAACACCAGATTGCCATGCCGCGCATAGCCGGAGAGGAAAAAGGCGGCATCCAGATCTTTCAGCAGTTCGGAAGCAGACTTGTCGATCGTCGCTTGCGCGTTTGCGCGCGGTGCGATGTCACCGCCCAACCCCGATGCCCAGACATAGGGAGTGATCTGATAGACAGTCTCTGGCGAATGATCGGCTTGTGCAACCGCAGTCAGGCCGATGCTGATCAGTAGCGATGCAAGGACTGTCTTGAAACGCGTCATGCAGACCCTCACCATTATTCAACATTCTAACGCTACACGCCGTTCTTTCGATTGTATCAGTAGAACGCTGTCGATCAAGCACATGTTTCCTGCATCAGTCGGTGCATTTTCCACGCGCTGATTGTGGTTACGGTCTGCTGACGAACATCCCAGTGCTTCGGCGCCACCAACCCGCCCGAGCAGCACAAAACCGTCGTCGCTGTCGTAGCCGGCATTTTCAATGAGCAGGGCATATCGGCAAGGCACCGTCGGGGTGGTGCTGATCGAGATGACCAGCTTTTGTCAGGGCACCACTCCCTCGAATTGGTGCTACGCTCAACGTTGCTGGCTGCAAGATGAACGGCCAGTCGTGGCAACCCGGCAGTGGCTGCCCACGTGACACCCGTGCGATCCTTTTCAGGGAGCGGTCATGACCCGGTTCAATCTCGACGGCGTCCGCGCCCACTTTCCGGCATTTTCCGAGCCTGCGCTGCAAGGGCAGGCGTTTTTCGAGAATGCCGGCGGATCGTATGCCTGCGCGCCGGTGATTGACCGGCTGACCCGATTCTATCGTCAGCGCAAGGTGCAGCCCTGTGCGCCGTACGCCGCGTCGCAACTCGCCTGCGCCGAGATGGCCGAGGCGCGGTCGCGGCTTGCCGCCATGCTTGGCGTCGAGACCGACGAACTGAGCTTCGGCCCATCGACCACCAACAACACCTACGTGCTGGCGCAGGCGTTCGGTGAGCTGCTGGAGCCGGGCGACACGATCATCGTCACCGATCAGGACCACGAGGCCAATTCAGGTCCCTGGCGGCGTCTGGCCGCGCGAGGAATCGGCATTCGCGAGTGGCAGATGGATCCGGTGACCGGGCATCTCGACACCGAGCAGTTGTGGGCGCTGCTCGACGACACGGTCCGGCTGGTGTGCTTTCCGCACTGCTCGAACGTGGTAGGCGAGATCAATCCGGTCGCGGATATCTGCACACGGTTGCGCGCCGCCGGCATCTGGTCATGCGTCGACGGCGTGTCTGCCGCGCCGCATGGGCTGCCTGATGTTGACGCGCTCTGCGCCGATATCTACCTGTTTTCCGCATACAAGACCTATGGTCCACATCAGGGGCTGATGGTGATCCGGCATGCGCTGGCAAGCCGGCTGCCCAACCAGGGGCACGCGTTCAACGCCGCCGTGCCGTGGAAGCGCTTCACCCCGGCCGGGCCGGACCACGCGCAGGTCGCCGCCTGTGCCGGCATGGCGGATTACATCGACGCGCTGCACGCGCTGCATGTCGACGACTCGGCAGCCAGTGCGAAAACGCGCGCTCAGCGCGTGCACGATCTGATGCGTGACCACGAATCAGCACTGTTACAGCCACTGCTCGACGCGCTGCGCGGGCGTGACGATCTGCGTCTGCTGGGGCCTGCCGATCCTGCCCGACGCGTCCCGACCGTGGCGCTGGTGCATGCGCGCCCGGGGCTCGATCTGGCGACCGCACTGGCGCCGTTCGGCATCATGGCCGGCGGTGGCAGTTTCTATGCCGATCGCGCACTGCAGCGACTGGGGATCGACCCGCAGCATGGTGTGCTGCGATTGTCGTTCGTGCACTACACCAGTCCGACCGAAATCGATCAGTTGCTTGCCGCGCTGGATCAGGTGTTGTGAGTGTGATGGACCGAGCTGCAGGGCGAGTCAATGTCTGTGTTCATCCGAGGTGTGCGTGATCCGTTTGCTGAACAATCCCTGGCGTGGTGTCGGGCTGGCCGGTGCCGCGCTGTTTCCACTGGCCGATGCCGCACGCAGCGTCGCGCGGCGCGGTGACGCCGATGCGCTCTTCCTGTCCTGCACCAATCTGCGGACGCTGGATGTTCTGGCGCCGCTCTCGCAAGAGCTGGCAATGCCGGTGCTGAGCTCGAACGCCTGTCTGGCCTGGCACATGGCGACGCTGTCGGGCTGTCCGCAATGACGCACGGCAACTCGCATTGCAACAGCCCGTTCCTTGCTGGCCACCGGGCTTCGTGCTGTATCAGGAAGCGGCGGCTCGAGCGACGAGATCCGGGTGTTCACTGAACACGCGCAAATAGGCGACAGCGAAATCCGGCGCCGTCGTACGGGCCTGTTCCCAATCTCGCAATGTGCCGAAAAGACCTTGATCGTTCACGGACTCACCGCTTCCACCGCCTCGCGCAGCGCGGCGTGGAAGTCGCTGCGGGCGTAGATGTCGTTGTGGCCGGCATCGATCCGCGCGTTGAACACCACGCCCGGTTCGTTCGTCTCGAGCGCCTGCGCCAGAGCGTCGGCGCGTTGTGGCGGGATGATCGTGTCGCGTGTTGCCGTGATCAGCGCAATCGGTGTTGCGCTACCAGCGAGTGACGTGCGGGGCGCCATGTGGTGGCGGAACAGCCAGTCGACCGGAATCCACGGGTAGTGCTGGCGGGCGACGGCGTGCAGCGTGTCGAACGGTGTGACCAGCACGACACCCGCCAGATCGCGTTCACCGGCGAGGTGGGCTGCAGGCCCGACGCCGATCGAAAAGCCCACCGTCACGACACTGCGATCGCTGGCATGCGACTGCAGCGAGTCGAACTGCGCCAACGCGTCGTCAAGCAGCGCTGCGGCTGAGGGGCGTCCGTCGCTCGGCCCGTAGCCGCGGTAATGGAAGACGGCAACGTCGTGTTCGGGCAGGACGTCGTGCAGAAACAACGCCAGCTCGGCGGCATCGGTGGCATTGCCGCCGAAGCCGAGCAGCAGCGGACGCGTGTCGGCCGGTGCAGCCCCCGGCAACAGATGCCCGTGCAGTGTCACTTCCGCCTCACGCTCCAGCGACAGCGGGACGGCCGTGTCGGGCAGCGGCGGGGTCGAGACGATCATCCAGCGCGGGAACAACAGCTGCGTCTGCGCGAGCGCGAGCAGCGTGACGATGGCGAGATAGCCGACGGCGAGGATGCCGGCGATGGTGCCGATCTGTCGCACGGGTCCTCCGTTGGTCGCTGAGGCGTTGCCTCAATCTGGCTGACGCGGGTCGAATCCCAGCGCCACGATTTGCGCCGCGCTCTCGGCCAGCGCTGTCTCGAAGGCAGCAATGGCGGCGGCGTCGCGCGGTGCAGCCCAGACGGCAAAATCATACTGCTCGTCGGCAACCGGCAGAAAGCCGAGGTCGAGCGCCTCGGCGACCGGCCGGATCGCCATTCCCCAGTCGGCACGTCCCTGCGCGACGCTTGCCGCCACCGCCGTGTGTGAGGCGGGTTGATTCCAGTAGCCGGGCGGACGCGCACCGCAGAGCAGCCGGTCGAGCAGGATCCGCGTACCCGAGCCTTGATTGCGGTTGACCAGTATCGCATCGCTGTCAGCCAGTACATTGGCCAATGCTGTGTCGACGCTGCATCCTTCGAAGCGGGCGTCACCGCGGCGATAGACCAGCCCCTGCATGCGTCGCCAGCCACCGATCAGCCGCATGCCGTCGACGAGGAACGGTGTGTTGTAGGTGTCGGCAACCGGGTCGAGCAGATGGATCGGTGCGATGTCGCACTCGCGCCGACGCAGTGCAGCCAGACCGCCCTGCGAACCGGTTGCGAGGATGCGTGCGAGGATGCCGCCAGCGACCAGCCGGTCAACGACGGCGTCGAGGCCGATGCAGTGGCTGCCGACGATGGCGAGGCCGGGTGGCGTGACGGTCGGCCCGAGCAGCGTGACCGGCAACCGGGTGCCGGCGGGGACGGTGTCGGTCAGCGCGGGAATGGTCACGAAACCGTCGGCCTGCGCGAACGCGGTGACCGCGCCAGAGCCCTTCGACACCCGGTTGGCGACCAGCCCGTCCTCCCCCTGCGTGAGCGCGACCATGGCGAACTCGGTTCGCCCCGACTCCGAGACCATGCGCGCCGGAATGCGCGCCTCGACGTCGGTCCGGGCGCGTGCCGGCAGCCCGGCCATGGTGCGCAGCGCCGGGGCAACGAGTTCGTGGAAGGTGAACATCGCCGAGGTCGGAAAGCCCGGCAGCACCACCACCGGCTTGCCGTCGCAGACCGCCAGGCACAACGGCTTGCCGGGTTTGAGCGCGATGCCGTGGGCAACAATACCGGGACTGCCGAGTTCGGCGATAACCGCGGTGGTCAGATCACCCGCGCCCTTGGACGTGCCGCCGGAAAGAATCAGCGCATCATGGCTGTCGAATGCTGCCCGCACTGCAGCTCGCAGCGCAGCCGGCTGATCACCGACCGCGCCGAGATGCTCGGCAACGCAGCCGGTTTCGGCGACGGCGGCGGCGATCACCGGTCCGTTGGCATCAAAGATTCCCGCCGGTGGCAGCGCCGTTCCGGGCTGCACCAGCTCATCGCCGGTGGACAGCACCGCGACACGCGGCCGTCGCCAGACCGGCGCGCGGTCGAGCCCGACTGCAGCCAGCATCGCCACTTCACGGGCGCCGATCACCGTGCCCGCTCGCAGCAGCGTTTGCCCGCGGGCGATGTCGGAGCCGGCGAAGGCGATGAAGCTGCCGGGCGCCACCGCCTGCGCCACCCGGACTCCGTCACCGTCCGGTTCGGTGTGCTCGATCATCACCACGGCGTCGGCGCCGCGCGGGATCGGCCCGCCAGTCGCAATCGACGTCGTGGTTCCCGGCGTGACCGGCAGTGTCGGCTGGATGCCGCAGGCGATCGTTTCGGCGTTCACCAGCAGGCGGATCGGTTCGGCGCTCGACGCCTCGAACAGATCGGCGGCGCGCACCGCAAAGCCGTCGACGACGGCACGGTCGAACGGCGGCGCATCGACCGGTGCCTGGACGTTGTCGGCCAACACCCGCCCCGGCAGGCTGGCGAGCATCACCTGCTCGACGCCGGAAGGCCGTGGCTGCAACGCGGCGAGAAACGCTGCTTCGGCGGCGTCACGCGACTGGATGCGCAGGAACTGCGTCTGCGCGATGGCTGCGGTGTCGGTCGGTGGCGGGCCGGCTTCAGACATGGTCATTACCCGAACGGTTGCAGAATGGGGGTGGCTGCCAGCGCCGTGCCGGCAGCGCAGCCTTCACTCTCCGGCGGCAGCACGGCAAACGCTTGCGCAGCGGCCAGCGTTCGCAGCGTGACATGACCGGCGATCGCTGGCGACCAGCCCGTGTCGCTCGCGTGCACCAGCAGCAGTTCCGACCAGCCGATCGTCGAGCCAACCTTGCCGGTCAGCGGTCGAAGCGCCTGGCGTGGTTCGCTGCCGAGCAACGCGGCGAGCGTCGGAACACCGAGCGTCAGCAGCGCGGTGACCAGCCCGTCATGCCGTGGCGGTACGTGCAGCGTCAGCTGACCGTTTCGCGCGTCGCGATCCAGCCAGGCAGTCTCGGCCGGCGCGTGCGCGAGCCGCGGCGTCGGGTCGGTGGTGGTGCGGATGATCAGATCGGCCTCGACAGCGGCCTCGACGCAGGTGGCTGCGCATGAAGCGTGCAGCCAGGCGGTCACGAACGCCTGCTGACGTCGATCGACCAGCGCGACCTGCACACGGGCTTGCCGCACCGGCAGCGTGGTCAGTCCGCAGAGTCCGGCGAGCAGCAGCTGCGTGGCGGTCACGCGCGTGCCGGCGTCGGCGAAGCGCTCGCCGCCGCGCCCGTCATGCCCGGCGCGGCGCACGCCCTCGCCGGGATGCACCGGGCGGATGGCGTCAAGCCCGAACGCACCGGGCTCGACACCCTCGGCAGGCAGTACTGCGTCAGTGCCAACGGGAAGTGCTTCACCGGCGACGACCGGGTGCTCGGCGGGCAATGGCAGCGGCGCATCGCTGCTGGCGCCGACCAGATCGAGCGCCGAGACCGCATAGCCAGCGCGCAACGCTTCATGGCCGGGAGGCTGATCGGCCGGAAAGTTGACCGCCTCGGCAAGTACACAGCCGAGCGCACTCGGCACGGCCACGTGTTCAACGGCCAGCGGAACAACCTCGCCAAGCCCGAGCTCCAGACAATCGCGCAGTGTCGTCAAGGCAATCATCAATCGAGTATAAGGTGGTGATCCGTTGGCGCATAGCCACCGCTGATGGTGGTTGGTGCCGGTGGTGTCCGTCTCGGTCGCGTTGGCGGTGGCCGCTTGCGTAGCAGCCGCTGCTGCGCCAAGCTCGACACGATCGATGGGTTGCGCTGGAGTGCGGGTCTTGAGTGTCGAATTGTTGCTGGCCTTGCTTGCCTTTGCCGTGGTGTCGACGGCGACGCCGGGTCCGAACACGCTCATGTTGCTCGCCTCCGGAGTGAACCATGGGTTCCGGCGTACGGTCCCACACATACTTGGCGTGGCGATCGGTTTTCCGGCCATGGTGCTGGCGGTCGGTCTGGGGTTGGGTGAGGTCTTTGTACGCGTCCCCGGCAGCTTCGATCTGCTGCGGGTGGTCGGCGCTGGCTACCTGGTGTTTCTCGCCTGGCGCATCGCCCGCGCCGGGCCGATCGAGGTTGACGAGGGGACGGCGCGGCCGTTTTCGTTCTGGCAGGCGGCGGCGTTCCAGTGGGTCAACGTCAAGGGCTGGGTGATGGCCGTGACCGCGACCACGGTGTACGTGGTGCCGGTCGATTTCACCCGCTCGGTGCTGGTGATCGCGCTGGTGTTTGCGCTCGTCAATCTGCCGGTCTCGAGCGCCTGGACCTGGTTCGGTACGGCGGTCAGGCGCTGGCTGTCGAGCGAGCGTAGCGTGCGGCGCTTCAACGTGACCATGGCGGTGTTGCTGGTGCTGACGCTGTATCCAATGCTGTTCGGGAGAATCACGTGATGGCTGATCGACGCCACCACCGCTGGCTGCTGCTGATGGTCCCGGTGTTGCTGCTTGCGCTGTTCGTCGGCGTGGCCAGCGCCGACGCCCGCACCGGCGCGCTGGTCGACCGGGTGGTGTTCACGCAGGAAACCGACGTCGGCAAGGTGGCCGGGCTGATCGAGACCGGCAGCCATCAAATCTTCGCGCAAGGGGTCGCCAACACCACGGTGTTTCAGCGGTTACGCGACTCGACCCGCGCCAGCTATCAGGTCGCCTTCGGCTCGTCGATGGAGCTGACGGTCAATCCGGCCGGCCCGTATTTCGCGACCGGCGAGCTCAACCCGTTCCACGTGCCGGCGATGCGCGAGGCGCTGAACTGGCTGATCGATCGCCGCCATGTTGCCGAAGAGCTCTACGGTGGGCTGGCGGTGCCGCGTTATCTGCCGCTGAACACGGTGTTCCCCGATTACGCCCGCCTCGCCGACGTTGCCCGCGCGCTCGAGCTGCGCTATCGCCACGACCCGGAGCGGGCGGCGGCAGTGATCACCCGCGAGATGGAGCAGCTCGGCGCAGTGCGCGAGCAGGGGCAGTGGCTGTATGACGGCAGCCCGGTCCGCGTCAGCGTGCTGATCCGCACCGAGGATGCCCGCCGACGGGTCGGTGACTACGTCGCCAATCTGATGGAGGATCTCGGCTTTCGCGTCGAGCGGCTGTACCGCTCGGCCGAAGAGGCGTCGCGGATCTGGATCGCCGGTGATCCGCACGCCGGACGCTGGCACCTCTACACCGGCGGCTGGATCGCCACGGTGATCAACCGTGACCTCGCCGACACCTTCAGCTTCTACTACACCGCGCGCGGTCGCCCGGAGCCGCTGTGGCAGACCTATCAGCCGGATCCGGAACTCGATCAACTCGCCGATCAGCTGCAACGCCGCGATTATGCTGATGCTGCCGAGCGTCGTGCGTGGATGTCACGGGCGCTCGAACTGGCGATGGCCGATTCGGTGCGAATCTGGGTTGTCGATCAGCTCAACATCGTGCCGCACTCGCGCGACATTGCAGTCGCCGCCGACCTGGCCGGCGGTATCGCCGGGTCACGGCTCTGGCCGTACACGCTGCGCTACCGCGACCAGGAGGGTGGTTCGGTGGTGATTGCCGTGCCGAGCGTGCTGACCGAGCCGTGGAATCCGGTCGCCGGCAGCAACTGGATCTTCGATACCATGATCCAGCGCGCCATCGACGACGTGCCGCTGGTGCCGGACCCGTTTACCGGGCTGTACTGGCCGCAGCGCATCACCGGCGCCGAGGTGACGGTCGTTGAGGGCGTGTCGGTCGGCCGCACGCACGACTGGGTGCAGCTGGAGACGGTCGAGCGCATCGACGTTCCGGATGCCGTCTGGATCGACTGGGACGGCGCGGCGGAGCGGTTTGTCACCGTTGGCGAGCGCCATCCCGACGGCGTCACCGCACGCACCCGGGTGCGGGTCTTCTATGAAGACGATTTTCTGCGCCGGACCTGGCATGACGGGTCGCCGTTGTCGCTCGCCGATCTGGTCGTGCCGTGGATTCTCAACGTGGAGCGTGCCGACCCGGACAGCGCGCTGTACGACCCGGCGCACGTGCCGACCTTCGAGGTGTTCCAGCGCCACTTTCGTGGCTGGCAGATCGTGTCGACTGACCCACTGGTTGTCGACATCTACAGCGATCAGGTGTTTCCCGACGCCGAAACACTGGTCGCGGCGCGTGCGCCGTCGGTCACGCCATGGCATCTGCTGGCACTCGGCATTCGCGCCGAAGTGGCCGGCGAGCTGGCGTTCTCGTCGAACAAGGCTGACCGCGAACGGCTGCCCTGGTTGAATCTGGTCGCCGGGCCGAGTCTGGCGGTGCTCGATCGCCACCGTGATGCCGCGCTGGTCGATGAGCGGGTGCCGTTTGCGGGCATGCTCGACGCGTTGCTGGCGCCCGGTGAGGCGCTCGCGCGCTTTCGCGCGATCAGCGACTGGCGAGATCGCCGCGGCCACTACCTGATCGGTGATGGCCCGTTCCTGCTGGCGTCGGTGCACCCGCTGGAGCGGGTGGTGGTGCTCGAGCGCAATGTGGATTTCCCCGACCCATCCGACAAGTGGCTGCGCTTCACCACGCCAGCGATTCCGGTGCTCGAGCCGGACGGGCCGATCGTGGTGCGCAGCGGCGAGTCGGCCAGTTTCAGCCTTGCCATCGAGCTGGAAGGCGCCCCGTATCCGCAGGCGTCGATCGAGCATGTGCAGTATCTGCTGTTCGATGGCGATGGTGCGCTCGCCGATGCCGGCCGGCTGGTTGCCGGCGACGATGGCGTCTGGCGGCTGGCGCTCGACGCCGACACGCTGGCGCAGCTTGGCAGCGGCGCGAACAGCCTCGAGTTTGCCGTGACGTCCAGGCTGGTGGCGTTGCCGGCGTTTGCCTCGCATGTGTTTGCAACGGTTCCTGCACAGGAGGCCGGTGCGGCGCCGGTAGCGACCGATGGCTGAGGTGGCGCGGGTGCAAGGGCGTGGCCGCGATGTCTGGCGATTGCTGGTGTTCACGCTGCGGCGGCTGCTCGCGCTGCTGCTCACCGTGCTGATCGGCGTTTATCTGACCATCGTCATCGCCAATATGGGTGGCCAGGTCGACAACCTGCGGCTGGTGCAGATCCAGAGCACGGTTGCCGAGCAGGTGCGTGCCGATCCGGCGTTCTTTGACCTGTCGCCGGACGAGCGCAACGCGCTGATCGAGCGGCGCGTGCAGTTCGATATCGAGCGGCTGCGGCTCGATCAGCCGTTTGCGGTGCGCAGTCTGGATTATCTGCAGCAGGCGATGCGGCTCGACCTCGGCCGCGCCGAACACATGCACAGCGACCGCGGCTCGCGTGATGTTCATCGCATCATCATCGAGCGACTGCCGGCGACGCTGCTGCTGTTCGGCACGGCCAACCTGCTGGTGTTCGTGGTGTCGGTCATGGCCGCACTGTGGCTGTCGCGTCGCTACGGCAGCGGTCTCGACCGGCTGGTGATCGGGCTGGCACCGAGCTCCGCGGCTCCCGCCTGGTTCTACGGCATTTTCCTGATCCTGGCGTTCGCGTTCCTGCTGCCGATGCTGCCGGCCGGCGGGATGGTCGATGTGCCGCCACCGGACGACCGACTCGCCTATCTGCTCAGCCTGCTCCGCCACATGTTGCTGCCGCTCGCCGCAATGTTCATCTCGACGATCTTCATTTCGATCTATTCGTGGCGCACCTTCTTTCTCATCCACTCGAGCGAGGATTACGTGGAAATGGCGCGTGCCAAGGGGCTGCCGCCGCGGCTGATCGAACGGCGGTACGTGCTGCGGCCAACGTTGTCGCCGATCGTCACCAGCTTTGCGCTGATGCTGATCGGTCTGTGGAGCGGGGCGATCATCCTCGAGCAGGTGTTCAACTGGCCGGGCCTCGGCAGTCTGCTGTTCCAGGCCATCGGCCACCGTGACACGCCGGTGATCATCGGGTCGGTGGTGATCTTCGCCTACCTGCTGGCGGTCACCGTGTTCCTCCTCGACATTCTCTACGCGGTGCTCGATCCACGCGTGCGGGTGGGGCCATGACGCTGCGCAGACTGACCGAGAGCCTGCGGCCGCTGGCCCGCTACCCCTCGGCGGTGGTCGGGCTGCTGATTATCGCCACGCTGGTGGCGAGTGCAGTGGTCACGGTGATCGCAATTCCCTACGGGCAGGCGCTCGAACTCTGGCGCGGCGGCGACGCCTGGCGCATGACACCGGTCAACGCCAGCCCGGCATGGGTCGACACGCTGAGCGGCGCCAACCAGCCACGCACGCTGATCATCTCCAGCGATGCCGCAGAGATCGACGAATCCCCCTTTCCGGGTGGCAAGCAGTTGCGCATGACGCTGCCGTTCGACTTCGACTATTCCGGTTTTCCCAGCGAGATCAATCTGTTTCTGTCTACACACTTCGAGGGGCGGCAGCCGTTTGCGCGGATGACGCTGGAGCGGCCGGACGGGACGTCGATCGTGCTCGGCAGCCGCCGACTCAGCGGCAGCGAGCGCGTCTCGCTATCGCAGGACTGGGATCTGGAGCGTCGCCTCGGTGTGGTGCCGCATGTCGGTCTGTTTGCCGAGACGGCGCAGGATGCCGAGCCGGCGCTTCTCAACGGCGCGTATCGGCTGATCGTCGAGGTCATCGGCTTTGACGCCAACGTGCGCGTCGACGCCGATCTGGTGCTGTACGGGCGGGTGCACGGCTGGGCCGGTACCGATCATCAGCGGCGCGATCTCACCGTCGCGCTGTTGTGGGGGATACCGGTCGCACTCGCGTTCGGCCTGCTCGCGGCGGTCGGCACCACGGTCACCACGCTGGTGATCGCCGCCGCCGGCGTCTGGTACGGCGGCTGGATCGATGCGCTGATCCAGCGCCTCACCGAGGTGACCATCATCCTGCCGCTGCTGCCGATTCTGGTCATGGTGGGGACGCTGTACTCGACCAGTATCTGGATCATGCTGGGGGTGGTGATTACGCTCGGCATCTTCAGCGCCGGCATCAAGATGTACCGATCGATGCTGCTGCCGATCCGGCAGGCGCCGTACATCGAGGCCGCCCGCGCGTATGGCGCGAGCAATGCGCGGATCATCCTGCGCTACATGATCCCGCGCATCCTCCCGGTGCTGATCCCGACCTTCGTGGTGCTGATCCCGTCGTTCGTGTTTCTGGAGGCGTCGCTGGCGCTGCTCGGGCTGGGCGATCCGGTGCTGCCGACCTGGGGCAAGATCATGAACGACGCGCAGGCGCAGAGCGCGCTCTATCACGGCTTCTACTACTGGGTGCTGGCGCCGGCGGCGTTGCTGATGCTGACCGGCCTGGGGTTTGCCATGCTCGGTTTCGCCCTCGACAGGGTCTTCAATCCGCGGCTGAGGATGCATTAGACGATGACCGACGACGTGCTGCTCGAGGTGTCGGATCTGCGCCTGCAGTATCGCAGCGGTGCCGGTGTGGTGCACGCGCTCGACGGCATCAGCTTCGACCTGCGGCGTAACGAGGCGCTGGTGGTGCTCGGTGAATCCGGCTGCGGCAAGAGTACGCTGGCGCGTGCGCTGATGCGCCTGCTGCCGCGCAACGTGCACCGCTACTCGGGCACCGTCCGGCTCGGCGGCGACGACGTCATGGCGTACGGCGAGGAGCGGTTTCGTCGTGACGTCCGATGGCTGCGCATGTCGCTGGTGATGCAGGCGTCGATGAATGCGCTGAACCCGGTGGTGCGGGTCGGCGAGCAGGTGGCCGAGCCGCTGCGCGTACACCGTGGCTGGTCGACGGCGCGGGCACTCGATCGGGTGGCCGAGGTGTTCGCGCTGGTCGGCGTGTCGACCGACTTTCTGCAACGCTATCCGTTCGAGCTCTCCGGCGGCATGCGGCAGCGGGCAGTGCTCGCGATGGCGCTGGTCACCGAGCCGGATCTGGTCATCATGGACGAACCGACGTCGGCGCTCGACGTGCTGACACAGGCGAGCATCATGAATGCGCTGAAGCAGATCAAGGAGCGGCTCGGAACCAGCTTCATCCTGATTACCCACGATGTGGCGACATCGAGCGAACTTGCCGAGCGGGTGGCGCTGATGTACGCCGGGCAGCTGGTCGAGATCACCGACGCGGCGCGCTTCTTCACCGATCCGGCGCACCCGTATTCGCACCTGCTGATGGCGAGCGTGCCGCGTCTGCATCAACAGCAGGACCCGACGTATATCCCCGGCCAGCCGCCGAGCCTGCTCGACCCGCCGGGCGGTTGCCGGTTTGCCGATCGCTGCCCGTCACGCTTCGCCGCCTGTGATCAGCCGCCGGCGCTGACCCGGCTTGGCGAGCGGCACACCGTGCGCTGCTGGAAGCACGCCGAGGAGCTGCCGTGATGCACGCTGCCGACCAACGCCACAACGCCGCGTCGCAGCCGCCCGAAACCGCTGCGGCGGGTGATGCCATGCTGTTGCAGGCGCACGATCTGCACACCTGGTTCGATCTGCGCCAATGGGGGTTTCTGCGCGTCGGCTCGGTGCGCGCCGTCGACGGTGTCGATTTCAGCCTGCGGGCGGGTGAGTCGGTGGCGTTCGTCGGCGAAAGCGGATGTGGCAAAAGCTCGCTGGCGCGAACGTTGCTCGGGCTGACACCGCCGACGCGCGGTGACGTCATCTTTGAAGGGCGGTCGCTGCGCGCGCTCGACGCTGCCGAGCGCAAGGCGCACCGCGCGCGCGTCGGTTACGTGCAGCAGGACCCGTTCGGCGCCTTGCCGCCGTTCATGGACATCCGCCGCATTCTGCACGAGCCGTTAATCGTCCATGGCATGCGCGATCGCGATCAGCGTGAACAACGGGTGCGGGCGGTGCTCGACGAGGTGCGGTTGACGCCGGTCGACGACCTGCTGCCGAAGTTTCCGCACATGTTGAGCGGTGGGCAGCAGCAGCGGGTGGTGATCGCCCGCGCCTTGCTGCTGCACCCGGCGATGATCATCGCCGACGAGCCGGTGTCGATGCTCGATGCCTCGGTGCGCGTCGAGATCCTGCAGCTGCTGCGGCGTATTCGCGAAGCGCGCCGCCTGACACTGGTGTTCATCACCCACGACCTGTCGACGGTTCGGCACTTTGCCGATCGCATTCTGGTGATGTATGCCGGGCGGATCGTCGAGCAGGCGCCGGTGGCACGGCTGCTCGACGACCCCCAGCACCCCTACACGCGCGCGCTGCTCGCTGCGATTGCCGATCCTGATGCCGGCAATGCACGCCGTCAACGCGCCATCCCGCCCGGTGAGGCGCCGAGCCTGATCAATCCACCGGCGGGTTGCCGCTTCCACCCGCGCTGCCTGCAGCGCATCGACGGCACCTGCGATCGGCAGACGCCCCCGGTGCGCGAGCACGGTGACGGCCACCGCAGCGACTGCTGGCTCGATTGATTCACGCCCCGGCTGTTGCCATGCCGTCGTGTCGAGCCGCGTCCATTGCGGCCGATTCTGCTTGCCGCGGCTCGTCGCGGCCGCTCTCGGACAGTCAGAACGGCCCGCAGGTCGAACGGCTCAGTGGCCGCCGCCGATCAGTGCCAGCGCAAGGCCGATGGCGAGCAGCGATCCGGCCGTCGCCGACCCGTAGCAGAGCCACTTGAGCGACGCGCCCGCCTGCACGCCGACGTCATGCAGCGTGTGCAGGATGCGGTGCGCGGCGTGGAAGAACAGCAGGCCGATCAGCACGGCACTGCCGAGCGCTGCCAGCGGGCTGCGCATCGCTTCGCGGACCGCGTCATGGCTCAGCCACTCGCCGCCGCCGCCGAGCAACAGCGAAACGGGCGCAATCAGCCCGAGGCTGATCACCAGCGCCGGGCCGACCAGCGCGGCGAGCATGCCGCCGGCGCCGAACAGCGCCCAGAACACCGGTTCGTGCGAACGTTGTGGTTTCATGTGGCTGCCCTCAGCACCAGCGCCAGAATCAACAGCGAGACCAGCCCCCACGCCGCGAGCGCGATGCCGCGCAGCAGCGCATCCGGCAGTCCCTGCGGGTAGCGCCGGGTCGACGTCGGTGGCACGGTCAGCGGCAACACCTTGAACCAGGTCCAGGCGTGCAGCGTGAACGCGGCAAAGGCGAGCAGATGCAGCGGCCAGGCGATCGGTGAGGCGAGCAGCCGCAGCCAGCGCTGATACGCTTCCGGGCCGATCACCAGCGTGGCGAGGCCAGCGAGCAGGAACAGCGCGTAGAGCGCGATCACCACGCTGGTGCATTCACGCAGCAGATAGCTGCGGTACGCTGGCCGCCGGCGCCACCAGCCGCGCATTGGCGGCGTATACGTCCGAGGCGGCGTCATCGCAGGCCTCCGGGGCGCAGGAAGCGCAGGAAGTAGTCCTGCGTGCTGGCGATCTTGTTCTGGTTGATCGCACGCGCCGGGTCGACGTGTTTGGGGCAGACCTCGGAGCACTCGCCGACCAGCGTGCAGCCCCAAACGCCATCTTCGGCGTTGATCACCGCCATCCGTTCGGCGTTGCCGGCGTCGCGTGAATCGGCGTTGTAGCGGTGCAGCAGCGCCAGCGCTGCCGGCCCGGTAAACCCCTGGTTCAGCCCGTATTGCGGGCAGGCGGCGTAACACAGCAGGCAGTTGATGCACTGCGCATAGCCGAGGTAGCGATCGACCTCGACCGGCAGCTGGCGGCGCGGCTCCGCGCCCGGGTCGTCATCGGCGGCCGGAATCAGGTACGGCTGAACCGACTCCAGCTTGTCGAGAAAATCGCTCTGGTCGACCGCCAGATCGCGCACGATCGGGAAGTGCGCCAGCGGCTCGACACGCAGCCCGTTCGGGTAGTCGCGCAGAAAGGTGTGGCAGCCGAGCACCGGCTCGCCATTGACCATGCAGCCGCAGCTGCCGCAGATCGCCATCCGGCACGACCAGCGGAAGGTCAGCGACCCGTCGAGATGGTCCTTGATGTACTGCAGGCCTTCCAGCACCGACATGTCGGGCGTGAACGGCACGTCATAGCGTTGAAACGCCGGCTCGGCATCGGTGTCCGGGTGAAAGCGCAGGCACTCGATGGTGACGGTCGCGGGGTCCGGGATTGCGGCAGCCATGCTGTCAGGTCTCCTGCGTCATCGGCTCGGGTTGTTGATCGCGGCCATACACCCGCTCGGCGGGGCGGGAGCGGGTGATGGTGACCGGTGCGTGCGTGATCTCGGGCGCTGCGTCACCGCGGTATGACGCCAGCGAGTGACAGAGGAAGCGCGCGTCGTCGCGGGCGTTGCAGGCATCGATCCGCAGGTGGGCGCCGCGCGACTCCTCGCGCAGCAGCGCCGAATGCGCCATCGCCTCGGCGACCGCGACCGCGTGTTGCAGCTCGAGCGCCGACAGCCACTCGGTGTTGAAGCGCCGGCCACGGTCGTCGAGGTGTATGCCCTGGCGAAGCTGCTCACGCAAGGCGGCAAGCCGCTCGCACGCCCGCGCCATGCGCTCGCCGTCGCGGACGATGCCGACGCCGCTTTCCATGATGTCGTGCAGCGTGTTGCGCAGTTCGACCAGACGCGTTCCGCCGTCGACATCGAGCAGCCGCAGTGCGCGTGCTTCGGCGTCGTGCGCCAGCGCCTGCACCGCCGTCGACACACCGCCCGCCGAGCGGTCGTGCACGCGCGCCATGGCCGCTGCCGCTTCGCCGGCGGCACGTCCGAACACCAGCAACTCGGCGAGCGAGTTGGAACCGAGGCGGTTGGCGCCGTGGATGCCGACGCTTGCGCACTCACCTGCCGCGTACAGTCCGGCGAGCGGGGTGGCGCCGCTGGCATCGCAGACGATGCCGCCCATGGTGTAGTGCACCGCCGGGCGCACCGGGATCGGCGTCTGCACCGGATCGATCGCCATGTAGGTGCGGGCGAGTTCGCGGATCATCGGCAGGCGCTCGTTGATCTTGCGCTCGCCGAGATGCCGCAGATCGAGCTGCACCGCGGTGCCGCCAGCGGTCTCGATGGTGCGGCCGGCCTGGTCCTCGTGCCAGAACGCCTGCGAGACCCGGTCGCGCGGGCCGAGCTCCATGGCGCGCGGCCGTGGCCAGGGGTCGAGCGGGCCGAGTCCATAGTCCTGCAGATAGCGGCGGCCATCGCGGTTGATCATGACGCCACCCTCGCCACGCGCACCCTCGGTGATGAGAATGCCGGTGCCGGGCAGCGCCGTCGGATGCCACTGCACGAACTCCATGTCGCGGAGCGGGACGCCTTGCGCGTACGCCATGCCCATGCCTTCGCCGGTGACGATGCCGGCGTTGGTGTTGTGGCCGTAGACCCGGCTCGCGCCACCGGTGGCGAGAATGGCGGCGTTGCAGTGCAACAGCACGCTCTCGCCGGTGGCGACGGCGAACGCCAGCACGCCGCGCACGCGTCCGTCGTCGACCAGCAGCTCGCTGCAGAAGAACTCGTCGTAGCGCTGGATCGACGGATATTTCAGCGACGTCTGGAACAGCGTGTGGAGGATATGGAAGCCGGTCTTGTCGGCAGCGAACCACGTGCGTGGCGATTTCATGCCGCCGAAATAGCGCACGTTGATGCTGCCGTCATCGCGACGGCTCCACGGGCAGCCCCAGTGCTCGAGCTGCACCATCTCCGGCGTGCACTGGCGGACAAACGTCTCGACCACATCCTGCTCGCAGAGCCAGTCGCCGCCGGACACCGTGTCGTCGAAGTGCTTGTCGAGGCTGTCGCTGTCGTCGATGACGCCGGCCGAGCCGCCTTCCGCTGCCACGGTATGGCTGCGCATCGGCAGGACTTTCGAGACCAGCGCGATGCGCAGCGTCGGATCGGTGCTGGCCGCCGCGATCGCCGCGCGCAGCCCGGCGCCACCGCCGCCGATGATGACCAGATCGGTGTCTATGACCTCCACGTGCTGTTCTCCCGCAGTCGTTCAGATATCACGTTCGCAGCGTGTTCACGTCCGGCATGCAGCCGACTGCAGCACCCGCGTCAGCGTGTCAGGATCGCTGATTCGACCGCGCGCGTGGATGATCCAGGTCATGTGAAGGCAGGATGCTGCCATCTGCGCAGCGGCAGACGGCAACGTGGCAGGGCGGATCAGTCAGACGTGGTGTCGGCGTCGGCGAGCGCGGTGCGGATCCGCGCGCTGGCCGTCAACGTGCGATGTACCGGGCATTTGCCGGCAATCGACAGCAAGCGATCGATGTCTGCGGCGTCGAGTGTGCCGTCAAGCGTGATCCGCCGCTCGAACACATCGACCATCGCGCCCGCGCCGCCTGCCGGGTCATCTGCATCGGCCGGTTCGCGATCGTGACGCACCTCGCAACTGACCCGCGTCAGCGCCAGGCGCTTGCGTTCGGCGTACATCCGCAGCGTGATCGTCGTGCACGCGCCGAGTGCTGCGGCAAGCAGTTCGCCCGGCGTCGGGCCGGTATCGGTGCCACCGAGCTCGGCAGGCTCATCGGCGACCAGCCGGTGCCGGCCGCCGATGTCGATGTCCTGCCGGAAGCCGGGTGGTGCCGCTTCGACGACGCGAATGCGATTGTCCGTTGCGCGAGCGGGCATGCCAGCCTCCTTGGTCAGATGCTCAGGCAGATGTACTTCATCTCCAGATAATCCTCGATGCCATGTCGCGAGCCTTCACGCCCCAGCCCGGACTGTTTGACACCGCCAAACGGCGCAATTTCGGTCGAAATGATGCCGGTGTTGACGCCGACGATGCCGTACTCGAGCGCTTCCTGCACGCGGGTGATACGGCCGATGTCGCGCGCGTAGAAATACGCGGCGAGGCCGAACACCGTCTCGTTGGCCATCGCGAGCACCTCGGCTTCGGTGTCGAAGCGGAACAGCGGCGCGACCGGGCCGAACGTCTCTTCACTCGCGACCTTCATCGACTGCGTGACGCCGGTCACCACCGTCGGCTGGAAGAAGCTGCCGCCGAGCGCATGCCGCGCGCCGCCGGTGAGCACCGCACCACCATGATCGAGGACGTCCTGAATATGCTCCTCGACCTTGTCGACCGCCGCGGAATTGATCAGCGGGCCGGTGTTGACGCCGGGGGCCAGGCCGTCGCCGACCTCAAGACGTTCGACTGCCGCCTTGAGCTTTGCCGCGAACTGATCGTAGACGGCAGATTGCACGTAGATCCGATTGGCGCAGACGCAGGTCTGGCCGGCGTTGCGGAACTTCGACGCCATCGCGCCCTCGACGGCGGCGTCGAGATCGGCGTCGTCGAAGACGATGAATGGCGCGTTGCCGCCGAGCTCCATCGAGCATTTCATGATCTGGTCGGCCGCCTGACGCAGCAGGATGCGACCGACTTCGGTCGACCCGGTGAAGGTCAACTTGCGCACCGCAGGGTTCTCGCAGAACTCCTTGCCAATGTCCGATGAACGCGACGAGGTGACGATCGACATCACCCCTGCCGGGACACCGGCACGCTCGGCAAGCACCGCCATCGCCAGCGCCGAAAGCGGCGTTTCCGCCGCCGGCCGGCCAACAAACCCGCAGCCGGCCGCAAGCGCCGGCGCCACCTTGCGGGCAATCATCGCGTTCGGGAAATTCCACGGCGTGATCGACGCAGCAACGCCGATCGGCTGCTTCAGCACGGTGATGCGCTTGTCGCGCAGATGCCCCGGGATGGTTTCGCCGTAGATGCGTTTGGCTTCTTCGCCGAACCACTCGACAAAGCTCGCGCCGTACATGATCTCGCCCTTCGCCTCGGCGAGCGGTTTGCCCATCTCGGCGGTGAGGATGGTCGCGAGGTCATCGGCGTTGGCGACCATGAGGTCATACCACGCCCGCAGCACGGCAGCGCGCTCCTTGCCGGTGCGTGCAGCCCAGTCGTGTCTCGCCGATTCTGCGGCGTCGATCGCACGCGCGACTTCCTCGCGTCCGAGATCGGCGACATCGGCGATGACATCACCCCGCGCCGGGTTGACAACCGGGAACGTGGCGCCGTCGTCGGCGGAGACCCAGCGACCGCCAAGAAACGCACGCGTTTCGAGCAGCGTGGGGTCTTTCAGGAGACCGCGCAGGTCAGTGTTGGTGTCGGGCATGGCATCCTCCGAAAACCCTGGGACTGAACGTCCGCTTCTGTGAATGGCGCAAGTGTGCCCGCATTGCGCATGCAAAAGCAAAAGCACGCATCAGGAAGCTGGGGTCTGTCCGCCTCAGGAAATCACGAATCCGCGCCCGACTGCGTCGTCCGGGTCGAGCAGCCACTTGGCGTAGCCGATCACCGCTGCCGTGCCCTTGACGGTGGGGCGGACAGCACGCAGTTCGCCGATGCGCGTCTCGCCGACCAGTTCACCCTCGAAGCGCCCGCTGCCGAGCAGCCCCTCGGAATGGATGGTCTGGTGGAGGCCGATCTGGCCGCGCGCTTCGAACATCGCCATCATCGCGCTGGTGCCGGTGCCGCCCGGTGAGCGGTCGAGCTTGCCGTTCGAGAACACATGCACGTTGCGGTAGAGCGAATCGGCATGCTCGCCTTCGTGCCAGAACGTCGCGAAGTGCAGCTTGCTGATGTGCCCGGCGGTGGGGTGGCGGACATCGAGTTTCGCGTTGATCTGCTCCTTTGCAAGCTGGCCGAGTGCGGAGAACGCGCTGCCGTTCTCCGGGCAGATCGCTCGCACCGATTTCGGCACACGGATGATCGCGAAGAAGTTGCCGCCGAAGACGATGTCGGCGCTGAGCCGGCCGTAACCGGGCAGCTCGACCGGCACGTCCTGCTCGAGCACGAACGCCGGGACGTTCTCGAAACGCGTCCACAGCACGCGATCGCCGTCACTTTTCACCGTCGAGACCACCAGCCCGGCCGGTGTTTCGAAGCGGATGGTGGTCAGGCCTGACGGGTCGGGGAGGACCAGGTTGTGCGCAACCATCGCCATCGACAGTGCAATCGTGCCATGACCGCACATCTCGACGAAGCGCTCGCCGTCGATCCAGAGCATGCCGGCGTCGGTGTCCGGGCCGGACGGTGGCGTCAGGAACACGCCGAACATGTCCTGATGGCCGCGCGGCTCGCGCATCAGCGCAGTCCGCACGTAATCGAGGTTCTCGTGCAGGAACTGACGCTTGCCGAGGATATCGGTGCCGTAGGGATACGGGATGCCACCGTGGATGATGCAGGTGGGCTCACCTTCGGTGTGGGTGTAGATCACGTCGACGAAATGGCTCTTGCGCATGTCCGGTCGGTTTCCTTGGGTGGGTGGTTCACAGACCGAGCCAGCGTGGCACGCTGAGCACGATCAGCTCGGGAAGGGCGATGACCAGCGCCAGCACGACGAACATCACCGCGATGAACGGCAGGTTGGCCCGGGTAATTCGCAACACATCGGTGCGTGACAGCACGCTGGTAATGAAGAGCGCTGCGCCAACCGGCGGCGTCTGCTGGCCGATGCCCCAGCAGATCATCACCACCATGGCAAACTGCAGCGGGTCGATGCCGAGCAGCTGGGTGGCGGGCAGGAACAGCGGCACCACGATGAACATCATCGCGATGCCGTCGAGAAAGGTGCCGACCACGATCAGGATTGCTGCCAGCACGACCAGCAACAGCAGCGGCCCCATGTCGGTCTGGCTGATCGGCACCAGCAATGCATCGGCGAGCGCTGCATAGGTAAACGTGTAACCGAGGACGTGCGCGGTGGCGGTGACGAGCATCACCGCGCCACTCAGGATCGCGCTTTCGACAAACGCCGCGTAGAGCTTGCGCACGCTGAGCGAGCGGTAAACGGTCATGCTGATGACGATGCCGTAGACCACGGCGATTGCCGACGCCTCGGTGGGCGTGAAAATGCCGCCAAGGATGCCGCCGAGCACGATCACCGGCATCATCAGCGCCGGCAGCGCACGAATCAGCGTGCGCAGCACGTGACCGAGCCGGAACGGGTCTTCGGTCGGGTAGTTGCGGCGGATCGACACCACCCAGGCAACGGCGATCAGCCCGATGCCGAGCAGCACGCCGGACAGCAGCCCGGCGGCAAACAGCGCGCCGGTGGAAATGCCCATGTACGCGGCAAGAATCACCATCGGCACGCTCGGCGGGATGATGATGCCGATGGTGCTCGACGAGGCGGTCACTGCCGCCGAGAACGCCCGCGAATAGCCACGGCGGATCATCTGCGGAATCATCACGCCGCCGACCGCTGCGGTGTCCGACATCGACGTCCCGCTCATGCCGGCGAAGAACATCGACGTGACCACGTTCACCGCGGCCAGCCCGCCGCGCATGGCGCCGACCAGCGCGCGCGCAAAGTCGACCAGCCGCGACGAGATGCCGCTGTGATTCATGATGCTGCCGGCGAGAATGAACAACGGCACGGCGAGCAGCGGAAACGAATTGGTGCCGCGATACAGCCGTTGCGCGACGATCGACAGATCGGCACCGCTGAACGCGAGCACGCCGATCGACACCGCGGCAAGCGCGAAGGCGATCGGCAGTCCCATGCCGATCGCGCCGAGCAACAGCAGCAGGACCACGGCGAGCATCATCGCTGGCGCTCCTCGTCCGGACCGGCCGCGTTGGCGAGTGGGTAGGGCGGCTCGCCGCGGCGATAGCCGGTGAGGGTGGCGAGGCTCTGCCGCAGGCACTCGGCACACATTGCCGCGCCGGCGAGCGGGATGATGGCGTAGAACACCGACATCGGAATGTCGAGCATCAACGAGCGGCGATCGCTGAACGCCAGCGTCTGTTCGGTGCCCCAGATCACCATGACCAGCGCGACGCCGATCACCACTGCCTGGTTGATGAGGTAGACAATCAGCTGCGCACGCTGCGGCAGATGCACGACCAGCGCGTCGATGCGCAGATGCGCGCCCTTGCGCAGCGCCAGATAGCCGCTGAAGAACGTCAGATAGACGAGCAGTCCGAGCAGGATTTCATATGACCATGGCAACGAACTCTGGATGATGTAGCGGTAGATCACGGTCAGAAAGGTGATGCCGACCAGCGCGGCCAGCAATGCCGCGGAGATGGCCTCGCAGAGGCGGTCCAGCATGGTGATCCCCGATCTGTCGTTGCGGATTAACGGGTGGTGGCGTGGTCGGCGGTGCGTTCCGCCGACCACAGCGGTGCGGCAGCGCGTTACTCGGTGCCGACAATCGCCTCGATCAGCGCGGCGGCGTCATCGCCGAGCCGTGCGGCTTCATCGTCCCAGATCGCCGCCGATGCGCTGATGAACGCGTCAAGATTGACGTCGTTGACCGCCATGCCGCGCTCGCGGGCGAGGTCGACAACGCTGTTATCGGCTTCCTCGCCGAACGCCACCGACGCCGCGCCACCCACGGCGCCACCTTCGAGCAACGCTGCCTGCACGGCTTCCGGCAGCGACTGGAAGCGCTGCTCACCCATCAGGATGAAGCCGACCGTGTAGACATGCCCCGACAGCGACAGGTAGCGCTGCACTTCGTAGAAGCGGCTGGCGCGGACTTCGACCAGCGGATTTTCCTGGCCGTCGAACACGCCGGTCTGCAGCGCCGAGTACAGCTCCGGGTACGGCAGTGGTGCCGCATCGGCGCCGTAATGATTGAAGATGCGGATGCGCAACGGGCTGCCCGGGGTGCGCATGCGAACGCCGCGCAGGTCGCTCGGCTCGACGATCGCCCGACGGTTGTTGGTGATGTGGCGGAAGCCGCCCTCGTAGAAGCCGAGCACGCGGTAACCGCGCTCCTGCAGACGGCTGGTGAAAGCCTCGCCGACCGGGCCGGAGAGAACCGCCTGCACATGGTCGCGGTCGCGGAACAGATACGGCAGCGACAGCAGCCCCAGCACCGGATCGACCGAGGTGATCGGCGTTTCGATGGTCGAGATGTCGAGCGTGCCGGAGCGCAGCGATTCCAGATCGCTTTCCTGATCACCGAGTGCGCCGGAGTGATGCAGGCGAATGGTGGTCTGGTTGTCGGTGCGTTGCTCGACGACCTCTTTCAGCGCGCGCAGCGCTTCCATCTGGATGCCTTGCTCGGCACCGATGGTGTTGGCGCGTAGCGCGATGGTGTTCGCGGTTGCCTGCCCGGCCAGGCCGAGCAGAACGGCGCCGGCGACGCCGATCAGCAGTCGGTTGGTGAATAGTCTGGTATGCATGAGAGTGCCTCTGTGTCTGTTCATCGGCAGGTTCGTTCAACCCACGGCCAATCAGGCTAGAGCGTTCGGCCATGGAAAGAAAAGAATAAAAACGACGTCAATTTGACGATTACCGACAGGCGGGGTTCGCTGCGGGCGTCTGTGCGGGCAGATTGCCGCGTGCTGGCGTGCCGCTCGGCAAGGCGTTTGCCGCTCTGGCCGCCTGCGGCGTCATGCCGAAATGCACGCGAAACGCACGGGCGAAATGCGCGCTGTCGGCAAACCCGACTTCCGCGGCGATCTCGGCAATCCGCGTTTCGGAATGTTGCAGCAGCCAGTGCGCGTAGCGCAGCCGCATTACCCGAAAATACGCGAGCGGGCCGCTGCCGAGCGCGGTCTGGAACAGCCGCTCGAGTTGGCGCGGCGAGAGATTGACCGCCGCAGCGATCTGCGCGCTGGTCAGCCGTTCGTTGAGCGACTGCTCCATGAAATGGACGGCGCGGCGCAGCCGGCTGTCGCGCATGGTCGCCATGTCACCGTGAAAGTGTGCCTGCGGGTGGTGCGCCGGGCGGGCGTCCTGCAGCATCATGTGGCGGATCGCCTGTGCGGCCTTGTCGGCGCCGCAGTGCCGACGGATCAGATGCAACGCCAGATCGGTGGCGCCACTCGATCCGGCGCAGGTGATGCGCGCACCGGCATCGAGAAACAACCGGTCGGGCAGCGCCTGAATGCCCGGAAACTCGGCCTGGAACGCGTCGTGCACGTTCCAGTGCACGCAGGCGCGGTAGCCGTTCATCAACCCGGCGCGAGCGAGGGTGAACGTCCCGGTGCAGATTCCGATCAGCCGCACCGACGCCTGTGCCGCCGCCTGCAGATACGGCTGCAGCGATCGCCCTTCACGCGGATCGAGGTAGGCGTTGCCGCCGCAGACCGCGATGTAGTCGAACGCCTCGGGTGCGCGCAGCTCGGTATCGGCATGGACCTGCATGCCACAGCTGGCGGTGACCGGCCGCTCGGCCATGATCTGCCAGGCGCAGTAGATCGGACGGCTGCGTCCGCCCTTGTCAGCGGCGAGCCGCAGGCAGTCGACGAAGCCGGCCATGGCGTTCAGCGTGAAGCAGTCCTGCAGGAGAATGCCGACGCGCAGCCCGGGGCGGCCGTCATCAGCGCTGCCGGAGCAGCCAGTCCCCGGCGCGGCAGCCAGACCAGTGCGCATGGTGTCCATTTCAGCGGTGGTCGGATCGCTGCAGGCAATACTGCCGCCAGGTCGAATACCCGGGCGGACAGACACCGCGGCGCGGAATGGCGTGCGTTGCGCGTGACGTCGCCAGGCAATAGTCGCGATGCGTGGTATAACCCGGCGGGCAGATCTCGATCCTGCGGATGGCGGCACGCGCGTTGGGTCCGGGCAGGCAGTACTCGCGGTGCGTGGTATAACCGGGCGGGCAGATCGACAGCCGCTCGATCGCCGTTGGCGATGGCGGCTGCGCGACCGCCGGCATCGGCAGCAGCAGGCTCAGCATGACCAGCAGCGCGCCGGTGGCGACCACGGCAAGGCGCCGGGAAACCTGACCGGTGACGTGCTCGGCAGGGTTGTCGTGTCTGGCGTGCATGCGCGTGTCCATGCTGCGAGTATAGGTGAATCAGAGGTTTGCGGCAACGCCGAGGGCGATCAGCAGCACCAGCACCACCATCAGCAGCCCACGTGCTCGCCACGGTGCCAGCAAGCGCTCGACGCGGCGTGCAGGCTGGACGATCCGCCGCAGCCGGCCGGGCGTCCTGCCTGCGCGCGCGGCTGGCTGCCGGGGCTGCGCGAGTGCGCCGACGAGCCGTGCGGCGCCGCGTTCGAGCAGCACCGCCAGATCGCCTTCCGGAATGCGCGGCAGACGCCGGTACGCGCCGCTGACGACGCCGATCACTGCGATCACGCCGGCAAGCGCGATCGGCCAGACGCCGTCGATCAGCCGGGTCTGCTCGAGTGTCGGCCAGGGCGCCGATGTCAGCCCGCTCCACTGCCAGAGCGGTAGCGCCACCGCCACCGCTGCCGGAAGCAGGACGGCAACCGTCATCAGTGCAGCGCGCTGTGGACTGCTCGGCGTGGTTGCTGCCGGCAGTTGCAGGCAGCGAGACAGCCAGTGCACGAACAGCAGCGTCGTCGTAACGGCCGATGCGCTGACCAGCCAGTACGCCCAGCCGTCGAACCCCGGCTTGATCGCTGCCTTGGCGAGCGCGCCGCCGGTGCCGGGCAACCCGGCAATCGAGCCGGCGATCAACGCTGACAGCAGCA
>LFIK01000494.1_pt1 | contig 29673 bp, 25 predicted proteins | sample 643401 | NCBI WGS metagenome assembly LFIK01 (sample SAMN03777447, study PRJNA286221) | soda lake metagenome | biome: soda lake; feature: Kulunda steppe; material: water; isolation source: sample T5-Br brine of Lake Tanatar-5 | place: Russia: Kulunda steppe | collected 2010-07
AACAATACCGAACAGGTAAGCAATAAGAACACCGTAATCCAAATGAGACATGATTTTTTCGCAGCTACCGGAGGAAGATTATGCGCGCATTCTTCAGAGGACAACGTGCACTTCAAAGGCATTTCAGGTTGACAGTGTACTTGGCATCCCGCCGGATGGCCGCGACAACCTCCGAAAAACGAGCCTTGGCGCTCCGGGTCAGAGAAGCCTCCGGCTCCGTTACTTTTCCCACAGTTGGTAATTGCCGGGCGGGAGGTTGGCGTTGGCCGGATTTTCGCGAATGTATTCTTTGCATCTATACAGGTGTCTCTCGTGCCGGATCATGCGGTCCCAGTAACCATCCTGCCAGAGGGAGCCGTCGCGCTCGAGGAGGCGATTGATTACGTAAGAAATTTCCGGCCACAATTGCGAATTCCCGGTCGTCTCCGCAATCGCCTCAGCGACGCGGGGTCTCGTGCTCGTTGCCGAAAGCCAGGAAGGAGGGCTACTGCCCCACAGTTGACACATGAATGCGTATGTGCGATATGTGTTGCATGAACATTACGCTTTCGTCGGATAAACGAACCATTGAAAAAACGCGTGAATTTGCCCGCCGACAGGGGGTTTCACTGAATGAGCTTTTGCGCCGCTACATGGATTCGATTACGCGGGTGGACGACGTGGACTCGGTTTTGGATGAGTTCACCCGCAACGCACTGGAGCACGGGGGCCAATCCTCCGACGACTACCGGTTTGATCGGGAAGAGGCCCACCGCCGCTGACCGCTGGTTCAATGAACTTTTTAGACACGAATCTGATTGTTTACGCGAACGACCGCCGGGATCAGAAAAAGCAGAAACGGGCGTTGGACGTGATCCGGGAGGAGATCCGGGCGGGAACGGGCGTCGTTTCCATCCAGGTTTTGCAGGAATACGCCAATACCGCCTTGAACAAGCTGGGCCAGGAGCCGAAGGTCGTTCTATGCCAGCTGGCTCTTCTCGAAACCCTGAGAGTCGTCAGTCCAGAGCCTTCCATGGTGCGGCGTGCCGTCGAGTTGAAAGCACTTTTCCAACTTTCGTTCTGGGATGCATCCATTCTTGCCGCGGCCGAAAGCGCGGGGTGCCGTCGCTTGTTTTCGGAGGATCTAAACGATGGCCAGTCCTTCGGTGGCATTCGGGTGATCAACCCTTTTGCGGATTGAGTTCCGGCAGACGCCGAACCGGTCCGAGACCGCGGAATGCCTTCATTTCTGCGTTCAGGTCGTGTGGAATCCACGAGCAAGAGGTTCGTGACAAGCACTTAATCCGGGAGGGCCCGCCCAAAACCCGGTTCCACCCCGACGGGGCCGGACGTAATTTCCGGCGAACCCGACACCAAGGGCGAGGGATTCGCTTCATCGTAAATGGGATGCTCAATGACGAAGCGGGCGCCCCCTCCGAATTCACTTTCGACCCGGACCGTCGCTCCGAGACGCTGGCACATTTTCTTCACAATATAAAGTCCGAGGCCCGACGAAGCCTCGGTCCCCGTCGGGACTGCCGAGAGCTTCACAAACTTTTCAAACACCCGCTCCACTTCCTCCGGCTTGAGGCCCGGCCCCTGATCCCTCACCGACAGTTCGACCCGATTCGTTCCCTTGCGGGTCTCAATCGTGACGATGCTTCCGGCCGGACCAAACTTCAACGCGTTGCTGACGAGGTTGTTCAAACAGATCGCCATCCACTTGTCGCGGGTCAGCACCTCGAAATCGGCCGCATCGTCCAAGGTCAGCTCCAAGGACATTTTCTTCCGATTCGCCTCACCACGGAAACGCTCCTCCACATCCTGCGCCAAACGATTCCAGTTAACCGGCTGGAGATCCAAATCTCCATTGAACCCTTCGATCGCGGAGACATTCAAAATATCGTCGACCAACCCGAGCATTTCCCGGCCACAGTTGCGAATCTCTTTCAGAAAGGCCCGCGACTCTCCATCTTCTTCCGGCAAATTGAGCCGGATTTCTTCGCAAAACCCCAGCACTCCGTTCAAGGGATTTCGCAAGTCGTGCGCCACGATCCCGAGAAAATCGTCTTTCTCGCGATCCAGCATCGAGAGCGATTTGTTGGCCAACGTTAGTTCCCGCGCGGTCCGGGCCAACTCCTCCCTTTGCAGTTCCACCTCCCGGTTCATCCGCGTCAGCTCCTCGTTCCGGAACTGCAGTTTCTTTTGGTGGCGATGGATCGCGGAACCACAAACCGCAGCGACAATTCCGGTGATCAACAAAGCCAAACAGATATTGAGAAAAAGCGTCTCCCGCAACGGCGCCAACAGGACGTCCTCGGTCTGCTCCACGATCAGGAACCAGTTTAATTCGGGAACGAACCGGCTGTTCAGGAAATACCTGTCACCATTCCGCTCATACATTACATCTTCTTCGCTCTCCGCCAAAATGCCGGCGACATGCTTGGACAGTCCGGGGATTTCCTGAAGCGACCGATAAGCGGGCCCCCTCCCGTTTTTCCCCGTCAACACGATCGTTCCGTCGGGGTTCGCGAAAAAGATGTCGCGCCCAAACTTCTCCTCGTATTCCTCGATCAAGGTATTGACGCGACTCACCGTCAACCCCGTGCCGGCCGCACCGATATGCTCTCCATCGAAATCATACACCCGGTAATTGATGAAGATCGTCATCGTATCCTCGTTCGCTTTGTCCGGATCGACGTTAATCTCGAACGGCTCCTCCATTTCCCGAACCCGGAAATACCACTCATCCCGCGGATCGTCTTCCCGCACCTCCTTCAGGATTCCATCCGGGTGATAATAATTCCGGGTCCGTTCCGAAACGAAGAAACTGGTCACAGTCCCGAACTCCCGCCGAATCTCGTGCAGATACCGCTGCACCGACTCGACCTCCGGCTCCCCCTCCACCGCCCACGACCGGAGAAACGCGTCGTTCGCCATCATGGAAGAGATGAAGATCGGCTTCAGCAAGTCGCGCTGAATCACAGAATAAAGATTGTCCGATGTCAGCGGCAACGAACTTTCCGTAATCGTTTTCCGCACACTGTCCCGCGAAACGTAGTAGCTGCTGATGCTGTTTCCGAGAAAACCGACCAACAACAAGGTGCATACGATCCATGCCAATCGATAACGCGACACACTGTTCATTGCATCGGGATAACCCTTTCCCCGGGGGTTTCAATCCATTTGCACCGAAGCGCCGGAATTAATCCGCCTCCCGCCCCCTCTATCTCCCGGTTTTCCACCGGGCGAAACCCCGGAAAAACGAAACCGGACTTTCTTTTTATTTTTGTTTGCAAATGTATGCGTTTGCGTACAAGCTTTCTTCATGAAGCAAAGAAGCACAACGATCAGTTGCCGGGTGGACGCGGCTGACGTGGATTTTCTGTTAGCCCTCGAAGTCCCAGGCGCCACCACGATCAGCGATAAAATGCGACACGTGCTTGCCGACTATCGACAACATCAACAAAATTTACGAAGCTTTCGGGACTGCCTCATGGATTTCCGCAATCTTATCGCCCCGACCTACCAGGAAGTCCAGGATATGGAGTTCAACCACGATGTGCGTTCCGAATTCGTCAACCGGATCGTCGAGACCTTGCCGGTCTTTATGGCTACGCTCTTGACCAGCCACCGCCCGGCCCGCCCCGAGGAGGAGCCGCCTCATCTTCATCAACTGGAAAAAAAACTGGTCGACCAGATTTTCCAACTGGTGGACAGTCTCCTCCGGATTGGCGTTTCGAGCGAACCCGCCTGTTACAACCCGAAACTTTTTAAGGAGCGTCTCCACTCGCTTCTAGCCACGACGGATGTCCTATCCGCCCACACCCATAAACCCAGCACTGAATAAGTCATGAAAGAGAAACTCACTTCCCGTATCTCCCGGATCATCACCGGCACCGCCAATTCCATCGTCGATGCCATCGAGGGCACCGCCCCGGAAACGGTCATGGAACAAGCCATTCGTGACGTGGATGGAGTCATCAGCGAAGTTCGCGACGAACTCGGCCGCACCGAAGCCAACAAACACCTGCTCGTGAAATCGATGGCCGATCTCAACGCGAAGCACACCGCCTTCGCCGAACAAATCGAAACCGCCATTGCCGAAAACCGCGAGGATCTCGCCGAAACCGCGATCGCCAAGCAGCTCGATATCGAAGCTCAACTTCCCATCCTGGAACAAAACCTGCAAAACGCCAAAGAGGAAGAAGCCGAACTGGATCAAGCCATCGTCGCCTTGCAGGCCAAAAAGCGGGAAATGGAAGAAGATGTCCGTCGCTACCGCAATTCCCGCCAGTCCGCTGTCAGCGCCGGCGGACAGGAAACCGGTTCCGGACGGGAAAAACCTCTCCACAAGGCCGAACGGGCCGAATCCGCCTTCTCCCGCGTCCACGAGCGGGCCACCGGGATCGGCCGTCTCGAAAGTTCGATCGACACCAAGGACGCGGGCAAACTGGCCGAACTCCAGGAACTCCACCGCCGGAACAAAATCAAGGAGCGTCTCGAACAGGTGAAACTTTCGAAGGGCAACGGCGCTTAACCTCCCGAAAAAGGAACCCCGTGCAAATCAGCTGAGCCGGGTGGGCGAGGGAGCTTCCCGGCTCCCTCCCAACCCCTCCCCTTCCGAATGTCCTTCCTCTTCGCCAGTCAAAATCTCCCGTTCACCATCGCTTTGATCGTGATGTTGATCATTGCGGTCATGGAGATCGCCACCCTCGTGCTGGGCGTCGGCGCCTCCCAGGTCTTCGACAGTCTCGTCCCGAGTATCGATATGGAGGGTCTGGATACACCGGACTTCTCCAACACCAGCGGCATGACCCGTTTCCTCGCCTGGTTGCGCATCGGCAAGGTGCCGATTCTGATCACCCTCATCCTCTTTCTGACCACCTTTGGCCTGATCGGCCTCATCCTGCAAGGCCTCGTCTCCAGCGTCACCGGGGGACTCCTCCCCGCTGTCGTGGCGAGCGTTCCCGTGGTTTTCATTTCCCTCCCGATTCTGCGCGTCGCGCACGGTGTGGTGGAAAAGTTGATCCCCAAGGACGAGACCTACGCGGTCAACGAAAGCACTTTTATCGGCCGCATCGCCGTGATCACTCATGGCACCGCGACCGAAACCCTTGCCGCCGAAGCCCGGCTGCAAGACGAATTTGGACGCGATCACTACGTCATGGTGAAACCGGACGACAAAAACGACACGTTCCCGCGGGGAACCTCCGTTCTTCTGGTTTCCCGGGACGGGATCTGCTTCCATGCCATCCACAATCCGAACCCTAACCTCATCGATAAGTAAAAAAACCATGGATCCTAATATTATCAACGCTCTCATGATCGCCAGCATCGTGATTTTCTCCCTGATCGCGATTGGCATCATTCTCGCCAAGCTGTACGTCCGTTCTTCCAAGGAACGTGCCTATGTCCGGACCGGCTTCGGCGGGCAAAAAGTGATCATGGACGGGGGCGCCCTGGTTTTCCCGGTCCTCCACGAAGTGATCCCGGTCAACATGAAGACCCTTCGCCTCGCCGTGGTCCGCTCCAACGAGGGCGGCCTCATCACCCAGGACCGGATGCGGGTCGATGTCGAAGCCGAGTTCTATGTCCGCGTCGCCCCATCCGAAGACTCGATTGCCAACGCCGCCCAAACGCTCGGCGCCCGGACCGTCGACCCGGACAAGCTCAAGGACTTGATCGAAGGTAAATTCGTCGACGCCCTCCGCGCCGTCGCGGCCGAAATGACCATGGAGCAACTCCATGAGAAACGCGCCGACTTCGTGCAATCGGTCCAGAACGCGGTGATGGAGGATCTGCGCAAGAACGGTCTCGAACTCGAAACCGTCTCGCTGACCTCCCTCGACCAAACCGCCCGCCAGTTCTTCAAAGCCGACAACGCCTTCGATGCCCAGGGGCTGACCAAGCTCACGGAAACGGTCGAAGACCGGCGGAAAAAACGAAACGAAATCGAGCAGGATACCCGGGTCGACATCGAAACGAAGAACCTGGAGGCCGAGAAAAAACAGTTCGAAATCGCCCGCAACATGGAATACGCCCGCCTCGAACAGGTGCAGGAGGTCGAGACGAAACGCGCCCACCAGGAAGCCGAAATCGCCCAACAGCAGGCCGAGCAAAAGCGGGTCGCCCGCGAGGCCGATATCGAAGCGGAACGCCGCGTCGACCAGGCGAAGATCCTCTCCCAAAAGGCCGTCGAAACCGAAGACATTCTCAAGGCACAGTCCGTCGAGATTTCCAAACAGGAACAGGACATCGCCGTCGCCAAGAAATCCCAGGAAAAATCCCACGCCGAAGGCGAGGCCGCCAAAGCCCGCGCCGCCATGGTCCGGGAAGAGGAAGCGGTCGTCACCGTCCGGGAAACCGCCGTCGCCAACCGTAATAAGGACATCGCCTTGGTGAAGGCACAGGAGTCGGCCGAGAAGGAGGCGATCGACATTCTCGTCGCCGCCGACGCGGACAAGAAATCGTCCCTGGACCGCGCCGAATCGATTCGCACCGTGGCCCAGGCCAACGCCGACGAAATCAAGATCAAGGCCGACGCCGACGAACGGCGCTACGCGGTCGACGCCGCCGGAACGGAAGCGATCAACAACGCCAAGAACTTGCTCGGCACCCACATCCTCGACTTCCAATACCGCGAACTGATTGTGGCCGAACTGGCCAACATCATCAAGGAGACCGTCAAGCCCATGGAACGGATCGACAGCATCAAGATCCTCCAGGCCCAGGGCCTTTTCGGCCCGGGTGGCGCCAGCGGCAATGGCAATGGCAGCAGTGGCAATGGCAGCGGCAGTTTGAATTCCGCCTCCGCCGGCAACGAAAGCCTGGCCGATTCGGTCACCAACGCCGCCCTTCGCTACCGGGCTCAATCACCCTTGGTTGATTCCCTCCTCAAAGAGCTCGGCCTCGAAGGCGGCGACATCAATGGTCTGACCCGGATCCTCAACACCGCCAAGGTCAAAGACCCGGACGAATCCGCCGCTGCGGCCGAACCAGACGCCTCCGAAACCGCTGCGCCCAGCCGTTCCAAGGGCAAACAAAAAGGATAGGCCGAAAGCGCGAATCACCCATTCACCTCGACACGACGGCTCCCTCTCCGGGAGCCGTCTTCGTTTCTCCTCCTCTTTCCCCTTGTTGTTTGCCGAACGGTCCGCTTAATTGACCTCCTTCAGTTCTTCCGTAAAAGAGGGGAAGAACCACGCATTCGAAGCGTCAGGTCGAGTCGCTGGGCTCGACACCGGACGCCAACCATTTTTCGAAACTTTTCTTTTATGAGTTCAGATAAACCAGCCGCCGAGACGATCGACGGCACCGACCATTCATATTTAATCGTAGCCGCCAGCTACAACGGAGCCCTCGTCGAGGCCTTGCTTGAGCACACCGTAACCGGATTGAAAGCGGCCGGTGTCGCCGATGCAAACATCGATGTCCTCCGGGTGCCCGGCTCCTGCGAACTGCCTTACGCCATCCAGCTCGGGATTGAAACCGGCAGTTACGACTGCTGCATCGCGCTCGGCGTCCTCATTCGCGGGGACACCGTTCACTACGAACAGATCGCCCAAAGCGCCACCGACGCCCTGCAAATGGTCGCCCTCAACCACAGCGTTCCGGTCGTCAACGGCATCGTCGTCGCGGAGACCCGGGCCCAGGCCGAAGAACGCACCACCGGCGGCTTGAATCGCGGACAGGAATTCGCCGCCTGCGCCTTGCAACTCACCACACTCCGCCGCCAAAGGGAACAAAACCATGAGCGGTAATCCATCACGTCGTCGCGAATCCCGCATTGCCGCGGTCCAGTTCCTCTACACCTGGGAGGTCAACCGCCCCAACAACCTGCCGGATGCCGTCCGGGAGTTTTTCGAGGGCAAAGACCGGGAACGGGATTACTACGCCTTCTCGGAAGAATTGATCTTCGGGGCCATCGACAAAATCGATGCGCTCGACGAAAAGATCCGCGCCCTCGCCAAGAATTGGGATTTCAAACGCATCGCCAAAGTCGACTTGTCCATTTTGCGCCTGGCGGTCTACGAAATTCTCTTCCGCAACGATATTCCTCCCATCGTCTCCATCAATGAAGCGGTCGACTTGAGCAAAATTCTCTCCAATCTCGAATCGAAACGTTTCATCAACGGGATCCTCGACAAACTGAAGGACGAGCTCCACCGTCCCCTCCGGCAAGCCTCTTCCGACTAATCCAATTCATTCCCAAGATTCACGGTAACAATCCCATGCGCGAATTTTTCAAAAAATTCAAAGACGGGTTATCCAAGACCAGTCAAAATATCTGGAGCTCCAGCAAGGGTCTCTTTGGAGGAGGAAAACTCACCGCCGATTCCATCGAACAGCTGGAGGAGGCCCTCTACGCGGCCGATTTCGGAGTCGAAACCGCCACCGAAATCATCGACGAGGTCCAGGCCGGTGCCAAACGGGAACGGGAACTCCGCGGCCAGGATGTCGCCACGATCGGCGCCGCCATTCTCAAACGGGTCCTGGCCGGCTCCGAGGGCGTTCTCCGGGAAGCCCCCCAAAAACCGACCGTCATCTGCCTGATCGGGGTCAATGGTTCCGGCAAAACCACCACCTGCGCGAAACTCGCCCACGCGCTCCGCCAGGACGGCAAAGGCGTCTTGATGGGTGCCTGCGACACGTTTCGCGCGGCCGCCAACGAGCAAATCAAAGCCTGGTCCGAACGCCTCGAGATCGATCTGGTCGCCAGTCACCACGGCGCCGACTCCGCGGCTGTCGCCTTCGACGCCTGGAAAGCCGCCAGCACACGGGACAAAGATTATCTCCTCCTCGACACCGCCGGACGCCTTCACACCAAAAGCAACCTGATGGAGGAACTTTCCAAGATCAAACGGGTGCTGCAAAAACAGGATGCGACAACCCCGCACTATTCACTGCTGGTGGTCGACGGCAGCCTCGGCGCGAACTCGATCGAACAGGCCAAGGTTTTCCACAAGTCTTTCGGACTCGACGGCCTGATCGTGACCAAGCTCGATGGAACCAGCCGGGGCGGGGCTCTGGTCGGGATTTACCGCGAGCTCAAACTCCCCATTTTCTTCCTCGGGCTCGGCGAACAACCCGATGACCTCCAACCGTTTTCCGTCGATAGTTACGTCCAGGCGATCTTCGGATCCGAAACCGTCCAGGAACAAGCGTAGCTTCCTCAACAGGAGGTTTCCCGCAGGGAATAGGGTGTCGTCACGCGACGGGTCAACCTTTCGTTCTCTTCGATCGAAATGGTCCCGTTCTGCACCTTCACCCAACCGTGTTCCCGAATCGGCTTCCACCCGTACCCACGCCCGATCTTCCGCAATTCACTCGCCGAAACCCCCGGCCGAAGCGAATCGACCATATCGTCGTTGACCATGAAAAATTCATACAACGCCACCCGCCCCCGGTAACCGAGGTCGTTGCATTCCACGCAACCCGTCCCCTTCCAGGCCCGGACCTCTTCCGGTTTAATCTTCAGGACATCGGCCATCTCCTGACGGACTTCATCCGTCACATCCGGATCCGGCTCCATGCAATGCCGACAAATCCGCCGCGCCAACCGCTGGGCAATGCTGCTCACCAGGGACGAGGCCAACAGGAAGGGCTCGATTTTCATGTCCAATAACCTCGGCAAGGCGCTGACACTGTCGTTGGTGTGCAGCGTCGCGAATACAAGGTGCCCGGTCTGCGCCGCCCGCACCGCGATCTCTGCGGTCTCCACATCCCGGATCTCTCCGATCAATAGAACGTCCGGGTCGTGCCGCAAGACCGACCGGAGCCCGCTCGAAAAAGTGAGGCCCACTTCCTCATTGGTCTGAATCTGGGAAATCCCTTCCAATTGATACTCGATCGGATTCTCGATCGTGACAATTTTCCGCGCCCCGTCATTGGCATGAGCGAGCGCCGCATAGAGGGTGGTGGTTTTTCCGCTGCCGGTCGGGCCGGTCAACAGGACGAGCCCTTGCGGCAAACGGGTCAGTTCCTCCAACATCTCCTGCTGCTCGGTCTCCATCCCGAGTTGGGCCATGTCGAAAAACATGTTCTGACGACCCAGAATCCGGAGACAGACCGCCTCGCCGTACGGCGTGGGAATGATCGACACCCGCAGGTCGTATTCTTCTTTCCCGGTCTTCATCCCGATCCTGCCGTCGTGCGGCACCCGCCGCTCGGCGATGTTGAGACCGGCCATCACTTTCAAACGCGAGACGATCGAATTGTAAAGCTGTCGCAATCCGGCCGGCACCTGGATGTCCTGCAACAGCCCATCGATCCGGTAGCGCAACTTGATGGTGGCGTGATAGGGTTCGATGTGAATGTCGGTCGCGTCGAGGCGAAGCGCCTCCAACAGGATTTGATTCACGAAATCCGACATGGTCGCATCCATGGCCGATTGGGAATCGTCGGTTTTCACATCGAAAACGACATCCTCCTTCAGGTCCGGCGTATCGCGATCACTGCGAAGCTGCTGAATGGTCTGCGCCCCCAGCCCGTAATGCTTCTTAATAAAGGCGTGGACTCCCGACGGCGTCGTGATGGCCACCTTCAAACGCGTTCCGAGGAGGAGTCGAAGATTGCCGAGATCACTCAGCACCGGAGGTTCCCCAAAGGCGACGGTCAATTGCCCGCCGTCCATCGAGACCGGAACGAACCGAAAGTGGAGCGCCATCTTCACCGGAACCATCTCCAAAATCTCTTTCGGAACCACGATTTTTCCCAAATCGACGAATTCCATCGAGTTGATCTCCGCCAGAGCCCGGTGGGTGTCCTCTTCGGAAGCGAAGTTGAGATCGACGATCGCCCGGTGGAGGGGCACCTGCTGCCGCACGTTCCTACGGCGCGCCAGTTCCAATTGCTTGGGCGCGATTTTGTTCGCTTCCAACAAAATCTCGCCAACGTCCCGGGAATTCTTAGACGACAAACTCATGCCTCTTCATCGAGTTTCACCTCAAGCGTCTCATTCTGATTGAAACGCAGGACGAGCTCCTCCCCGTCTTCGTCCGTCAAAACCAATTCACGCTCCCGGATTTCCGCCACCCGCCAGCCCTTAACGACCGTCTCGTCGAGGGCCACCACCCGCAAGGAACCATCTTTTTGCAGGTAAGCTTGTTTGGTCCGGTCCGAAGTCTCAAAAAAACCGTGGTAACGGAGCGCGACGTCGCGGGTCAGTACCGGCGGCGGAGGAGGCGGCTCGGGCTCCGGCTCAGGTTCGGGTTCCGGCTCGGGTTCGGGTTCCGGCTCGGGAGGGGGCGGAGGGGGCTCGAAATGACTGGTATAGAAGGGGTTTACATCTTTATCCTGACGCCCCACAATGTCGGCGATTTCCTCTCTCAAACTCACATAGGTTCCGTGAATCGAGAGTTTGGCCGTTGACGCACCCAAAGGCACGGGTGACACCTCTTCCGGCTCGCCCACACCCGTCGGCCCAAACGTAACTACCTTATAGAAAATGGAAAGAGCCACCAGTACGACCAGGGTGCTGGAAATCACTAGACTCTTGACGACCGTTTTCACCTGTATTGCTTCAAATGCCCGAAGACGTTCTCATCTCGAAGCCGCGTCCAGAAAACCGCTCGCGACGAGTTCCAACGTGACCTTGTCGGCCTGTTCAGCCGAACTTTTTTTGAGAATGAAGCGGCTGAGGAAAAACGAGGACTTCGGCTCGACGACTTCCTCCATCCCCACGGCCTCAAGTTCTTCGCCATTCAACGGCAACATCATGATGACACTGTGAATCGCCTCCATGTCACCGGTCAACCGCATTTCCATCGGCACCTCCAGCTGGCCCGCTTCTTCCCCGCCGCTTTCTTGTCCCGTTGACGAGATTCTGGCATGGTCGATCGTGTCCACCCCGGCCGCGATCGCGGTTCGCACGAGCTGGTCCATCACCGCCAGTCGCGCCCACAAAAGATAAGGATTCTGCTCCGTCCCGGGAACCGGGAAGTGCCGTTCCCAATTCGAAAACAGGGCCACGTCATTCTCCCGGCTCAAGGCCCGGATCCGGTCGATCACGAGAAACTTCTGGTGATCGAAATCAAGAAGCTGAAACGGCCGGTCCAACATTCGTTCAACCTCCGGAGAAAAGTGAATGGTGCGCCCGCGATCCCGGCCAATTTCGGCAAAACCTTCAATGTCCCGCTTGATCTGGTCCACATACCCCGCCACCTCCGTCTGGCTCATGCCGTGGCCGGCGGCGGCAAGTCGAGCCACCGCCTCTTCGACCTCCGCCGCCAGCTCCCGCTCCTGATTGACCAGAGGCAACGTGACGACCAAAAAATAGGCCAGGGCCAAGAGCCAACCTCCGCCCAGAAGCAGGTAACATTGCTTGAGATTTTTATACTGGCTCATGTTCAAGGTCCGTCACGGTTCATCCGAAAACCCCGCCGCCGCCCGAACGGCCGACGAAAAATCCCCGGGGACCAACTCCAGGTTCAACGAAAAGGTTTGGTCGGGAAGGGTCACATCGGGGTCGACAATCTGTTTCCGGTCCGACGCGGCCAACGTGTCGACATTGCGGTAGATCGGCCTCGCAGCAAAGGTGTTCACCACCCCGCGCAGCATGTCATGAACGTCGCGCCCGGTTCCGGGCATCGAAATTTCCACGACGAAACGGTTCCAGTCCGCCGCCGCCCGCGACTCTTCTCCATTCCGCCCGCCACTGTCCAGAATTCCACGTCCGCGCATTTCACTCCGGGACGGGCCGCTTCCAGTCCCGCCGGACGGGGAAAACGCCGCCTCTTCCTGGTAACTTCGCCCATCCGCCAGCAGGACGAACCACGCCTCGTGCTCAGCGCGCACTTCCTGCATCAGGCCGATGGTTTTCAATAAATCGCGGGTCCTTTTTTGCTGTTGTACAATCGGCACCGTCTTCTCATACTGGAGATTTTTCTCCGCCAATAGCTCCGTCACCAACTGGCTTTGAACGTGGGCATCGTTCAGATCCGCAAGCCGCTCCTGTCGCTCCCGCAACGCCTGCCGCTTGCTGGACGCATCCCACAGGAGCAGACCGAACAACACCAACAACAAGAGTCCGGCCAGACTGTTGAAAGCCGCCACCTGCTTCGCCCGAAAACGTTCCTGCCGCAACACTTTCGGCAACAGCGAGGTGCTTACGGGGGCGACCTTCAGCCCCGCCAGCGCCGCACCGTATGCCACCGAATAGGTTCGCGGGTCCACTCCACACGCGCTGTCCGTCCAGCGGTCGTAGCAAAAAGACGACTTCTCCTGCAAATGCTCGACAAATCCGGATTGAAGAGAGGCGCCTCCGGATAACATGATCTTCAAGGGTTCAGCCTCCGCCTCCGGCTGATCCTTCAACCACTCTCCCACCGCCTTCTCCAATTCCCCCCGCCAACGGTCAACCGCCTCCACATATTCCGGCACGGCCGCTTCTCCTTCGAACAGGAATTCCTGCTTCTTCCAGATTTCCGCGTCATCAAAACCCGTCCCTTTCACCACCGAAACGGCTTCCGTGAACATTTCCCCCCCGAAGGGAATCGATGTGGCGTAAACCGGCTGGTAACCGTCCAGGACCACCAGGGTCGTCGAAGCCGCCCCCACGTCAACCAACACGACCCGCTCTTCCGGCGACTGGGTGGCAAGGTAGGCCGAGGCCAACGCGTTACCGGTGTTCGTCACTTCGCCAACCACCAGACCCGAGCCGCCGAGTCTCTTAATCTGAAAATCAAGCTCCCGTTCCCGGCTCACCGTGACCCAAACCGGGTTGCGGTTTCGCGGAAAGGGCTTCAGGCGAAAATAATCGTAAACGATCGCGCTCTCACTCAATCCGGTCAGCTTCTGGGTCTCCCCTTCAATCAACCGCTCCCAACGCCCGGTCCCCTCCGACGGCAAAGCAATCAAATGAGAAACGGCGATGTGCTGGGGAATCACCAGCGACAGGGGATAATCCCCCATCTCAAGCAGAATGCGGTTGATGTGCCGGTTCGCTTCTTCCGGCGTCAACAGCCCCTCTTCCTGCAAATCGAGGGTAAAGGCGTGCAAAACCTCGACCCGGTTTCCTGTCCGCTCCGCCAGGATCGCTTTGATACGGCTCTGCCCCAGGTCGACGGCGATACACCGGCGACTGAACCTCAAACCCAAGCTTCCCATTCCTTTCAAATTCACGATAGCAAATAAGGCATCCGCAAGGCCCCTCCCGTTTCCACTCGCCAAGCAGGCCAAGCGTGACAGCTATTCGACAAAGTCGCCCACCTCGACGAACTCACCCGTATCGGACAATAAAGTCGCCGTCACAAAGATAAGAAGATAACGCGGCTGGTCAAACTCGGTCCGCTTCCGGAACGCCGCCCCGATAATGGGTATGTTCCCCAATATCGGGACCGATTCGGTGAAGGTGCTCTGATCCCGCTCAACCACACCACCCATCACCACCGTCTGACCGCTCTGCACAATGACCCGGGTGGAGAGTTCCTGGTCCCGCGACTCGGGCAGCCGAATATCGAAAGTGCTGACCACGTTCCCTTCGTCATCGCGATCGCTGACGGTCGCAAAGGTGACCAGCTCGACGTCCTGACTCACTTTCGGGTTCAGCGCCAGGAGAATGCTCCGGCCATCCCCGCCAATACTCGCGAGCACATCGAGCGAAACCCCGGAGGTCAACTCGGTCGGCCTTCCCTTGGGAACGAGCTGCGATTTTGACCGGCGCTCCAGGATGGTCTGACTGACGGTGTATTCCTCGTAATAGTACTGCACTTTCCCGTCACTGATCGTCGCCGGACGATTGTTGATCACCGTGATTCGCGGCGCGCTCAGAGTCTGGCTTTCCCCGCTTTGCTCCAAGGCCGTTAGCGTCGCGCTGAGGTTCCTCCGCCCGAAAACCCCGGTGAAAGTCTCCTCCAAACCGAGACCGACATTCGTTCCAAAGCCGGTGAAGTCGACGGGAGCCCGACGGTCGGTCAAGGCGTCACGACCCGTCTCCCAGTTCACCCCCAGTTGCAGAAAGGCCGCCTTCGTCACGGTTATGAACCGGGCTTCGATCAACACCTGCTGAATCGGTTGATCGAATTCCTCGATCAGACGCTCCATCACCTCCAACTGATCGTGCGTGCCTCGCGCCACAATCAGATTCCGCTCGTAATCGACCATATACTCGCCCTCGAAAAACTTGCGAATCGCCTGGTCGAGCGACGGGGTCGGCGGAGCTCCGTCCCGCACGAATTGCTCCACATCCTGCGTCGAAGTGACGGTCTCCACATTATCCCGGGTCTGCGTCACGGTCCTCACTTCGGAAGCGCCGAACTCAGCCGGCATCACAAACCCCCTCCGCAAACGGAAGAAACGCGTCTCCTCCAGAGAGGCATGGTCCTTGCCTTCCAGAATCCAGATCAAACCTTGACCGATTTGAAAACTGACATCGAGGTTCCGGGCGACGTACTTCAAAAACTCGCCCAGCTTCACGTCTTCCATGTTCACGCTCAATTTTTCGGAGAAAGCCGGAATGGATCGGTCCGCGACAAAATTCACTTTCTGAGCGGGCCCGAGATTAAAAATGATCGATTCCAACGAAACGTCGTCCACCTGGAGGGTGATCTTTTGATCGAGCAAATCAGCCATCCGCCCTCGCGCCTGGTCCAGGTTCCGCATCCGGCCGGCCTCCTCGATCACACTGCCGTAGCTCTCGGGAATCAAGGTTTGCGCATCAATCTCCTGCGTCGCGTGCCGGACGTTGCTCGACAGGGGAAGCCCCTGCTTTCGGTTTTCGAAAAGAGTACTCCTGACCGTCGGCGTGAACCGCGAATCCTGCGCGCTGATCGCGGCCAGACTATCCTCGAGCTCTTTGTCCTGCCGCCGCTTGATCTCGGCTTTCACCCACTCGCGCACCCGGGCCACCCGAACGTCATCGGGATCCAGCGCGTAAAGGGCCGCCGACTCCAAATCCGCCTCTTCCCAATCGCCGGCCCGAGCCAAACTCAGGATTTCCTGGATTTCATCCTCGTATTCCCCCCGAATCAAACGTTCCTGCTCTTCAGTTAACGTCTGATCCGATAGCGTCTGCTGCGTCTGGCAGGAACTGAACAGCAAACCAGCGGCCACAGCGAAACTTTGGACTGCCCTAGGAAACCTTCTCATCAACAGTAAATTACCGAATACCCCATACAAATAAGATCGAACCGGACCTCGTTCTCAATAACGCGTTTTTGCCGAAAGAGAATCCCCGGGTCAATGAGATAGCCCCGGCCCGCGTTCACTTTTTTGAATAATTTCCTTTAACGTCATGCCATCCTCTTCTGATACTGAGGCGATGGAAACCCTTAAGTTCGCAGTTTTGCCTGGAGATGGCATCGGTCCCGAAGTGATGGCCGTCGCCCTGAAGGTTATGGAGCGTCAGGCCGAGGCTCACGGCCTCCGCCTCGATTACCGCGAAGCGGACGTCGGCGGCATCGCCATCGACCGCCACGGTCGCGCCCTCCCTGACGCCACCCTGCAAACCTGCTCCGACAGCGACGCCATCCTCTTCGGCTCCGTCGGCGGGCCGAAATGGGAATCCCTTCCCCCCAAGGAACAACCGGAGAGGGCTTCCCTTCTCCCTTTGCGCAAGCATTTCTCCCTCTTCGCCAACATCCGGCCCGGCCTCCTTTACCCCCAACTCCTCGGGGCCTCCCCTCTCAAGAACGAACGGATTCCGGACGGCATCGATGTCGTCTGCATTCGCGAACTGACCGGCGGCATCTATTTCGGGCAACCCAAAGAGACCACGACCCTCCCCGATGGCGACATCCAGGCCGTCGACACCATGGTTTACCGGAAAAGCGAGATCGAACGGATCACCCAGGTCGCCATCGACGCCGCCCTCCCGCGCCAGAAGAAAATCTGTTCGGTCGACAAAGCCAATGTCCTCGAAACGTCCGTTCTCTGGCGCCAGACCGTCATCGACTACCTCGCCAAACACGCCCCCGAGATCGAATTGACCCACATGTACGTCGATAACGCCGCCATGCAGATCGCGCGCGACCCGAACCAGTTCGACGTCATCCTCACCGAAAACATGTTCGGCGATATTCTTTCCGACGAGATGGCCGTGATCTGCGGCTCCCTCGGCATGCTTTCCTCCGCCAGCCTCGGGCTCGGAAAAAACAGCGCCGGTCAACCGTTCGGCCTTTACGAACCGGCCGGCGGCACCGCTCCCGACATCGCCGGCAAAAACCTGGCCAACCCGTGCGCCCAGGTCCTCTCCGCCGCGATGATGCTCCGCTTCAGTTTCGGTCGCAACGACTTGGCCGACCAACTGGAAAAGGCCGTTCGCGCCGCCGTCACCGGCGGAGCCCGCACCGGCGACATCGCCTTCGGCGCAAAGAGCATCTCCACCAGCGATATGGCCGAAGCGATCATCGCCGAACTCTAGAGAAAACATTCGACCCGGGCTCGCGAACTCGGGTTTTATTCGCGCCGATTCGTGGTTAAGTATCCTCTCTCTTTCGTTTATGAAATCTTCCGAAATCCGAAAATCCTTCCTCGATTTCTTCGCCGCCAAGGGCCACCAGATCGTGCCGTCCGCGCCTCTCATGCCGGACTCGCCCAACCTGCTCTTCACCAATGCCGGGATGAACCAGTTCGTCCCTTACTTCCTCGGCGAACAAAAGCCCCCCCATTCCCGGATCGCCGACACCCAGAAATGCATCCGCGCCGGCGGCAAACACAACGACCTGGAAGATGTCGGTTTCGACTCCTACCACCACACCCTCTTCGAAATGCTGGGCAACTGGTCTTTCGGCGACTACTTCAAAGAGGAGGCGATCGAATGGGCCTGGGAACTTTTGACCCAAGTCTGGGGATTTCCCCCGAAACGTCTCTACGCCACCGTTTACAGTCCGGACGAAGGCGATCCTTCCACCTTCGATCAGGAGGCCTACAACCAGTGGAAGAAAATCTTTGACCGCGAGGGCCTCGATCCCGACATCCATATCGTCAACGGAAACCGGAAAGACAATTTCTGGATGATGGGCGACACCGGCCCTTGCGGCCCGTGCAGCGAGATCCACATCGACCTCAGCGAAGCGGGCGACACCCAGGGAAAACTGGTCAACCAGGACGACCCGAACTGCATCGAAATCTGGAACCTGGTTTTCATCCAGTTCAACGCCGAAGCCGACGGTTCCTTCCGCCAACTCTCCTCCCGCCACGTCGATACCGGAATGGGCTTCGAACGGGTGGCCGGCATCCTGGGGACCACCCAAAACTTCACCGACTTCAGCCGCCCCCACTCCAATTACACCAACGACTTGTTCCAACCGTTCTTCGATCACATCGAACGGCTCTCCGGAAAAAAATACACCGCCACCTTCCCCACCTCCCGCGCCAAAATGTCGGACCAGGAGCTCACCGACTGCGCCTTCCGCGTCCTGGCCGACCACATCCGCACCCTGACCTGCTCCATCGCCGACGGCATTCTCCCCGGCAACGAGGGCCGCAATTACGTTCTCCGACGCATTCTCCGCCGCGCGGTCCTCTTCGGCCGTCGGCTGGGACTCGAAACCGGCTTCTTCGAATCCCTGGTCGATCCGGTCATCGCCACCCTCGGCGACACCTTTCCCGAAATCCGCCAACAGGAAAAGATCGTCCGCAAGGTCATCCACTCCGAGGAGGAAACCTTCAGCCGCACCCTCGACCGCGGGATGCAACTTTTCGAAAAGGTCGCCGAGGAGAGCGCCGCCGCCGGAACCATCGCCGGCAAGGCCGCCTTCACCCTCTACGACACCTACGGCTTCCCCCTCGACCTGACGGAACTGATCGCCCGCGAACGCGGCCTCCGGGTCGATCTCGCCGGTTTCGAACAGGAAATGGAGGAACAACGCGCCCGAGCCCGGGCCGCTCAGCAAAAAAGCACCATCTCCGTCCGCGAAGACGACGAAACCGATGTCGAAGCCACCCGCTTCGTCGGCTACGACCTCATCGCCGTCAAAGAGACGGAGGCCGTATTGGAGGACATCATCCACGCCGACGACCGGGCTTATCTCGTGTTTGACCACACGCCTTTCTACGCCGAAATGGGCGGCCAGATCGGCGACCGCGGCCAGGCCGAAATCGATGGAACGAGTATTGAAATTGTAAACACAATCAAGGACGGCCACGGCCGCTACCTCCACCAGGCGAAAGATTTGCCCAAAGATGTCGTCCCCGGCACCTCCGCCCTCCTCCGCGTCGATCTTCCTTTCCGCCTCGGAGTGCAACGTCACCACACCGCCACCCACCTCCTGCACGACGCCCTCCGGCAGGTGCTCGGCGACCATGTCCGCCAGGCCGGTTCCCTCGTCACCGAAAACCGCCTCCGTTTCGATTTCTCCCACTTCGAGCCGATCAAACCGGACGAGATCGAACGCATCGAGAACATCGTCAACCGCCACGTGCTGACCAACTCACCGGTCAGTTGGTACGAGGTTCCCTTCGACCAACGACCGGAAAATTGCCTCGCTCTTTTCGGAGAAAAATACGGGGCGGTGGTCCGCGTGGTCGACATCGGGGGCTACTCGGTCGAACTTTGCGGCGGCACACACGCCCGCGCCACCGGCGAACTCGGCCTGATTAAAGTGGTCAGCGAATCAGCCATCGCCGCCGGCACCCGCCGGATCGAAGCCGTCACCGGCGAAGCCGCGATCGGTTACGTCGACGACCGCCTCCAACGCCTGGAAAAGGTAACCGAACGTCTCTCCTGCCAACCCTCGGAACTCGAAAAGCGAATCGACCAACTTCTCGAACAAAAAAGCGAACTCGAAAAATCGCTCAAAAAAGTCCAGCAAAAGGAGTCCGGCAATCTCGCCGCCAGCTTGCTGGAACGGGCGTTTACCAAGGATGACCTTCGCCTCGTCGCCGAACGCGTCAACGTCGAGTCTCCCGTTGCTTTACGGGAACTCGGCGCCCAAATCGCCGGACAACTCGGAGAAGGAATCGTCGTCCTCGGCAGCCCGATCGATGAGAAGAAAGTCTCCGTCGTCGCCTTCTGCTCGCCGGCGGCGATCGCCGCAGGCCACAAAGCCGGCGACATCGTCCGCGACCTCACCGGCAAACTCGGGGGCAAAGGAGGCGGCAAACCCAACTTTGCCATGGGCGGCGGTACCGAACCCCAAAAGCTCGAAGCGGTCCTGGGCGAATTCGCCGGGAACCGTTGACGGCGGCGGGACGACTTTCATGCCGCCCGCCGTATTCGCCGACGGCCGCGGCCAAGGGCCCTCCATTCGGCTCACTCCTTCGCCTCTTGCAACCCGCTTCGAATCAACAACGGGGTTAAATCCGGCTCCCGCCCCATAAAGTCCCGATACAACTTCATCGGTTCATCTTCGTTGCCGCGACTGAGCACCTTCTCGACAAAGTCGCGCCCGACTTCCGGATTGAAAATCCCCTCCGTCTGAAACCGGGTAAACGCGTCCGCGTCCAACACTTCCGCCCATTTATACGAATAATACCCCGCCGCGTACCCGGTCGGACTGCCAAACAAATGACTGAACCGCCGCACCATGGTCGGCGGCTGCGTCTTCGTCCGCGGCAGGTAATCCTGAATCACCCGCCGAACTTCCGCCTCCAAATCTTTCCCCGCGAAATCCTCGTAATGGTAGTGCATCTCCAAATCGAGCTTCCCGAAGGACAACTGACGCATCATCATGTTCGCCGACCGATAATTCCGCGCCGCCAGCATTTTCCGGAAGAGCACCTCGGGAATCGTTTCCCCCGTCTCATGGTGCCGGGCGAAAAGATCCAGACTCTCCCGTTCCCAACACCAGTTCTCCATGATCTGCGAGGGCAACTCCACAAAATCCCACGGCACATTGACCCCGTTGAGCGACTTCACTTCCACCTCGCCCAGCAGGTGATGGAGCAGATGGCCAAACTCGTGGAAAATCGTCTCCACTTCCCGATGCGTCAACAACGCCGGCTGGTCTCCCACCGGCGGCGTCAGGTTGCCGCAAATCAAGCCGAGATGCGGCCCCCGCACTCCCCCTTTCTCCCGGGCCGGCTCGCCCGTGATCAGGTAATTCATCCACGCTCCGCCCCGCTTCGATTCGCGCGGATGCCAATCGGTGTAAAACGACCCGAGATGTCGGCCAGCCTGATCGGTCAGGTCAAAAAAGCCGACCTCCGGATGCCAAACTTCCACCGCGTCCCCGCCTCTCCGGCCGGAACCCGACCCCGGCTCGACGAACACCGTTTCCCGTTCTTGTATTCGAATTCCGAACACCCGCTGGACGATCTCAAACATCCCGTTGATCACATTCTCGATCGGGAAATACGCCCGCACCTCCTCCTCATCAAAATCAAACAACGCCTTCCGTTGTTTCTCGCTCCAATAGGCCATTTCCCACGGCTCCAACGCATCAATCTCCCGGTGCGTCTGCGTCGCCCGGAAAACCTCCAGCTCGTGCGTCTCGTCGTCGAAAGCCGGTTTCGTGCGCTGAAAAAGGTCCTCCACAAACCCGAGCGCCCGCTCCCCCGACTTCGCCATCCGCCGCTCCAGAACCAGGTCCGCGAAATTATCCTTCCCCAACAGCGCGGCCTTCTCGTGCCGCAAGGCCAGGATCCGTTTCGTCAGTTCGCTATTGTCCCATTCGCCCCGGGCGCCGACCGTGGTCGCCCCCTCCCACATCTGACGCCGCAATCCGTCGTCATCCAGGTAGGTCATAAACGGCTCCTGGGACGGCATGTGCAGCGTAAAACGCCACTTCGGCGCCTCCTCCCTGCCATGGCCTTTCGCCAGCGCCCCCCGCCGGGCCGCCTCCTTCGCGCTTTTCGGCAAGCCCCCCAGCCGCGCCTCGTCGTCCAGAATCAGCTCCCAGGCATTGGTCGAATCCAGCACATTCTCCGAGAACTTTTGCGTCAACTGAGCCAGTTCGCCCTGGATTTCCTCCATCCGCCGTTTCTTCTCCGGCGGCAAATCCGCGCCATACTGACGAAAATCCTTCACCGTCTCGTCCAGAAACCGACGCCGCGCCCCGCCCAATTGCGCCGCCTCCCCGGACTCCTCATACGCCTTCAAGACGCTCCAGACCTCATCGTTCAACGGAATTTTCGCGAAAAACTCCGACACCTTCGGCAACATCGCGTTGTAAGCCTCGCGCAATTCCTTCGAGTCGTTGACCGAACTCAAGTGGGAAACCTTCCCCCACGCCACCGCCAGATCCTCCGTCGCTTTCTCCAGCGTCAGGAGCGTGTTTTCAAACGTCAACTCCCCCGGCTTCCGGGCCGCCAACGCATCAATTTCCTTCCGGGCCCGCTGAAGCGCCTCTTCAATGTCCGGAACCACGCGATCCGGCGTCAACTCCGACCAACGAACGTGAAAATCTGTATTGAGAAACGATGATGTCATAAAAAAAGAAAAACCCCGTTAAAAAGCTCCGCCGACAGCGCGGGAATCATAAGGAATTCAATACTTTAGGCACCCCGGCTTGATCAGTCAACGACCGAACCACGACGCAATCTCCGACCGCTCCGACCGTAGCCGCGTCCGTCAGGACGTGGACCGTAGCCGCGTCCGTCAGGACGTGGACAATACCTAAGAGCATGCGTGACTCGCCTAAATCTCTTCCGCCATCGCAATGTGTCCGTGCGGAAGCGGATGAGATTGGTGCGTCCGTCTCCGGACAAACGAAAGTTCGGATTCGCCAAGGGGGATTCCAGATCACCGAAATACTCAACGACCCAGGAATCCGCCAGCCCATCGCCGCTACTGTCCAAATGCGGATTATGGTAAACGGTGCGGACGGTCGGAGTGATCTTGAAGCAGATGCTCACGGACCGGTCTGCCGTTTCGTAAGAAGCGGACCCACCCGCAAGCTATCGAAAGCTCCCTGGTTTTTCTCACTCACAACGCGCGAACAACTTCGGAGCTCGACTCCATGACGCTTCACATGTTGTTCTACAGCTTCCTTCGCAATGCACCAAAAAAACACGAAGCTCTCTCCAGCCCGCTGCCTCCTAGCTTGCGCGGCGACCATTGGTTTCGTCACCGTTTGGGCGGGCTGCCGGGAGGCAGGTGCGGCCCCCGAACCGGACGAAGTTGCCGCCGAAAGCCGCATCGTGCTGATGGGCAACGGACTCGGCTCCCGGATGATGCATTTCGGCCATTTCGAGACCGATTTGCATCTGCTCTATCCCCATCAGGAGTTGTTCATTCGCAACATGTCGGATGAGGGAAACACTCCGAGCTTTCGCCCCCATTCCGGACGAAGCTATCAACTCGGGTTTCCCGGCGCCGAAGAGTTCCACCACCCGTACACCGGCGGCAACACGGCCAACGCCCAGGGACATTTTAAAACAGAAGAGGAATGGCTGGAAAAACTGAAACCGGATATTATCATCGCGTTTTTCGGCTTCAATGAATCCTTCCTCGGGCGCCCCGGTCTGGACAACTTCCGCGCCGAGCTGGAGGCGTTTGTCAAACACACGGTCAGCCAAACCTATAACGGGCATTCGACGCCGGAGTTGGTGTTGGTCTCCCCCACCGCCTTCGAGGACCTCACGGCAACCATGGACGTCCCGGACGGGCAGACCGAAAACCGCAATCTGGCCGCCTACACCTCGGTCATGGAATCGGTCGCCACCGCCAATGAGGTGCGGTTCATCGACGCCTTTAACCCCTCGTTACAATGGTTCGCGTCGGCCGACGAACCCTTGACGACCGACGGAGCGCTTCTGAACGAGGCGGGCTATCGCAAATTGTCCGAGCTTTTAATCGCCCGGATTTTCGGCGGTTCAACCAACCCCTCCGATCCGCGCCGCGAAAAGGTGCACGATCTGGTCATGGACAAGAACTGGCTCTGGACGAACGATTTCAAAATCCCCAACGGCGTGCATGTATTCGGACGCCGCTTCAATCCCTACGGGCCGGACAACTACCCGTTTGAAGTCGATAAGATCCGGGAGATGACCGCCATTCGCGACCAGGCCATCTGGGCGGCGGCACGCGGCGAAACCATCGATATTGACGCGCTGGACGCCCAAACTTCCGAACTTCCGGAAGTCGAAACCAACTACCCCCGCGCCGATTCCATCACTTTTCTTTACGGAGATGAAGCCCTGGAAACGATCCAGGTGCCCGAAGGATACAAAATTGAACAATGGGCGACCGAACAGGAATTCCCTGATCTCGCGAATCCGGCGCAATTGACGTTCGACAACCAGGGAAGGCTCTGGGTAACGGCGATGGCCAGCTACCCGCACTGGAGACCGGGCGATCCCCGCCCCAACGACAAACTGCTGATCCTCGAAGACACCAACGGCGACGGCAAAGCAGACACTCAAACGGTCTTCGCCGACGGACTACACCTCCCCATGGGCTTCGAGATTACGGCCGAAGGCGTATTCGTCTCCCAAAACACCAATCTGGTCCTGCTCCGGGACACCACCGGCGACGGCAAGGCCGACACCCGCGAAATCATTTTTAGCGGTTTTGACGATCACGACACCCACCACGCTATCAGCGCTTTTGCATCCGACCCTTCCGGAGCGATCATCCTTGCTGAAGGCACCTTCCATCGCACCAATGTCGAAACCGCCTACGGGCCGGTCCGCGGCACAAACGGAGGATTTTACCGGTTCAATCCAAAACGGCGCCACCTGGAGCGCCATGCCCAGTTGCCCATCCCCAATCCCTGGGGGACCGCCTTCGACGACTGGGGCCAACCCTTTTTCCTTCACACATCCGGCCCCCAGATGCAGTGGATGACGCCCGGATCGATCCGGGCGCAATACGGGTCCGCGTCCCCCAACAGCCGAAACCTTATCGAAGAGGACCACCGCGTCCGGCCGACTTCCGGCTTGGAGTTCCTCAGCAGCCGCCACTTTCCCGACGAGGTCCAGGGCGATATTATCCTCAACAACACCATCGGCTTCCTCGGCGCCAAACAACACGGAATGATGGAAGACGGCACCGTCTTCACGACCCGGTTCCGCCAAGACCTCATGGACTCCAGCGACAGCAATTTCCGTCCGGTCGATATGGAAATCGCTCCCGACGGCTCGCTCTTCGTCGTGGATTGGCACAACCCCCTCATCGGACACATGCAACACAACGCCCGCGATCCCAACCGCGATCACACCCACGGCCGAATCTACCGAATCACCTACCCGAGCCGCCCGCTGCTCGACCCGCCACCGATTCACAACGCGGAAATTGAACAATTGCTCAACAACCTGAAACTCCACGAAAAAGGCGCCCGCGAACGCAGCCGCCGCGAACTGCGCGGACGCGACGCCGAGCAAGTGCTCGCAATTCTGACGAACTGGGTTTCGAATCTCGACGAGAACCACCCCAACCACGAGCACCACTTGCTCGAAGCCCTCTGGGTAACCTGGGGACTTAACCAAATCGACGAGCCCCTGCTTCGCCGCGTGCTCGCATCGGAAGACCACCGGGCCCGGGCAGCGGCCGCCCGCGTCCTGCGTTACACCGGCCACCAGGTCGCCGATCAGGTGGAACTGCTCAAACAGGCGGCCGCCGATTCGCACGGACGGGTGAAACTTGAGGCGATCGTCGCCGCGTCCTGGCTGAATCGTGACGATGGCCTCGCCGTTCTCGAAGCCGCCACCTCGGGAACACCTGAAAGACAATCCTCTGAATACGTTCGAGTCAGCCCCGACGGCGGCATCATTCAAATCCGCCCCCCCGAAAAGACCGGCGAAATCACCGCCTTCACCCTAACCCTCCCAGGCGAAGACCGCGCCATTAATCTAGCCGAAATGGAAATCTACCACGAAGGCGCCAACGTGACGTCGCAGGCCGGCCTGTCGCAGTCGTCCGAATACAACGATGGACAATATCCCATCAGCAATCTGGTCGATGGCAACCGCGACAATTTCTCTCACACCGCCTTCGAGGAAGACCCATGGATCCGGGCAAACTTCGACTCTCCCATTCCAATCGAAGAGATTAAGATCTGGAACCGCAGAAACTTTGAAGATCGCCTACACGGGGCCGAAGTCGTCTTCACCGCCGGCAAGGAGAAAAGAGCGTCAGTCGAAATCGACATGGAGGCTCGAAAGCTGTTCGCTGATGACTCATGGATTTCCCCGGCCTACCAGACGGTGCTCGCCCGCCTGAAGGAACAAGCCGCCAAGGAAATAGAGACTCCCGAAGCCGCGCCCCGTCACCTCGCTGCCGATGCCGAGGCGAGCGGACTGTATGCGAAAGGCCAGGAAATTTACTCCCGGGAAGGGCATTGCGCCACCTGCCACCAACCGGACGGCCGCGGCCTGCCCGCAGCCGGATTCCCTCCTCTGGGCGGGACACGTTGGGTCACCCAAAACGACCAACGCCTGATCAAACTCACCCTTAAAGGCCTGCATGGACCGATGGAAGTCAAAGGCCGGCATTATCCCGGCCAAGTCCCCATGACCGGTTTCGGAGAGTTGCTCGACGATGAAGAAATCGCGGCCGTCCTCACTTATGTGAGAAACGCGTTTGGCAATGAAGCGCCCCCGATTTTCCCCGAAAAAGTCGAGCAGGTCCGCGAAGCCACTCGGGACCACAGAGGATTCTATTCACCCGAAGAACTCCTCGAACGGCATCCACACGAATGACATGGATGGCAAAAAAGGGTAATCCGACCCAACCAATTGCCTTCATCCGCTCACCGACTCCGGTCTCTCCTTTTCGGAAACGTCAGCCCCAGGGGCTCGCAAATGTCGCGAATACTCTCGGAGTCCATAGCAAACTCGTATTTGGCATCTGTAGACCGCTCCGTCAGAAGCGGAACTCTTGAAACTATCGACAGCGACCTGATTCCGCTTTTCACAAAGCTCTGTCAGGCAACACCGAAGGCACCGCCTCAGAAAGTACCACCAACGGGCCCGGTTCAATCCTGTTTAACGAAAGAACCAAACCGCATAAGCCGTGGATTCCATTTCTTCGATCAGCATACGCCGATGGCGCAGATTCTCTCCCCAACTCTCCGAAAACAAAAACTCCTCTCGCTCCAAATTGTATCCATCAATAACAGAGGCATGCCCACCCGACCGTGCATCCGGCCAATTCTCACGCTCTTTCCTACCATCCAATTTCTCCTCAGGACGGGGCAGTCGCTTCAAAGGATCGGCACGAAAAGATTCGGCGAATCTTGAGTGAAACGCATCACGCTCCCGGGTAAAATAGCGCCAGACCAAAACCGGTCGCCCCTCGGAGATCTCATGGCGAATCGCTTGCTCATCCAACCTCCGCCGATAACGCATTCGGAGGTCCCCCACCCGCGCCACTTCTTCATAAATCCCCTGTAACTCGGGACCCCCAGCCATTCCATCCCGGTATCCCCCTTTGCTCGCGAGCATGTCGATATCGACACGGATCCCATGATACCGGGCGATCATCGATAACGTTCCGACCGCGCAATAACCTCGGTCCCCTTGACTGATCATCGGAATATTGCCGACCACCACATCGCCAACTGATGTCCGGCGAACGTTCTCCTTTAACGCCGCCAGGCGCTCCGACCGCGGCGTCCCAATAAATTCATGTCCCTGATCAAATCGGCGTTAACTTACCGGTTGGCGAAGATTCACGACAAGCCGAAAGGGCCGAACGCGAAAGACATCAATGCTCCATGGTAAAGACTGACGAATAATTCGGCGTTCGGTGGATGCGGGTGGCTTCATCCACGAACATGCTCCAAGGTGTGTTTGGTCCGCTCAATTCATCCAGATTGGATCACGTCTTGATTTTTGACGGATTTCGAAATCAGCACCCTTCGCGTGCAGTGTTTTGTCCATGACGTGTTTTTACCCGGACTTGGAAGTCCAGGCTCCGTTAGGGTCAACCGCGCAGCACCACTGGAAGGGGCGGTACGGGGTCAGGGTTACGTTCTTAAGTCCAAAAGCTAAAGGGCACTTAACCGCGTAACCCTGACCCCTGGTTTTTCCCCCAATGTTTGCGTCCTTTCGGGTGAAATTACGTCTTCCCCAATGATGGACAAAAAACCCGTTCCCGATACACTTAAGACCGTGAATAAAAACCTCACGGAAGAACTGCGCGCCGAAGTGTGCCGCTTTGTCTACAGCCGAGTGGGAAGCTGTGCCATTAGTGAGGACTGGACCCAGGAGATCCTGATCAAGGCGGCGCGGGCACATCCGACGCTGCGCGAGCCGGACAAGCTGGAGAGCTGGGTCTTTCGGATCGCGCGCAACCGAATCCACGATTTCTTTCGTGCCAGCCGAGGTGTAAGCGAATCGAAAGGAGGACGGCCCTGGCATGCCAGTATTTTCCAGAAGTTTTCGAAATCGCGAATCCTTCGGGTCCGGCTATCTATGCTGGCACACTAGCGAGTCGTCCAGGAAGTTTTTTCCTATATAACCCTCTGTCATTGCGAGGAGGAACGACGTGGCAATCCACCACTTTTCAGCCGAAGGCGTTGAATGGGCGCGGCCGGAGAATCGGGCGCGTGGATTGATACTGGCCCCGCTTGACACACGGATACGTGTGCACTATTTTCGTGTGCATGAGAAATATAACGCTGAGCGCCAATGAGGAAGCCATCGAAAGAGCGCGCCAAGTGGCGCGGAACCGAAAAACAACTTTGAACGGACTGTTCCGGAATTGGCTGGAGCAGCTCGGTGAGGGCGAACTCCGGGAGCAAGCCTTCCACCAACAGATGAATCGACTGGAGGGACGGGTCCGGGTGGGTCGGAAATTCACGAGAGAGGAAATGAATGAGCGCTGAATACTTCCTCGATACGAATGTATTGATCTACTCCTTCGACGACAACGCGCCAACAAAGCGAGATACCGCGCGGAAGCTGATTGCCAATGCCCTGCGGAGGAGCAGCGGCTTAGTCAGTTGGCAGGTCGTGCAAGAGTTTTTGAACGTCGCCCTGCACAAGTGGGAGAAGCCAATGAGCGCCGGAGATGCAAGTGATTATCTAAGCTGCACCCTGGAGCCACTTTGCGCGGTTTTTCCGTCGGCAACCTTGTGGCGGACCGCGCTTTCTCTTCAAGCTCAGAGCCAATGCCGTTTCTACGACAGCTTGATCGTGGCCTCAGCGATGGAATGTGGAGCCAAAGTCCTCTACAGCGAAGACCTTCAAGCAGGTCGCCGGTTCGGTGAATTGGAAATAAAGGATCCGTTCGTCTCCTAGTCGGACGAAAACTCCCATGCCATCCGAACAGAACATTAATGAGCAGGCCGAAGTGGTCAAACAACAGCATCGAAGGCATGGCGAAACTGCTCGACGGACTGGGCCACGAGGAGCGAGTGGGCGTGAATCTCTGTCCCCGGCAACGGCTGGCTCGGTGGCGGCTTCAAGAACGGCTGTCGTATCCTTCCGAATTCACTAACCGGAAAAAGCGACTGAGCCGGTTGCATACCGAACCAGGGCGCACTTTTTATTGGCTCGTCACGCGCAGGCGTAGGAAGCGGCGCAGTTCACCGTCGAGGGGAATGCTGACTTCATGTACGTCACCATCACTGTTGGGGGTGGAGGGTGTCGCCGAGCTATCGAAGAGGACGTGACTCCAATCAACGAGGTCGGGCGATGATTCCACCAGATAAATGACGTCGGTCTTGGTGGGATCGCGGTAAAAGCGGATGAAGAGTTTGTTGTCTTCGGTTTTTCCCCAATCGAGCTGGTCGCTGGTCACGCGTTCGAAAGGTGTCAGCCCGAGGGCGTATTTCAGCAAGTTGGGCATGCCATCGCCGAGCACCTCGGCTTCGGGGCCCGAGAGGCTGGGATCATTTAAGTGCGCAAGCTCGAAGTTTTGCACGC
>LFIK01000496.1_pt1 | contig 29626 bp, 23 predicted proteins | sample 643401 | NCBI WGS metagenome assembly LFIK01 (sample SAMN03777447, study PRJNA286221) | soda lake metagenome | biome: soda lake; feature: Kulunda steppe; material: water; isolation source: sample T5-Br brine of Lake Tanatar-5 | place: Russia: Kulunda steppe | collected 2010-07
AAGCGTGCAATCACCGTATGGTCGGGGACCTCGTGACCAACAATGAAACGATAACCCGCGTCGCGCCGGCACAAGCGTTCGATTGCCCGGCTCGACCTGACGCCATGGCTGTAGGCGTAGATCAACAAAGCCAGCAGCATGGCTGGCGCAAACGGCGGCTGGCCGGCACGGCCCACCTTGCTCGCCGCCTCGAACCCGCTCAGGTCCATCAGCTCGACCGCATCGACCACGAGATGAACGATGTCGTCCTCGGCAAGCCAATCCATCATATCGACCGGCAGCAGGAATTGCTGGCGACGGTCAGGTTTGCGGAAAAAATGAGCCATGACCCCATCCCCATCAGCTGCGTGCCACATGCTCAGAGAATCAGGGAAAGGCCGCGCCTTGAACTCACCAAGAGATGAAAATCAAGGCGAGACACTACTCAGGGGTTCAATTGCGCAACAGCCTCCTCAGGGGAGGGATAAAGGGTGGGGTGACCCGCGTGTAGAATCTTCAACGGCAGCAGTTAGCCCCCAGCCGCCCAGGCGCTGTGTCTTGCGCAGCCGTCTTCAGCCGCCCAGGCGCTTCTTGCGCTGCGCGAGGGTGCGCAGGCGCAGGGCGTTGAGCTTGATGAAGCCTTCCGCGTCGCGGTGGTCGTATGCGACGGCGCCTTCCTCGAAGGTGACCAGTTCCTGATCATAGAGCGAGAACGGGCTGGTGCGTCCGATGACGATGACGTTGCCTTTATACAGCTTGAGCTTGACCTCGCCGGTGACGAATTCCTGGCTCTTGTCGATCAGCCCCTGAAGCAGCTCGCGCTCGGGGGAGAACCAGAAGCCGTTATAGATCAGCTCCGCATAACGCGGCATCAGCTCGTCCTTGAGATGGGCCGCGCCGCGATCGAGGGTGATCGATTCGATGGCGCGATGCGCCGTGATCAGGACGGTACCGCCGGGGGTCTCGTACATGCCCCGGCTCTTCATGCCGACGAAGCGGTTCTCGACCAGATCGAGCCGCCCGATGCCGTTCTCGCGACCGAGCTGGTTGAGGCGCTCGAGCATGGTGGCGGGAGAGAGCTTCTCCCCGTCGATGGAGACCGGGTCGCCCTCCTCGAAACCGATAGTGACCACCGTCGGCTCGTCGGGCGCCTCTTCCGGGCCGAGCGTGCGCGAATAGACGTAATCGGGCACCTCGTCGGCGGGGTCTTCCAGAACCTTGCCCTCGGATGAGGTGTGCAGGAGATTGGCATCGACCGAGAAAGGCGCCTCGCCGCGCTTGTCCTTGGCGATGGGGATCTGATGCTGCTCGGCGAATTCGATCAGCTTGGTACGCGACAACAGATCCCATTCGCGCCACGGCGCGATCACCGTGACGTCGGGCTTGAGCGCGTAATAGGAAAGTTCGAAGCGCACCTGGTCGTTGCCCTTGCCGGTGGCGCCATGGGCCACGGCATCGGCGCCGACCTTCTCGGCGATCTCGATCTGCTTCTTCGAGATCAGCGGGCGGGCGATGGAGGTGCCGAGCAGATAGACGCCCTCGTACTCCGCATTGGCGCGGAACATCGGGAAGACGTAATCGCGCACGAACTCCTCGCGCAGATCCTCGATGAAGATATTCTCTTCCTTGATCCCCAGAAGCAGCGCCTTCTGGCGCGCGGGCTCGAGCTCCTCGCCCTGGCCGAGATCGGCGGTAAAGGTCACCACCTCGCAGCCATAGGTCGTCTGCAGCCATTTCAGGATGATCGAGGTGTCGAGGCCGCCGGAATAGGCCAGCACCACTTTCTTTACGCGCTTCTCGGTCATGGACGGTCTCGAACTTGTTTTCGCCGGATTTCTCGGGCGGGGGTGGTTTGCGCGTTTATGAGCACACACGCGCGCCGCACGCAACCGGCTTGCGGGATTCACTCGCAGCCGTCAGGCTGGTCACGAACGATTCGAAGGATACTTCGCATGGCGCGCCCTCCGGTCCTTGAATTCTGGTATGAATTCGCCTCGACCTATTCCTGGCTCGCCGCTGCGCGAATCGGCGACATGGCGCATGAAGCGGGAATCGGGATCCGCTGGCGCCCCTTCCTGCTCGGGCCGATCTTCTCGGCGCAGGGCTGGAATACCTCACCGTTCAATCTCTATCCCGCCAAGGGGCGCTACATGTGGCGGGACCTGGAGCGCGAAGCGGCCCGGCTCGGCCTGAACTGCAAAAAGCCCGCGCCCTTCCCGCAAAACAGCCTGAACGCGGCTCGGGTGGCGCTTCTGGGTGCCGATGAGTCCTGGGGGCCGGAATTCACCCGCGCCGTCTTCGCGCGCGAATTCGAGCAAGGCGCCTCGATCGAGGAGCCCGGCGCCATCCGCGACATCCTCAAGGGGCTCGGCCTCGATGCCGGCGAGATCATGAAGGCGGCCACCGGCGACGCCAACAAGACCCGCCTGCGCGCGCTTACGGAAGAAGCCCGCTCGCGCCACATCTTCGGCGCGCCGACATTCTTCACCGAAGACGGGGAAATGTTCTGGGGGAACGACAGGCTCGAGGCGGCGCTCGCCTGGGCATCGGGCGAAAGGCCGGGGAGTCTGCGCTAGGTGGCGCATCCTCTGGTTGAAAATGCGCCATTTTCGCGATTTTTTGTCGGGCAACCGACGATTTAACCTGAAATTCATGGGCATGCCCCAGCGTGAGGCGTCCTGTCACAGGGCTCTTCACGGAGTTTCTCTTGGTCCGTCCACGACTCGATACACACACGACATGGCGGAGCCGACCGCTGCAGCCGACAACGCTGCCCGTCGTGATCGCGCTCGTGGTTATCCTGGCGGCGTGGGTGTTTGCCGAGCATCAGGCCCGGACCGTGGCGGAACAGGGGATGCGCGCCCAGGTTCTCGACAAGATCAGCGTCATCCGCGCAAAGCTGGAAGGCGGCATCAACGCCAACATCCAGCTCGCCCGGGGCCTCGTCACCGTGATCGAGGACGAGCCGGATCTCGATCAGGCACGTTTGGAGCATCTCGCCGCGCGGGTGCTGCGCAGCGACAATCAGTTGCGCAACGTCGCGCTCGCTCCGGACATGGTCGTCACCATGGTTCACCCCTATGCGGCCAACCGGGCCGTGATCGGTCTCGATTACACGGCGCCCGGGCCGCAGCAGGAAGCCGCGATGCGCGTGCGCGAGAGCGGGCAGATGGTTCTGGCCGGCCCCGTCGATCTGGTTCAGGGCGGGCGCGGCTTCGTCGGCCGGTTCCCGATCATGGTGGCGGACGACGACGGCAAAGAGCGTTTCTGGGGAATCGCCGCCGCCGTCATCGATGCAGACAAGCTGTTCTGGCTCAGTGGCCTGTGGGCGAGCGAGCTGGACATTGCGCTGATCGGTCGTGACGGGCGCATCGACGGCGCCGACGTGTCCTTCGGCGACCCCGAAATCCTCGACCGCAACCCGGTCTTCGCCGATCTCACCCTGCCCGCAGGCACCTGGCGCCTCGCCGCCACGCCGCGCGGAGGCTGGCAGCACGACATCGCGAATATCTGGGGGCTGCGCCTGCTGATCGCCCTCGCCGGCGCGATCATCATCGTGCCGATCTGGTTCGCCGGGCGTCTGATGGGCGAGCGGCAGGCGCATCTGCAGAAGTTGGCGCGACGCGATCAAGACATGCGCCTGCTCTCCCAGCGCCTGGAGCTGGCCCTGACCACCTCCGAGATCGGCATCTGGGAACTCGATCTGATGACCCGGGAATTGTTCTGGGATGCCCGCATGCACGAGCTGTACGATGTCGATCCCGGGACCGTAAACCACGAGGAAGCATGGCGTTCCCGGCTGCATCCCGATGATCGCGCTCGTGCCGTGGAAGTGCTTCGCGCATGCATCGAGGAGACGGGTCGGTACGAGACCGAATTCCGGATCGTCACACGCAATGGCGAGATACGCTGGATTCGGGCCATCGCGACGATCCAGACTGACGCAGACGGATTGCGCAAGCTCGTCGGCGTGAACTGGAACGTCTCACGCGATCATGCGCTGACCGAAGACCTGACGCGCTCCAAAGAACTCGTCGAAGCCCGCAATACCGCGCTCGAGCGCGCCAAGGAGCGGATCGAGTACAATTCCCTGCACGATTCGCTGACCGGCCTCCCGAACCGGCGCTATCTCGACCAGGTTCTGGCCCAGCGGCTTGGCGGGCGCACGGGCGACCGCAATGGTGAGAGCGGGTCCAGGGCCTGCACTCCGGCGCTCCTGCACATCGATCTCGACCGCTTCAAGCAGATCAACGACACGCTCGGCCATGCCGCCGGAGATGCCATGCTGATCCACGCCGCGCAGGTTCTGCGGGACGAGGCCGGGGACGACATGTTCGTGGCCCGGATCGGCGGCGACGAGTTCGTGCTCTTCGGCAGCGAGCGCGATCACGCCGAACTGGCGGAACTCGCCGGTCGTATCGTCGATACCATGCGCCGCCCGGTCGTGCATGAGGGTCATGAATGCCGCTTCGGCGTCTCCATCGGAATCGCCTGCGGCGCATCATGCGACGAGACCGGCGAATTCGAGGGCAAGCGCCTGCTCGTGAACGCCGATATCGCCCTGTACCGGGCCAAGAAGCGCGGACGAAACCGCTACGAGTTCTTCACCGAAACATTGCAGGCGGAGATCATCGAGACGAAGCAGTTGGCCGACGAGATCCTGCGCGGTCTGGAGAACAATGAGTTCGAAGCCTTCTATCAGCCGCAATTCGATGCCCGCAGCCGCGAGGTTTTCGGGGTCGAGGCCCTGGTCCGATGGCGGCATCCCACACGCGGCCTGTTGACGCCGGACCGGTTCATGCGCGTCGCCGAGGAACTCAACGTGGTGACCGCGATCGATCGGCTCGTTCTCGAACAGGGGCTGCGCGATCACGCCGTCTGGCGGGAGGCCGGGCTCGTCGTCCCCAAGCTTTCGGTCAACGTCTCCGCGCGGCGCCTGCATGAGGAAGACCTGCTCGAACAGCTGCGGGACATGCAGATCGAGGCGGGTATCGTCTCATTCGAACTGGTGGAATCGATCTTCCTCGATGAGGAAGACGAGGTGGTGATCGCCAATATCGAGGCGATCAAGGAGCTCGGTATCGATGTCGAAATCGATGATTTCGGCACCGGCTATGCGTCGATCGTGAGCCTGATGAAGCTGCGCCCCTCGCGCCTCAAGATCGATCGGCAGTTCATCGCACCGATCATGCAATCGTCCCGGCAGCGCCGGCTCGTGCGCTCCATCATCGATATCGGCCAGTCCCTCGGAATCGGCATCGTGGCCGAAGGCGTGGAGACGATGGACCACGCGACCGCGCTGGAACGCATGGGCTGCGACGTGCTTCAGGGCTACGCCTTCGCCCACCCGATGACGGCGCTTACGCTCGGCCAGTTCATCGCGGATCAGCAACGGCATTCCGGCAATAACTCCCGGGGGCCGGGCCTGCATCATCCGGGCTCCGCCCCGGTTAAGCGCGCTGCGCGCGGCTGACGCTTTCCGCTCAGACGCTTCTGCCCCGGCATCAGCCGGCTTCGACCACGCTCAATTCGCGCAATCACATTGAACCATGTCCGCCTCACCATCAGCATCAGCCCGTCTGCACGCGTCGTCTTCGGTCGAGATACCGTAGAGCGCCTTCGCATCGTCGAGGAAGTCGCGCCGGGAATCATCGCGGTTGTAGAACATGTGACCGCCGGGATATTTCTCCATACAGACCCGCGCGCCCCCGCTGAAAGGCCCGATCTGACGCAGGAGAAGCGTGCTTTCGAAATAGGGCGTGACCAGATCCGTCAGACCATGCACCACCAGGAGATCGAGCTGCGGATCGAGCGCCATGGCCCGGCTCAGAGCGCTCAAGGCCTCGGGTTGCCCGCGGCCACGCCCCCAGTTCCAGGCCCGGTTGACGCCGTTGTTCAGCAGGATGTAGCGCCTCTGGGGCATCCATCCCAGCCGGTCTCGATAGAGCTTGAGCATGCCCCGCGTCAGCGGTGCCGTCATACCGTCGAGCACCGGGTCCCGGGCACGGGAAAACGGCTCATGGGGTGCAGGGTCATCGCTGGTGACGCCGCTGTCGTAGAAGCTTGCGATACGCCCGTCCTCCCGCCTGAATTCACGCGTGAAGACCTGCATGTCGATCCGCCCGGCATGACGCGCGACGACAGCCTCGTCGAGGCCGGTGATGCGGGTCACGTTCTCGACGAGCCGCGCCACGGCTTCCTCGTCCCCCACGGCCCTCAACAGATCCGCGAGGAACTCTCCCTCCGCATAGGCTTTGACCTCCGCGAGGCGCTCACGCGAGAACTCGCCGTCACGCTCCATCGCGGCGGCGGCGAGCGACGGCAACAGCGAGACCCGCGGCAGCGGGCTGTGACCGGGCTGTTCGCGCCAACCGAAATCGAGAACCGGCGAAAGCAGCGTCATGCCCGAAACCGCGATTCCGGCATCGCTCTGCAAACGATCGACGAGCAACGGCCCGCGAAAGCCACCATAGCTCTCCCCGATGAAATAGACGGGCGATTCCACACGGGCGTGGACCACGAGCCAGTCGAGCACGAAATCGGCCAGTGCCGAGATATCCCCGTCGACCGAGAGAAACTCATCACGCAGATCGCGTTCATTCTCGACGAGACGGCTGAAACCCGTCCCGACCGGATCGATGAAGACGAGATCAGTGAAGTCCAGCCAGGTTTCAGCATTTTCGACGAGGCTGACGTCCTGGGCAGGCTGGATCGTGTCCGTGCCCATCGGCAGCCGCCAAGGCCCAAGCACGCCGAGATGCAGATAGGCCGAAGCCGCGCCGGGACCGCCATTCACCGCGAAAGTGACCGGGCGCTGCGGATCGGCGGGCGCATCGGAATCCGTGACGCGCGAATAGGCGACGAAACCGATCTCGGCACGCTCCTCGCCACGATCACCTGCCAGCGTCAAGGCGCCGGCCCGGGCCTTGAAATGCAAGGCGCTGCCGTCCTCCAGCGTGATCTCGTGGCGTGTGACCGACGGCGCCGGAAGGCGACCCTCGGCCCGTGCCGTCACCGATACGGCGTCGTTGCCTGATGCCGGAAGAGGCAGGGATATCGCCGCGACGAGGCATGCCAGAACGAGCCGGACCGGCCATGGCGCCGCGACGCGGGCGCGCGGCAGGGCGATGAAAGCTCCAGACATGATCTTCCTTTCTGCTCGCCCCCGCGACACCGCATGATCTTCATCGTGCCTCGAATGCAAGGCTCCGCAACAGGATACGTGTGATCTCGCTTGCGCGCTCTCAATCATGCTCGGCAGATAGGTCTTCCGTCGGCCGATATCCACCTGACGGGATCATCTGCTAGCCGTAACGTTGCACGATCAGGGCATGTGGAAACAATGCCAGGATGCAGGCCACGACCAACGCCGCCCCCTCCCCCGTCGTCAACGGCCAGGCCGGCCACTCGCCAAACAGCGCGATCCCGCTCCAGCCGGGTGCCAGCAGAATGAGGCCGGCGAAGAACAAGCTGAGATAGCGCATCAGCCCGATCCGCAGAAAGCGCCAGCCCTTGGCGAAGGACAGGCGGATGGCGACGATACCGAGACCGAGAACGAGCGCGAACGGGATCGCTGCAATGGCGATACCGAACAGATAGGCAATCCACAGCGGCATGCCCTGAACAAAGACCATGCCCCCGATCACGAAAGCCGAGCGGGCCACGATGCCGCCGAAGGACGGGTACAGCGTCGCGGCCAGCAATGCGGCGACTGCGAGTGGAGCGGTCACGAGACGCGCGAGTGCCAGCTCGCTACGCTCGATCAGGGCGACGCTGACGAGACGTGCGACACCATAGATGATCAAAAACAGCAGCGGTGCGAAGGCATCGAAGAAGAACCCGTGCAATACCGGTGCGAAAGGCCCGGCCTGGATCTCGAAACGGCTGATCCCGGCCATGGCGACCAGAGCCGCCGCGAGTGCCGCGACGGCGAGAGGGATGAATGCGGCGGCGCTGCGACTGGCGGGGCTTTCGGAAATGCTGTCCTCCATCAACACCGTGACGTGATCGCTGCGCCTCAGTTCAACGAGCCGCAGAAGCGCTGGATGCGGTTGCAGGCGTCTTCCAGCACCGCATTGGACGTCGCATAGGATATACGCAGATTCGGGCCGAGTCCGAAAGCCGAGCCGTGCACCGCCGCGACACCTTCCGCTGCGAGCAGTTCGGAGACGAAATCCTCATCCGTCTCGATCACCTTGCCGCCCGGCGTGCGCTTGCCGATCGCCTCGGCGCAGGAGGGATAGACGTAGAAAGCGCCTTCCGGCATCGGGCATTTCAGGTATTTCGTCTGGTTGAGCATCGAGACGACGAGTTCGCGGCGCTCGGCGAAGGCCTTGCGGAAGACGTCGAGATGTTGCTGCGTCCCTCCGAGCGCCTCGACGGCGGCCCATTGCGAGATCGAAGCGGCGCCGGACGTCTGCTGGCCCTGGACGAAATCCATCGCCTTGATCAGCTTGTCCGGCCCTGCGGCATAGCCGATGCGCCAGCCCGTCATCGCATAAGCCTTGGAGACACCGTTCATGGTGAGCGTGCGCTCGTAGAGATTGGGCTCGACCTGGGCCGGGGTGACGAATTTGAAATCACCGTAGACGAGGTGCTCGTACATGTCGTCGGTCAGCACCCAGACATGCGGATGGCGCACCAGCACGTCGGTGATCACCTTCATCTCGTCCCAGCTATAGGCGGCGCCCGAGGGGTTCGAGGGGGAATTGAGGATGATCCACTTCGTCTTCGGCGTAATGGCGCGCTCGAGCGGCTCGGCCTGGAGCTTGAAATTGTCCGCCATGGTCGTATCGACGAAAACCGGCGTGCCGCCGCACAGGCTCACCATTTCCGGGTAGGAGACCCAGTAGGGGCGCGGGATGATCACCTCGTCGCCCGGATTGAGCGTGGCGAGCAGCGCGTTGTAGATGACCTGCTTGCCGCCCGTGCCGACGATGGTCTGCGAGGGCTTGTAGTCGAGATCATTCTCGCGCTTGAACTTCTTCGCGATCGCTTCGCGCAGGGGCACGATGCCGGAAACGGGCGTGTATTTCGTCTCGCCGCGCCGGATCGCCGCGATGGCGGCTTCCTTGACGTTCTCGGGCGTGTCGAAATCCGGCTCGCCGACGGAGAGGCTGATCACGTCGACCCCCTCGGCCTTCAGCTCACGCGCCTTCTGCGTGATGACGATGGTGGCGGAAGGCTTGATGCGCGACAGCGCGTCCGACAGAAAACCCATTCTCTCCTCCGGTAGCGGCCTGTGTCGGCACCTTTTGCCATGGCCACTGAACAGCCGCGAACCTAATCCCGCCGCATTGCACGAGCAAGGCGAAAGCCGCGCGTCCCGTCTTGGCAGAACCCAACGCGACCGACCACGCCACCGCTGAACCTGCGCTCGCCCGGCCCCCTCATGGCCGCATCGCGGGATCCGCTCACGCCGTCGTGACGAGGTTGCAGCCTGCCAGACTTGTCACAGGCCGCGCCGTCGTCTAGCGATTTGAAATACCGGAAGCGGATTTGGTATGCCACTCGTCGAACGCTACATCCTGAAGATCGCGGTCACGGCGTTTCTCGTCTGTCTGCTGGGCCTGACGGCGGTGATCTGGCTCACCCAGGCGCTGCGCGAGCTCGACCTGCTCACCGGGCAGGGTCAGACATTCGTCATTTTCCTCACCGTCACGGCCCTGTCCCTGCCCGCCCTGGTCGCCATCATCGCCCCTGTCGCCCTGTTCATCGCGGCGATCTACACGCTCAACAAGCTCAATGGCGATTCCGAGCTGATCGTGATGAGCGCGGCGGGCATGTCGCCGCGACGCCTGATGCGCCCCTTCGTCTGGCTCGCCGGAACCGTCGCGCTGGTGGTCGGCGTCATGTCGATCTTCGTGATCCCGAACAGCTTCAATCAGTTGCGCTATCTGATAACCCAGATCAGGGCCGACTTCGTCGCCAACATGGTGCGCGAAGGGCAGTTCACGGAGATCGACCAGGGCGTCACGTTTTCCTTTCGGGAGCGTTCCGGCGAAGCGCTGATGGGGATCTTCATGCAGGATCGGCGGGACGCGGAGCGAACGCTGGTCTACATCGCGGAAGTCGGCCAGATCGCCACGGTGGACGACATCAGCTACCTCGTACTCGAACGCGGGAGTGTCCACACGCAATCACCCGGTGCGCGCGACAGCTCGATCGTCGGCTTCGAGCGCTATGCGGTGGATCTGTCGGCATTTGCGCCGCAAGGCGATTTGACTTTCTACAAACCACGCGAACGCACGACCGCCGAATTGTTCACCCTCGACGAAAGCGACCCGGTCTATGCGGCGATACCCGGTCGTTTCCGTTCCGAACTGCATGATCGCCTCAGCTCCTGGCTCTACGTGCTGGCCATGACGGCCATCGCGTTCGCGGCCCTCGGCGAGGCACGCACCACGCGTCAGGGACGCGGGATGGCCGTCGCTGCCGCGATCGTGGCGGTCGTCGGCTTGCGTATCGCTGGCTTCGCGGCGACCAGCGCAGCGGCGCGCTCGGATTTCGCCGTGGTCCTGGTCTGGCTGCTCCCGGTCGGCGCGATCGCCGCCAGCCTCGCCTTTACCTTCTACGGGACCCCCATCCAGCGGTATCTCGGCACGCTGGCCGGCAGGTTGCCCGCGATACCGATACCCGGGCGCCGAGCGAGGAGCGGCACGGCATGAGTATGCTGATCGGCCGCACCCTCGGCGTCTATATCGGCCTGCGTTTCCTGCGGGCGACCCTCGGCGTGTTCTTCACCGTCTTCGGTCTGGTCTATGTGCTGGATTTCGTCGAACTCGTGCGGCGTGCCGGCGATCTTCCCGAAGTCGGCCCGATCGAAATGGCCTTGCTCGCGCTATATCGTACACCGTCCGTCACCGAGCAGGTCCTGCCCTTCGCGATCCTGTTCGGAGCGATGACCGCGTTCTTGCAATTGTCACGCAAGCTGGAACTGGTCGTGGCCCGTGCTGCGGGGATTTCCGCCTGGCAATTCCTTCAGCCGGGCCTGTTCGTCGCCGTGCTGATAGGCCTGTTCTCGATCTTCGTCTTCAATCCCCTTGCCGCGACACTGAAACAGCAGGCCAGCGAGATCGAAACCCGGCATTTCGCGACGAATCCAGGCGCCGATGGCGGCCAGGACATCTGGATCCGCCAGCGCAATCCGGACGGAACCGCGATCGTGCGCGCGGCGAGCATCGCCGAGGGCTCGACCGAGATCGCCGGCGTCACGGTCTTCAGTTTCGACCGGGAGGGCCGGTTCCAGGAGCGGATCGAGGCGGCGAGCGGGGTTTTGCGCGAAGGCCACTGGGATTTTCATGACACGCGCATCGTCGCGCTCGAAGGTGAACCACAGCGATTCGCCAGCTATCAGTTGCCCTCGAGCCTCGACCCTGCCCAGGTCAGGCGCAGCTTCACACCACCGGATGCCGTTCCTTTCTGGGCGTTGCGCTCGCTCGCAGAACAGACCGAGCGCGCCGGGCTGGACGCGACCCCCTATCGTCTGCAATACGAGACGCTGGTGGCGCGTCCGGTGCTGTTCGTCGCGATGGTTCTGGTCGCAGCTTCCGTTTCTTTAAGATTCTTCCGGTTTGGTGGAGTGGGGCCATTGGTTCTGGCTGGCATCGCGGCGGGCTTTCTGCTTTACGTGTCCACCGAACTGATGGAAGATCTGGGCGCGTCCGGCCTCGTGGGGACGACGCTGGCAGCCTGGTTCCCCGCGATCGTGGGCAGTTTGCTGGGCGTGCTGGCCTTGCTTTATCAGGAGGATGGGTGATGATCCTCCGGGTCGGGAGCTGGCAGGGAGCGGGAATGAGACGGGTGAGTGCCGCGATCGCCGGTTTGGCGCTCGCAACCGCGTTGAGTACGGGTATCGTTTCGCTCCCGGCGCAGGCTCAGGGAACCCTTGCCGATTCGATGGCGGCACGCGCCCCCGCCGGTGAGGAGCGCCTGCTCCTCGAAGCCGTCGAACTGATCTATGACAACGACAATAACAAGGTCATCGCGTCCGGCGATGTCGAGATGTATTATGCGGGCCGGTCGCTCCAGGCAGATCGCGTCATCTATGATCGCACAACGGGTCGCGTCTTCGCCGAGGGCAATGCCCGCCTGACCGAGGCGGACGGGACGGTCGCGACGGCAGCGCGTTTCGATCTCACCGATGATTTCGCGAGCGGCTTCGTCGACGGGTTGCGTGTCGAACAGGAACTCACCGATGGCGGGCGCCCTGGAACCGGGCGCTTCACCTCCCCGCGCGCCCAACGCATCGATGGCGAGCAGACGATTTTCGAGCGCGGCACCTACACCGCCTGCGAGCCGTGCGAAACGAATCCCGAGCGCGCACCCTTCTGGCAGGTGCGTGCGGCTCGCGTCATCCACGACAACGAGTCGCGCACGATCTATTATGAAAATGCCGCCCTCGAATTCCTCGGGGTCCCGGTCGCCTATGTGCCGTATTTCTGGTCGCCCGATCCGACGGTGAAACGCAAGACCGGCTTCCTGAGCCCCACTTTCGTCATATCGGAATCGCTGGGCTTCGGAGCCTCGCTGCCCTTCTTCATCGAGACGGGCCCGAACCATGACATCACGCTGCGTCCGGCCTACCTGTCGCAGCAGGGATACTTCGGCGACATCGAATGGCGCCACCGCTTGATGACGGGCGCTTACTCGATCAGGGCGACGGGTATTTTCCAGCAGGACCCGGAGCAGTTCCGCATGCCGCCCCGGGGCGCCGGCGACCGCACTTTCCGGGGCTCCATCCATACGACCGGGCGTTTCGCCATCAATGAGCGCTGGAACTGGGGCTGGGACATCACCGGAGCAACCGATAAATGGTATCTGCGCGATTATGATATCGGTGGCGTGAACATCACGCGAAAATACTCCCGTGAAGCGATTTCGACAGTCTATCTGACCGGACGCGGCGAACGCTCCTTCTTCGACATGCGGGGCCATTATTTCAAGGGGATGGCGACCCGCGACTTCCAGAAACAGCAGCCGCTGGTCCACCCGGTCATCGACTACAACAAGCGTGTGGACGGGCCCGATACGATCGGCGGCGAAGTCGAGATCGACGTCAATCTGACCAGCCTCTCGCGTGAAGCGTCACAGTTTCGGGCCGCGGCACCGCTCGGTGAGCGGGGACGGTTTGGCGGGATCTACGATACCTGTGCGCCGGGCACCTTCAACCGTGACCAGTGCCTGCTGCCGGGTGTCGGCGGAAATTATACGCGTCTGACCACCCAGGTATCGTGGAAGCGTCGTTTCATCGACAATCTTGGCCAGACGTGGACACCCTTCGCCTTTGCGCGCGCTGACGGTATCTGGTCCTCGCCGCAATCGACCGGCTTCCAGAATGCCGAGACGGCGTCGCTGATGGGGCATAGCGACCGGTTCCATGGGCGCTTCACGCCGGGTGTCGGCCTCGAATACCGGATGCCGCTGATTGCGCGTGCCGGCAATTTCGGGACCCAGCTTCTGGAACCGATCGGCCAGATCATTGCCAGACCCGATGAAAGCCGTATCGGCAACCTGCCGAACGAGGACGCGCAGAGCCTCGTCTTCGATGATTCCAACCTGTTCAACTGGGACCGTTTTTCAGGTTACGACCGCGTCGAGGGCGGGGTGCGCGGCAGCTACGGCGTTCGCTACACCCTGACCGGCGACAACGGATTCCGGGCTTCCGCCATGGTGGGCCAATCGGTGCATATCGCCGGGCGCAACTCGTTTGCCCGGGGTGACCTGGTCAATACGGGCCTGAATTCCGGGCTGGATTCACGCTTGTCCGATTACGTCGCCCGGGTCGATCTGCAGCCGAACGACATGTTTGCCATCTCGGCCCGCGGTCGGTTCGACCGGCGCAGTTTCGACATGAATCGCATCGAGACGACAGCGACTGCCCAGATCGGCCCGGCTTCGGCTTCGGTGACCTATGCCCGCTTCGGCCCCCAACCGGAGCTCGGATATCCGGATCGTCGAGAAGGCCTGTCTGCGAGTGCCCGCCTGCAGCTGTCGCGGCACTGGCATACTACGGGCTCGGTCAGATTCGACATGTCGCGCTATCTGGATGATCGCCGCCGCAATCGCCCGGCCGACCAGATCAGCCCGCGCTTCTCGGTGGCCTCTATGTCGGTCGGGCTCGGCTATACGGACGAGTGCACGAGCTTCCTCGTCACCTATCGGGCCGCACCCGAAGACGGATCGCTCGGCTCACGGGATCAGGATCATACGGTGATGTTCCGCCTCGAGCTGCGCACGCTGGGGGAAGTCGATGTGCGGCATACCCTGAGCGATGACGAGGGGGGACTGTTCTAGTGCCTCCGGCGAAGCCGCCGATTGCGTTGACACTGGGAGATCCCGCCGGCATCGGATCGGACATCGCCCTGCAAGCCTGGCAGGCTTTGCATGCTGATCCGGCTCTGCGCTTCTTCATGCTGGCGGACCCGCAGCATCTCGAGAACCGCGCGCGTGCCCTGAACCTCGACATACCGGTTATCCCGATCGACACGCCTGCGGAGACCCACAGCGTTTTTGCCGCCGGGCTGCCAGTCCTGCCTCTCGTCAATCACGTGCGCGCCAAGCCCGGCACGCCCGATTCCGCCGATGCGCCCGCGGTGATCGAATCGATCGAGCGCGCCGTCGCCCTCGCCCGTACGGGGGAGGTGTCCTGCGTCGCGACCAATCCGATCGCCAAGCATGTGCTCTACGAAGCGGGCTTCCGCCATCCGGGCCACACGGAATTCCTCGCCGCGCTCTGTGCGGATGAGCCCGGGGAGACCCCGCGTTCCGTGATGATGCTGTGGAGCGAGGGGCTCGCCGTGGTGCCGGTCACCGTTCATATCCCGCTCGCCGCCGTACCCGCGCAGCTCACCCGCGATCTGATCGTCGAGACCGGGCGGATCGTGCACCGCGACCTGCGCAGCCGCTTTCTGATCGATAGCCCCCGCCTCGCCCTGGCCGGGCTCAACCCGCATGCGGGCGAGGCCGGGACGATCGGGCGCGAGGAGGTCGATGTCATTGCGCCTGCCATCGCGCAATTGCAGGCCGAGGGGATCGACGCGCGCGGGCCTTTTCCTGGCGATACATTGTTTCACGCGCGCGCCCGCGCCGGCTATGATGCGGTTTTGTGCATGTATCACGATCAGGCCCTGATCCCGATCAAGACCATCGCCTTCGACGAGGCGGTCAACGTCACGCTCGGCCTGCCCTTCCTGCGCGTCTCGCCCGATCACGGCACCGCCTTCGACATTGCCGGCAAGGGCGTGGCGCGGCCCGACAGCCTGATCGCGGCCCTGCGCCTCGGCGCCCGGCTCGCCGCCGGCAAGGCCTGAGGACGTCATGGCTCCCATCGACGACCTGCCTCCCCTGCGCGATGTGGTCCAGCGCTTCGATCTCGCGCCGAAGAAAGCGTTGGGGCAGAATTTCCTCTTCGATCTCAACCTCACCAGCCGCATCGCGCGCTCCGCCGGCGCCCTCGATACCGTAATCGAGGTCGGCCCCGGCCCGGGCGGGTTGACCCGCGCATTGCTCGCAGCCGGGGCGAAACGCGTCATCGCCATCGAGCGCGATCCGCGCTGTATCGCGGCGTTGAATGAAATCGCCGCCCATTATCCGGGGCGGCTCGAGATCATCGAGGGGGATGCGCTGCGCTTCGATCCACACCCACTCCTCGCCGGTGAGCGGGCGAAGATCGTCGCGAACCTGCCCTATAATGTCGGCACGCAATTGCTGATTCACTGGGTGACGGCGCCGGACTGGCCGCCGTTCTGGGATTCCGCCACGCTGATGTTTCAGCGCGAGGTGGCCGAGCGGATCGTCGCCGATGAGAGCGACCGCGCCGATTACGGGCGCCTCGGCGTGCTCTGCGGCTGGCGCACGCAGGCGACGATCCTGTTCGACGTCGCGCCCTCGGCCTTCGTGCCCCCGCCCAAGGTTACCTCCAGCGTCGTGCATCTCACGCCGCGCCCCGATCCCGCGCCATGCGATCTCGCCATGCTCGAAAAAGTCACCCAGGCCGCTTTCGGCCAGCGCCGCAAGATGCTGCGCCAGAGCCTGAAGGGGATCCACCCCGATCCCGCGAGCCTGCTTGAACCGCTGGGCATCGCCGCCACGGCGCGGGCCGAAGAGCTGGGCGTGGCCGATTTCCTCGCCATCGCCAACGCGCTCGCGCAAGCGCGCTGAACTCACACCTCGTCCGCCAGCAGATCCTCGACGAAGCCGGCGAGCGCGGGGTGACGCTCGCGCCGCAGACGCTCCGAATCGAGGATCGCGCGCAATTCGCCGAATGTGCGCTGCAGATCGTCGTTGATCAGCACGTAATCATAGGCCTGCCATTGCGCGATTTCCTCGCGGGCATTGGCCAGACGCCGGGCGATCACCTCCGGCGAATCCTCGGCGCGCCGCTCCAGGCGGTTGCGCAATTCGGTCATGGAGGGCGGCAGGATGAAGACACTGACGACATCGGCGCGCATCTTCTCGACGATCTGCTTGGTGCCTTGCCAGTCGATGTCGAACATCATGTCCTCACCGGCGGCGAGCGCCTGCTCGACGGGCTTGCGCGGCGTGCCGTAGAAATTGCCGTGCACCTCCGCCCATTCCAGCAGATCACCGCGCTCGCGCATCTCGAGGAAATCATCGCGGGCGATGAAGCGGTAATGCACGCCGTCGATTTCCGAGCCGCGCCGCGCCCGCGTCGTCACCGAGACCGACAGCTTGATGCCGTGATCCTGCTCGATCAGGTTGCGCGTCAGCGTGCTCTTGCCGGCGCCGGAGGGCGAGGAGAGGATCAGGAGAACGCCACGGCGGGGGATGAGGGCGGTATCGGTCATCGGCGTCACTCCACGTTTTGAACCTGCTCGCGAAACTGATCGACGACGCTCTTGAGATCGAGCCCGATCCGCGAGAGCGAGACGTCGGAGGCCTTCGAGCATAGCGTATTGGCCTCGCGCCCGAATTCCTGGGCGAGGAAATCGAGCCGCCGACCGATGGCGCCGCCCTCGGTCAGGAGTTCGCGCGCGGCAGCGATATGCGCCTCGAGCCGATCGATCTCCTCCTGGATATCGGCGCGGGTCGCGATCAGCACCGCTTCCTGATGCAGACGATCGGGATCGAAGCCGCTGCCACCTTCGGTCAGGCGGGCGATCTGGGCGGCGATGCGCGCGCGGATCGCCTCGACCGAGCGGGCGGGGTTGTCGCGCGCGGCTTCGACCAGCCGTGCCATCTGGTCGAGCTGGCCGGTGATCACCTGCATGAGCGCTCTGCCCTCGCTGCGGCGGGCTTCGACGAGATCGCCGGCGAGGCGGTCGAGCGCCTGCATGAGCGCCGCCTCCAGCGCCTGCGTCACGGCCTCGTCATCGTCGTCGGCGATCTCGACCACGCCGCGAATCGCAAACAGCCCGTCGAGGCTCGCAGGCGCGACCGCCTCGGAGCGCGGGGCGCTCTCGGCGGCGGCGATCAGGGATGCGAGAATGGCGTGATTGATGCGCACACGCGGCTCGCCTTCCGAACGGGTCAGCACGAGCCCGACCTGGCACTGGCCACGGGTGAGCCCCTTGCCGAGGCGCTTGCGGGCTTCCTCGCCGAGATGGTCGAAGCCCTGCGGTGTGCGCAGCCTGATATCGAGACCGCGCCCGTTCACGGATTTCGCCTCCCAGGCGAAGCTGTAAGGCCCGCTCGTTCCGGTGATGCGGGCGAAGCCCGTCATGCTCGCAATGCTCATCCTGCGCCTTTCGGATACGCGCGGTCGATACGGCTCGGCAGGCCGGGCAGACGATACAGCCACGCGAGATGCCTCGACCAGCGCTTTTGCACCGGCAGGCCGGCACAGGCAAGCCGTGGACGCGCGATCACATGATCAGCTGATCCTGGAAATCGGTTTCAGTGGCGCGGAGCGGTGGAGAAGCCGCCGGCACGGATACGATCGGGCAGCCCCTGCGCAAATTCCGCAGCCGCGTCTTCCCCATAGGTGGCGACGAGCTCCTGGAAGGCTGCGAAGATCGCGGCCTGGGCCATGCAATCGGCGTCGAGCCCGTCGAGCTGCGCTTCGGCGAAAGCCTCCGTCACATAGCCGAGCGCGACGCGTTTCTCTTCGGCCACGTCGTCGAAGGGCGCTTCGGCGTATTCGTAATCCTGGATCATGAATATCAGACTTCTGTTCTTTCGCTCGTGAGCGTCAACTTACGGCCAAGACGGGGCGCCCGCCAGTGCCATGTTACGGAAAGGTTAATCCGGTCGGACCGTTTTGTGGAAAACTCGCGCCGGCGCGCGTCCTGGGGGCGCGTATGGCGTCTCATTCGCCGTAGCGGGCGCCGATCATGCGCGATAGCGCGTCACCTTCCGCAAGATAGCGCGCGATCGCCCTCTCGGCCGCGGGCGTACAGCGGGTATAGGTCAATGCGAAGCCGGAGAAGCCGCGATTATAGGCACCGGCGAGGCGCGGCGCCAGGGACGGCCCCTCCGCGTCGAGCAGATCCTGCATCCGCTCCGGCCATTCCGGCGCATCCTCGGCGCCACACAGGTCACGCAGGAAAGCCAACGTGCCCATCACCTCGGCAAGGCGCATGAGGTCGGCCTCATAGGCCGGGCTTCTTCGCTCGGAAGCCGTGGAGCCCTCCTCGGCGAGAGCGCCGGGCAACGACAGCGCGGCAAGGAATAGGCCGCAGGCGAGAAAGCGACGCAGACATGCCGTAATATGAGCGGGGCGCAACCTCATCACGCCCCCTGCCCCGTCGTGGTCGATGCTTGCGCGATCGCCAACGCCCGCCGCACGATCCGGGCGAGATGCGGCGTCGTCTCGATGGCGTCGAGCTGATCGGGATCCGCCCAGAGCACCGCGCCGGCCTCAGGGCCCGGCTGAGGTTCGCCGGCCAGCCATTGCGCCACATGCGCGCAGATCACATAATGGGCCCGCACGCGCCCGGCATCGTCGTGCTGGATCACCTCGACGGGTTCGACGAACCCGATGACGCGGGCCTCGACGCCGACCTCCTCGCGCAATTCGCGCATGGCCGCCTCGGCCAGGGTCTCCCCCGTCTCGACGAGACCGCCGGGAAGCGTGTACAGCGCATGCATGGGCGGCGCCGTGCGCGTCGCGAGCAGGACCTTCCCGTCACGGATGACACAGATACTCGCCGCCAGATACGGGCGGGCCGGATAATGGCGGTCTGCACTCACTGCGAATCCCGATCACGTCTCACGCGCGCCTTCCGCGCCGTCCCGCAAGGTTTTCGCAAAGCGCTTCGCCCAAGGCAAGCGGTGCCGCCGGACCGGATGTCGCGTCACGGCGCAGGCCAGATGCAAAAAGGCCCTGCCGTGGAGGGGCCGGCAGGGCCTTCGACTGCGGCTGCGAGTGACGCGCCGCGCGTCAGGTCACGAAAGCGCGTCACTTCACGAAGGGAAGACGCCCATCGATCGATTCGCGCATCTCGCGATACTCTTCGCTGCTCACGATCGACTCGTAGAGATGCGGAGCATAGAGCATCAGCTCACGCTCGAAGCGGCGCATCTGCGCACGTTCGATACCGGCGATCAGGCGCTGGAAGAAACCCTTCGGCGCGGGGGCCTCTTCGGCGACTTCCGCTGCGGGGGCATTCGGATAATTCAGAGCATAGGCCATGGAACATCTCCTGTGGTGGAAAGCACTCCGTTCGGGCCTGAGCGTTTCCGTTGTCGTTGCGGTGCAACATAGGTCAGTATGACTGTCCCAGCTATGGCGCAGACGGCATGAATGGCATGCGTGTAGCGCATGGCACAATCGTTAACGTTTGAAACAATCCCGTTTGACGCATGACGAGGCACTCTGCACAGTGATTTGGCAGCGGCGCCAACCGGTCGAAATGCTGCGGCGCAATATGGGCTTCATCCATGGGCGGGGCCGTGCGACAGTGTCGCGACCGGGCGCTCCCGGGCTTGCATGCGCGCGCCGGTATCGTCAGAACAGGCAAGCCGTTTCACCAGCATTGCGGACAGGCACGTGACGACATCCTTCCAGCATTTCGACGACCCGGTCGCGGGCGGCCGTGATCCCGAGCGCATCGTGGCCCTGCGCACGGAACTGGCCCGGCGCGGGCTCAGAGGCTTCATCGTGCCGCGCGCGGACGAGCACCAGTCGGAATATACGCCGGCCCATGCCGAGAGGCTGGCCTGGCTCACCGGCTTCACGGGTTCCGCCGGCAGCGCGGTCATTCTCGATGACGAGGCGGCGTTGTTCACCGACGGTCGGTACATGCTTCAGGCGCCCGAGCAGATCGATACGGATCGCATCGGTGTGGTCAACGGCACGCGCGTCGGTATGGGTGACTGGCTCAGCGAACGGCTGAAACCGGGCGATGCCATCGGCTTCGACCCCTGGCTGCACACGGCGGCGGCGATCGCACGCCTCGGCAACCGCCTCGAAAACATCGGCGCGCGCCTGGTCGCGCAACCTGAAAACCCCGTCGATGCCATCTGGAGCGACCGGCCCGCCCCGCCATCAGCCCCCGCCCGCCTGCATCCGCTCGACCATGCCGGGCAGGCGACGACAGAGAAGCTCGAAAGAATCCGCGCCGCATTGGTCAAGGCGCGCGTCGGCGGGCTGATCGTCTCCGATCCGCATAACCTGTGCTGGGTGTTCAATCTGCGCGGCGGCGACGTGCCGCATACACCGGTCGTGCACGGTTACGCGATCATTCCACGCGAAGGCCGCCCGCATCTCTTCATCGCCGGCGAGAAGCTCGCACCCGAGATCCGGGATGCCCTCGCGGACCATGCCGACATCGCGGAGCCCGCCGAGCTCCTGGGTGCGATCGACCGGCTGTCGGAGAACGGCACCCGCGTGCGGATCGATCAGGAGACGGGGGCCGATGCCCTGCGAGCGCGCATCGAGGCGGCCGGCGGCATCGCCGATATCGCCGCAGATCCGATCAGCCTGATGAAGGCGACCAAGAACCGCGTCGAGATCGCCGGAGCCCGGGAAGCGCACCAGCGCGATGCGGCCGCCATGTCGCGTTTCCTCGCCTGGTTCGCCGATACGGCACCCGCCGGCGGGCTCACCGAAATCGATGCGGCCCGCAAGCTGGAAGCGTTTCGCGCGCAGACCAACGCGCTGATGGACATCTCCTTCCCCACCATCGCCGGCGCCGGCGAACACGGGGCGATCGTGCATTACCGCGTCAGCCATGCCAGCGATCGCGGCATCGCTCCCGGCGACATGTTCCTGATCGATTCGGGCGCGCAATACCAGGACGGCACCACCGACATCACCCGGACCCTGTTCGTCGGGGAGCCGACCCCGGAAATGCGCGAGCATTACACCCGCGTGCTCAAGGGGCATATCGCCATCTCCCGCGCCGTGTTTCCCAAGGGGACGACCGGCGCGCAGATCGATGCCCTGGCGCGGCTGCCGCTCTGGGAAGCCGGGCTCGACTTCGACCACGGTACGGGTCACGGCGTCGGCAGTTTTCTTTCGGTACACGAAGGCCCCCAGCGCATCAGCAAGACGGGTCTGGTGGCCCTCGAACCGGGGATGATCCTCTCCAACGAGCCGGGCTACTACAAGCCGAAGCAATACGGCATTCGCATCGAGAACCTGCTGCTCGTCGAGGAACGCCCAATTCCCGGCGGCGAGCGCGAGATGCTCGGCTTCGAGACGCTGACCCTCGCGCCCTACGAGCGCAAGCTGATCGAAACCGCCCTGCTCAGCCGCACGGAGCGCGCCTGGATCGACGCCTACCACGCCCGGGTCTACGAGAAGGTCGCGCTCGCCGTGGATGACCGGACGCGCCTCTGGCTCGAAGGTGCGACGCGTCCGCTGGAGCGGTGAGACGGCGTGTCTTGTGCCCGGGGTATATTGGAACCGCTGCCCCTGTCGCATCCGCCGGCAGCCGCATAACCTGCGCGCCATGACGGATTCAGGAGGGCATGGCCATGATACCTGACGAGAGCAGCGCAACCACGGGCATATCCGGCCTTCAGACCATCGCGATCATTGCTCCGGGCAATATGGGAGCAGGCCTTGCAGCACGGGCACGCGCCGCGGGGCTTGATGTCCGAACGCTTCTCGACGGGCGGAGCACGGCGACGCGTGAACGGGCCGAGGCGGCCGGTATGCAGGGGACCACGCCGGAAGGGATTGCCGCGTGCGCGATCATTCTCTCCGTCGTGCCACCGGGTCAGGCATATGCTCTCGCGCAGGAACTCGCACCGGCACTGGCTGCCAGTCGGCAAAAACCGCTCTTCGTGGATTGCAATGCCGTTGCGCCGGAAACCGTGAAGGCCATCGAAGGCGTGATCACCGCAACAGGCGCGGATTTCGCCGATGCGGGAATCATCGGCCTTCCACCGCGTCACGAGGGTCCGCTTCCCGTCATCTATGTCAGCGGCGCGCATGCCGGGCGTGTCGCGGCCCTGAACCGCAGCGGCCTTGACATTCGGACCCTCGAAGGGCCCGTCGGTGCCGCTTCGACCCTCAAGATGTGCTATGCAGGCATCGGCAAGGGCCTCACAGCCCTTGCATCCGCAATGATCCTCGCCGCAGAACGGGCGGGCGCCGGGGAGGCCTTGCGCATCGAAATGGAGCGTAGCCAGAAGCCCCTGCTCGATCGGCTCGATCGCAGCATCCCCGACATGTTTCCCAAAGCCTATCGCTGGGTCGCCGAGATGGAAGAAATCGCAGATTTCCTCGGCAGTGATCGCCCCGAGAGCACTATCTATCGCGGCATGGCGGGGTTCTATGATGTTCTGGCCGAAGATTTCGACGGGGAAAGCGCACAGATCGAGGCCCTGAAGACTTTCATCAGATCCGGCAGCCAAAAGCGCTCATAGCCCGCAGCAGCACAAGACGGCGGCACAAGACGGCAGCACTTGGGCAGGCGCGCGCATGGTCGCTTCGGAAAGCTGCCTTCGGACAGATGATCGCCGATAGTGCAATTCTGGATGAATGCTGCTATACTGAATACATGACGTACTATCTGCGCGAATACATGACCAGAATTCGCCCTCCCCGGCCACCACCGGGGCTGGGGCGTGATCTCGTCTTCACCACCCCGGAGGAGAGTGACGAGTTCCAGCGGATCTTGTGGCGCAAGGCTCTGGCCCGCGCCATCCGGGCCGCGCGGCGCGAAGCGCGTGATCGCAACGATCCCGCCCTCAAAGCGAAGCTGCGCCACCTCTACAAGACGCTCTGGGGTGGTCGTAAAGCCATGGCGGACGCGCCGTCAGAAGCCGCCGACACTCAGGTAGCCAACGAGCAGCGTCGCGCCCACGACTAGGACGAAGGCGGCGGCGAGCAATTCCAGAACACCCGATACCAGCGGCGCGTAACGGGCCCTGCCTCCCGCGACCCGCAGCGCGATCTCCTTCATGAACACGGCGGAGAGCGCGATCAGGCTGGTGGTGATGGCGGTGCCGAGCGCCATGGCGAAGACCGCCGCGATCCCCGGAGCCATCAACCCTTGCGATGCGGCGAAGACGAGCAGGATCAGCGCACCCGCACAGGGGCGCAGACCGGCGGCGAACACGACCCCCGCATATTCGCGCCAGCGCCCCAGACGCATGAACTGCTCCGGCGGCGGCAGATGGACATGATCACACGATGCCCCCACCACCGGAGCCTGCCCCCGCCGCGTGGCGAGGATATCGATGAAATGGCCGGATTTGCGCCAGGTGAGATACAGCCCCAGCGCCGCGACGAGCGCGAAACTCGCGGTCTCGATGCGCCCCGTGAGCCGGTCGATACCCGCAGCCGTCAGGCTGAACAGGAAAACCGCGAGGCCGATCATCGCGATCGCCACCAGCGCCTGCAACAAGGCGGCGGCAAAACATAGCCCGATACCCCGACGCAGGGCGCGTTCATCGGCCACGAGATAGGCCGAGATCACCGCCTTGCCGTGCCCGGGGCCGGCTGCGTGGAAGATCCCGTAGGCGAAGCCCACACCCATCAGCGTCCAGAAAGCCGTCCCGGCGTCACGCATTTCCCGCATGGCGCCCTGCATATGCTGATAGAACAGCCCCTGAAGCGCGAGAATGGTGTTCGCAAGCGCGTTCCCCTGTGGCGCGGCCTCGCGGCTGCTCATTCCGAAAGGCGCCCGGGCCGGCTCGGGAGGGGCAGGAAACACCAATTGCAGGATCAGGCTGAACAACCCGCCGATGAGCGCCACCGCGCACACCGCAATCACGACACGCAGGGCGATCAGGCGCCAGTGCGACATACCGGCGGGCGTCTCGCGGCGGCTCGATGCTGCGCGCACCGTTGCGGATCGTGTCGGGATGCTCGTCATGTCTCAGCGCTGACCTCTGGAACGTAACGGTTTACCCGGCTGACGCCGGCCCCTTCACCGATGCAGATCCGACGACCCGTCATGGGCAGGCGATCAGCGCACGGTTGGCGAATTGCTCGCCGAAATCGGACGACGCCGTCAAGGTCGCGAAGAACACTTCGGACAGGGTAGATGCGTCTTCGATGTCGGATGAGGCGGGACGGGTAATGGTCTTCGCGCAGCCGCTCGGCCCACCGACGAGCCGAATCGCATCGTCCGTCTTGTCGATGCTGAAGGAGACGAAGAAGGTCGGGTCGTAGATCTCCATCACGAAAGCCGTGCGCGGGCGCACGGGCTCTCTCAGGGGCAGTGTGAAGGTCAAGGTGAGATGCCCGTCTTCATAGACCATGTCATAATCGACGGGAGGCGCGAAATCCCTGTAGCTCCCGTCGATTCGGGCATCGGTGAAATAACCGTATTCGACCAACGACGTGGCGTTCAGTTTCGCCAGCTCGCGCAATTGCTGCGGCCCCACGCCACCATGATCCTCTTCCAGCCCCTGGATGGCCCAGGCGGAATACATCTCGTCGAATGTCCAGATATGCCGCAGACCCGCCACGCGCCGCGAATCGTCATAGAGGATTTCCGTGTGGGTCGTGACCCAGACATGCGGATGCGCGCGCGCAGGCTTCGCCGCCAACGTGATCACCAGCGTGAACAGGGCGAGCACGAGGAACACGCGCAAGGATAGCCCCAACAGCTTGCGATGGCGCGACGCGGAGGTTTCTCTGTGATCGATACTTTCGAGCATGCCGATTCGCTTTATCCCTGCCTTGCCTGACGGTCAAATGCCCCAACCCGCCACCGAGGCTGCGCGCTTATGGTTAATCAACATTAAACACGCGATGGCGGCGGCGCAGTCATGCGCGAACCCTTTACCCTGTGCCGGGGGAGTACGGCAAAACCGTGACGTCGCGGGGGCTTGCCATCAGGCCGAAATCCTGGCGCGAGCGAAAGCCGAAACCGGGCGGGATCATGAACCAACCCCCGCCACCGCCAACCGGCGCCTTTCCGGTCGCCAGACCCCTTGTGGCGACCGCCGGATCGTTCCACCTTCGTATCAGATGCGGATACAACCGCGCCGGAGCCGGAATTGACGGCTCGGCGGAAATATGTCAGCATCACTGACATATCATGCGCGCTTTTACGGATGCGCGATCGAGCACGCACAGCGCTTCAGGAGACCGGCGGCAAGTCGGCGCGACGCTGGCAGATGGGGTCGCGACAAGCGACCGAGGAGGACGAACGGATGAGCAAGGCTGGCATCGACGAGAAGGCCGTCAACGAGAAGGCGGAAGAGCTCGCTACCTCCGTGGTGGGCAGCGCGTTGCGCGACGTCACGCTCGACGACAAGTTCGATCTGGGCAAGGACCGCGTCTTCCTGACGGGTACGCAGGCGATCGTGCGCCTCCTGCAGATGCAGCGCGAGCGCGACCGGCTGGCCGGCTTGAACACGGCGGGTTTCGTCTCCGGCTATCGCGGCTCCCCGCTCGGCGGGCTCGATCTCAATCTCGCACGGGCGAAGAAGCATCTGGCAGCCTCCCACATCACCTTCCAGCCCGGCCTCAACGAGGAACTCGCGGCCACCGCGATCTGGGGCACGCAGCAGGCGGAGCTGCGCGGCGAGGGCAAGTATGACGGCGTCTTCGGCGTCTGGTACGGCAAGGGCCCGGGCGTCGATCGCTCCGGCGATGTCTTCCGCCACGGCAATATGGCCGGCAGCTCGGTCAATGGCGGCGTCCTCGCCCTGATGGGCGATGACCACGTGGCCGAATCCTCCACCGTTGCGCATCAATCGGAATTCCATTTCGTCGACGTGATGATGCCGATCCTGAACCCCGCCGGGGTGCAGGAGATCCTCGATTACGGCCTCTACGGCTTCGCCATGAGCCGCTATACCGGCGCCTGGGTCGCCTTCAAATGCGTCAAGGACAACATCGAATCGACCGCCTCGGTGGATGGTTCGATCGACCGGGTGAAGATCGAATATCCGGATGATTTCGCCATGCCGCCGGGCGGGCTCAACATCCGGCTGGGCGACAACATCCTCGAACAGGAAGCCCGGCTGCAGGATCACAAGCGCGATGCGATGCTGGCCTTCGTGCGCGCCAACAACCTCAACCGCATCATCCTGACCGGCGGGCGCACCCCGAAGGTCGGCGTGATCACGGTCGGCAAGTCCTATCTCGACGTGCGCCAGGCCATGGACGAGCTCGGGCTCGACGAGGTCAAGGCCAATGATATGGGTCTGCGCCTTTACAAGGTCGCCTGCCCCTGGCCGCTCTCGCAGCGCGAATTGATGGATTTCGCCAAGGGTCTCGATCTCGTCATCGTCGTCGAGGAGAAGCGCTCGCTGATCGAGGTGCAGCTGCGCGAGGAACTCTACGGCACCGCGAACCAGCCCGTCTGTGTCGGCAAGAAGGACGAGGACGGCAACTGGCTCTTCCCCGTCAAGGGCGCGCTCGATTCCAACGATATCGCCATCGCCATCGGCGAGCGGCTGCTCCGCTACCACAACAACGACGATCTCGCCGGCCGCGTGGCCCGTCTAAAGGAGGCGCAGGAGGTCCTCGCCAGGACCGGCGACGTCGCCAACCGCACCCCGCATTTCTGCGCCGGCTGCCCGCACAACACCTCGACCAAGGTGCCGGAAGGCATGCGCGCCTATGCCGGCATCGGCTGCCACTACATGGTCCAGTGGATGGACCGCGAGACCTCCGGCTTCACCCAGATGGGTGGCGAGGGGGCCAACTGGATCGGCGAGGCGCCCTTCTCCAATCGCGGCCACGTCTTCCAGAATCTGGGCGACGGCACCTACAACCATTCCGGCGTGATGGCCCTGCGCTGGGCGATCCATACGAAGACCAACATCACCTATAAGATCCTGTTCAACGACGCCGTCGCCATGACCGGCGGGCAGATGCATGAAGGCGGCCTCACTGTCGACATGATCGCCCGGCAGGTCCGCGCCGAGGGCGTCGAGCGCATCGCGCTGGTGACCGACGAGCCGGAAAAATACCCGTCCATGACGGAGTTCCCCTCTGGCATGACGCTGCATCACCGCGACGATCTCGAGGGCGTGCAGCGCGAGCTTGCCGAGATCGGCGGCGTCTCGGTGATGATCTACGACCAGACCTGCGCCTCGGAAAAGCGCCGCCGGCGCAAGCGTGGCACCTTCCCCGATCCCGACAAGCGCGTGATCATCAACGAGCTCGTCTGCGAGGGCTGCGGCGATTGTTCGGTCCAGTCGAACTGCGTCGCCGTGCAGCCGCTCGAGACGGAATTCGGGCGCAAGCGCCAGATCGACCAGTCCAACTGCAACAAGGACTTCTCCTGCGTGAAGGGTTTCTGTCCGTCCTTCGTGACGGTGCACGGAGCCAAGCCGAAGAAGGCCAAGGTCAGCGGCTCCGGCGATGCCCTGCCTGATACGATCCCGGATCCGCAGATTCCGTCGATCGACACGACCTGGAACTGCATCGTCACGGGTGTCGGCGGCACCGGCGTCGTCACCATCGGCGCCATCATCGGCATGGCCGCGCATCTCGAAGGCAAGGGCTGCGGCATGATCGACATGGCCGGCCTCGCCCAGAAGGGCGGCTCGGTCTACAGCCATGTGCGGCTGGCCAAATCGCCGGAAGAAATCCACGCCATCCGCGTCGCGGCGGGGACGGCCGATCTGGTGTTGGGCTGCGATCTCGTCGTGAGCGGCACCAAGAAGGTGCTCGCTGCGGTCACACCCGGACGCACCGCCCTCGTCGTCAATACGGCGGAGGTCTATCCGGGCGACTTCACCCGCGATGCCGATTTCTCGCTCCCGGCGGAGCGCCTCAAGCGCGAGATCAAGCGTATCGCCAATGGCGAGAAGGTCGATTTCGTCGATGCCACGGCGATCGCCACGGCGCTTCTGGGTGACGCCATCGCGGCCAACATGTTCATGCTGGGCTTTGCCTATCAGCGCGGCGCCGTGCCGCTGCATGCCGATGCGATCGAGCGCGGCATCGAGCTCAACGGCCAGGCGGTGGCGATGAACATCGAAGCCTTCCGGCTGGGCCGCAAGGCGGCGGCGAGCCCCGAAGGCCTGGCCAAGGTGGTCGCCTCGCTGAAGGCGCCGACCAAAGCGCGCGAGATTTCGGAAAATCTCGACGAGGTGGTCGCGCGGCGCGTCGAATTCCTCACCGGCTATCAGAATGCGGCCTATGCCGAGCGCTACCGCGCCATGGTCGAGAAGGTCCGCGCCGCCGAGGCGAAGGCCGTTCCGGGCAAGGAGGGGCTCACCGAGACGGTCGCGCGCAACCTGTTCAAGCTGATGGCCTACAAGGACGAATACGAGGTCGCGCGGCTCTATTCCGACGGCTCCTTCCTGCGCCAGGTGGACCAGACCTTCGAGGGGCAGAACCTGCGCTTCGAGTTCCACCTCGCCCCGCCGCTTCTGGCCCGCAAGGACCCCAATACCGGCGTGCCCCGCAAGATCACCTTCGGACCGTGGATGCTGAAGGCCTTCGGGCTACTCGCCAAGTTCAAGGGCCTGCGCGGAACCAAGCTCGACATCTTCGGCTACACCCACGAGCGGCGCACGGAGCGGCAGCTGATCACGGATTACGAGGCCATGCTGGAGGAGATCACCGGCAAGCTGTCGGCGGATAACCACATCACAGCGCTTGGCCTCGCCGCGATCCCGGCCAAGATCCGCGGCTTCGGCCATGTCAAGGAGCGCCACCTCGAAGCCGCCAAGGCGGAAGAGGCCGCCCTGCTCGAGCGCTTCCGCAACCCGCAGAAAGCGCCGACAGCGGAAGCGGCGGAGTAAAGGCTTTCACCCCTCGCGCGGCGCGGGAGGGGTGAACCCCTCAGCCCGTGGCAGGCTCGGTTCCGGGCCAGTCGCGGGCTTTTGCGTCTGCGCCGCCTCACCGGCAAGCTTCCCGCTCTCGACGGCGGCGATGAAATCGGCGATACGCGTCGCGGTCGCACCGTCGAGCAGCGGCGCATGGCCCTGGCCCGCGACGGTGTGGGTCTGACAGGCCGGGTGACGCTTCACCATCTCCGTCAGCGTCTCCTGCGAGAGAATATCGGAATGCTCGCCGCGCAGGGCGAGGAGCGGCGCGTGGGACAGAGCCGCGAACAGCGTCCAGAGCGGCGGCAGTGGCTTTTCCAGATCGAGCCCGGCGAGACCCTTCAGCAGCGCGGGGTCGTAGACCGGCTTCAGCGTGCTCCGCTTTTTCTTCCCGCCGTCGCCCGCCTCGCGCCATGTGCCGCGCGCGAGCTTCATCCAGCCTTCATCGTCGAGACCGGGGAATTGCTTGTCGGAGATCGTCTTCATGATCTCGACCGCCTGGTCGAAATCGCGCGGCGCGGGCAGCTTGCCGACATAACTGCGGATC
>LFIK01000497.1_pt1 | contig 29553 bp, 22 predicted proteins | sample 643401 | NCBI WGS metagenome assembly LFIK01 (sample SAMN03777447, study PRJNA286221) | soda lake metagenome | biome: soda lake; feature: Kulunda steppe; material: water; isolation source: sample T5-Br brine of Lake Tanatar-5 | place: Russia: Kulunda steppe | collected 2010-07
GCCAAAGTTGATCCATTTCAGGTGCGGGGCCAGCGCGCGGATGCGCGGCGCGATATGGTCCCAGATCGCCAGCAGCGGGCCAAGGTCCTGTTCGCACAGCGTGTGCATGTGCAACCCCTCCACACCTTCGAGGGCTGCTGCATCTATCGCCTCCAGCGGGGTGCCAAGGCGTGAGCCGGGGGCAGCGGGGTCATATTTCGGATCATCGCCAAGGGGCAGGCCCGGATTGAAGCGCAGGCCGACATGCACGTCGCGCCCGCTCTCGCGGATCATGGGCGCGAAACGCTCCTTGGCGGCGGGGGTGTTGAAGACGATATGGTCCGACAGGCGGATGATTTCGGCCATCTCGTCGGGTTTGTAGCCCGCAGAAAATGTCTCGACGATCCCGCCGTAATGCTCGCGCCCCAGTCGCGCCTCCCACAGCCCCGAGGCGCAGACGCCCGAAAGGTAGCGCGACACCAGCGGCGCCAGTTCCCACATGGAAAAGGCTTTCAGCGCGCAGAGCACGGTCGCGCCCGACCGCGCCTGAATATCGGCCAGCATGCGCAGATTTTCTTCCAGCCGCGCCTCGTCGACGACGAAACAGGGCGAGGGCACGCGCGACAGGTCGAACCGGGCGAAGGCGCCCGGATCGCCCGCATGGGTCTGCATGGCCATCAGAATTCGCCCTTCAAAACTCTACGGGGCCGGGCAGTTCGACGATCTGCCAGGGCAAGCCATGCTTGTTGAGCATCTCCATGAAGGGATCAGGATCAAGCTGTTCGGTGTTGAACACGCCTGCACCGGCCCAGGTGCCATCGAGCATCAGCGCCGCCCCGATGAAGGCGGGCACACCGGTCGTATAGCTGACCGCCTGGCTGCCGACCTCGCGATAACACTCCTCATGGTCGCAGATATTGTAGATGTAGTAGGTCTTCTCGCCCGAGCCGTCCTGCGCGGGGCCGGTGATGATGTCGCCGATATTGGTCTTGCCCTTGGTGCGTTCGCCCAGATCGCCGGGATTGGGCAGCACGGCCTTGAGGAATTGCAGCGGGATGATCTGGGTCCCCTCATGCTCGACCGGCTCGATGCTGGTCATGCCCACATTCTGCAACACCTGCACATGGTTGATATAGGCATCGCCGAAGGTCATCCAGAAGCGCGCGCGCTCGATCTCGGGGAAATGCGTCACGAGGGACTCCAACTCCTCATGATACATCAGATACATGTTCTTCTCACCCACCTGCTCGAACTCGAAGGGCACTTTGGTGGACATGGCGGGCGAGGTCACCCAGCCACCGTTTTCCCAGTGGCGCACCTCGGCCGTGACCTCGCGGATATTGATCTCGGGGTTGAAATTGGTGGCGAAGGGGTGGCCGTGATCGCCGCCATTGCAGTCCAGAATGTCGATCTGGCGAATGCCCGACAGGTAATGCTTGCGGATATACGCGGCGAAGATGCTGGTCACGCCCGGGTCGAAGCCTACGCCCAGCGTGGCCATCAGCCCGGCCTGCTTGAAGCGATCATGCAGTTTCCACTGGTGCGAATACTCGAATTTCGCCTCGTCGGGGGGCTCGTAATTCGCGGTGTCAAGGTAATGCACGCCCGTCTTCAGGCAGGCCTCCATCAGTGCCAGGTCCTGATAGGGCAGCGCGAGGTTGACCAGAAGCGCAGGCTTCAACGTCTCGATCAGTGCGACAGTCTGGGCCACGTTGTCGGCATCGACCTGGTACGTCTCGATCTCGACGCCGGTACGGTCCTTCACGCTTGCGGCAATAGCCTCGCATTTCGACAGCGTGCGGCTGGCGACCGCGATGCGCCCCGGAAACAGGTCGCGATTCATCGCCATCTTGTGCAGTGTGACCGAGGCCACGCCCCCCGCGCCGATCACCAGAACGTCCTTGTTGTCAGGCATGCTCCTGCTCCTCATGCTCGTAATAGGTGTAGCCCGACAGGGCATCGCGATAGGTCTGCATCAGCATCCGGCGTTGCGCGGGGTTCAGCGCGCCCTCGCGCACGCCGCGCTCGACGATCCGCTTGAAGGCGTCCAGGCATTGCTTGGGCTCGTATTCCACATAGGCCATCACCTCGGCAACCGTGTCGCCCTCGACCTCGGATTGCAACTCCAGCACGCCATCCTCGTTGAAATCGACCGTGACGATATTGGTGTCGCCGAACAGGTTGTGCAGGTCGCCCAGCGTTTCCTGATAGGCGCCGACAAGGAAGATGCCGATGAAATACCGCGTGCCCGGCTGCAATTCATGGACGGGCAGCGCATTGCCGATCCCGTCGCCGAGGACGAAATGGTCGATCTTGCCGTCGCTGTCGCAGGTGATGTCGGACAGCACCGCGCGGCGGCCCGGCGTTTCATTCAGCCGTTGCAGGGGCGCGATGGGCACAAGCTGGTCGATGGCCCAGACATCCGGCAGCGACTGGAACAGCGAGAAATTCGCGCGGTAGATGTCGCGATGCGCGGAAAGTTCCTCGCGCACCTCGGCGGGCACGTCCGGGGTCTGGGCGACCAGGTCCTTGATGCGGCCAATGACATAGAGAAAGATCTGCTCGGCCCGCGCGACCTCCTCTATGCCGATGACGCCGCGCCGGAACAGTGCGCGCAACTCCTCGCGATAGTATTCGGCGTCGTTGAGGCATTCCTGCACCCTGCGCGGGGTCAGATAGCTGACGATCGCGGCCATGTCGGACAGCATGTGGTGGTCGTCTTCCTCGGGGGTGATCGGGGCGGAGCGGTCGAAATAGCTCGCCTCGAGGATGTCCGAGAGCAGCATCGAGGAATAGGCGACAATCGCGCGGCCCGATTCGGTGACCAGCGTGGGGTGCGGCACCTCGGCCTCGTCCATCTGGTATTTCACGGTCTCGACGATGTTGGCGCAGTATTCGTCCATCGTGTAGTTGATCGAGTTTTCCGAGGCCCGCGCCTCGCCCGTGTAGTCGATGCCCAGCCCCCCGCCGAGATCGAGATACTGCAGCGGCACGCCAAGGCGGCGCAATTCGGTGTAGAAGCGGCAGGCCTCGTCCACGGCCTGCCGGATGTCGATCACCTGCGGCACCTGGCTGCCCAGATGCGCGTGCTGCAGCACCAGACAGTCAAGCATCTCGGCGTCGCGCAGCTTGTCGACCAGATCGACGACTTCCTTGGTGGTCAGGCCAAAGGTCGAGCGGTCGCCGGAACTGTCGGCCCAGTTGCCCGTTACCCGGCGCGTGAGCTTGATGCGCACACCAAGTGCCGGCATCTCGCCCAGTCGCCTGGCCTCGGCGATGACGGTGTCGGCCTCGCCCGGTGATTCGATCACCAGCACGCAGTTGATACCTGCCTTGCGCGCGAGGATGCCCAGGCGGATGAACTCGGGATCCTTGATGCCGTTGCAGATCAGCAGCGCGCCCTTGGGCAGGTCGCGCGAGAGCGCGAGGATCAGCTCTGGCTTCGAGCCCGCCTCGAGCCCGAACTGGAAGGGGCGGCCATACTCGACGATGCGGTCGATCACCTCGGCCTGCTGGTTGACCTTGATCGGGAACACACCGCGATAGGTGCCCTGATAGTCATTCGCCGCGATGGCCTTGGCGAAGCTTGCATTCAGCGCCTCGAGCTGGCGGCGCAGGAACGCGCCCACCCGCACCAGAACCGGCGTATGGATGCCGCGCGCGTCGAGATTGTGCAGCAGATCCGGCAGGCTGGCGGGCGGTGCGTCCGGGCGGGCAGGGTTCACCAATCCCAGATCGCCATTATCCAGTTGCGCGAACATGCCCTGCGACCAGCGGTGGATCCCGTAGGACTGGAAGATCTCGTCGGACATGGGCTCTCCTGTCGGCTGGACACTGGCGTGGCCCGCATAGGGTGTCACTGTCGCGAGCGCAAGAAAGCGGGGGCCGAAGAGAGCGCTCGGATTGGCGGTTCAAGGGCAGATTTGCAATGTGACGCAGGGTTTTCAAGCCCGACAGCGCCACGTCAGGGCTTGTGCGGGGCGGGGCGGTCGGCTTTTCTGGTGATCACCGAACCGGCGGGAGGGCCGGGGTCAGGGAGGGACGAGCGTGACAGAACACCAAACCAAGCCGTGGGTCGCGGCCTATGGCGACGATATTCCGGTGACATTGCCCGAACCGGCCGACCGCTCGCTGGGCGCGCTGGTGGACCGGGCCTGCACCGAGTTCGGCCCGCGCCGTGCCTTTACCTGCGTGGTGCCCAACGGCATGAATGGCAGCCTGCGCTACAGCCAGGTGGCGGCGATGTCGGACGCCTTCGCCTCTTACCTGCGGCATCATTGCGGGTTGCAGCCGGGCGCGCGGGTGGCCGTTCAGCTGCCCAACGGGCTGGCTTATCCGGTCGCGGCCTTCGGGGTGTTCAAGGCGGGGTGCGTTCTGGTCAACACCAACCCGCTCTACACGCCCTCCGAGATGATCCATCAGTTCGCGGATTCAGGCGCCGAGGTTCTGGTCATCAGCGACATCTTCGCGGGCAAGCTGGCCGAGGTCATCCCCCAGACCGGCATTCGCCATGTCGTGCTGGCGGGCGTGCCCGAGTTCTTCCCGCGTGTCCCCGAGACCATCGTGCGTGCCGTCCAGAAGGTCTGGACCCGGTCGCTGCCGCCCGTGCCGAAGCTCGACGTGCCGGTGCAGCGCATCCGCACGGCGCTGCGGATCGGGCGCGGGCTGCCGAAAGTGACCGACTGGGACAGCATCAACCCCGATGACACGGCGCTGCTGCAATATACGGGCGGGACGACCGGCGTCGCCAAGGGCGCGATCCTGACGCATGGGAACATTCTTTCCAATCTCGAACAGGTCCGGGCCATGGGCGCGCGGCACATGACCGGCGAGGATTGTGTGCTGACAGCGCTGCCGCTCTATCACATCTTCGCCTTCACGGCGAACCTGATGACCTTCTTCGAGATGGGCGCGCGCAACATCCTCGTGCCCTCGCCGCGCCCGGTGCAGAACATCCAGCGCGCGCTCGAGAATTACCCGGTGACCTGGATCACCGGGGTGAACACACTGTTCAACGGGCTGATGAACGAAGAGTGGTTCGCCACCTATCCGCCCAAGCATCTGAAAGCCGCCATCGCCGGCGGCACGGCGCTGCACCAGGCGGTCGCCGAGCGCTGGCTCGATGTGACCGGCACCCGCGTCGCCGAGGGCTACGGGCTGACCGAGACCGCGCCGCTGGTGAGTTTCAACCCGCTCGACCAACCGGTGCGCGTGGGCTCCATCGGGGTGCCGGTCCCGGGGACGGATGTGGCGCTGGTAGATGACAATGCCGACCCGGTCGAGGCGGGCGCGCCGGGCGAATTGCTGGTCAAGGGACCGCAGGTGATGCGCGGCTACTGGAACCGCCCCGACGAGACCGAGAAGAGCATTCAGAATGGCTGGTTCTTCACCGGCGATGTGGCGACAATGGATGCCGACGGCTTCCTGACCATCGTCGACCGCAAAAAGGACATGGTCCTTGTCTCGGGCTTCAACGTCTATCCCAACGAGGTCGAGGATTGTCTGGCCAAGCTCGATCAGGTGCTCGAGGCCGCCGTGATCGGGGTGCCGGACGCGAACACCGGCGAGGCGGTGCGCGCCTATGTGGTGCAGAACCCCGACTCGGAGGTATCGCTGACGCGCGAGGATGTCGTCGCGCATTGCCGCAAGCATCTGGCCGCCTACAAGGTGCCCAAATCCGTCGTCATCCGCGACGAACTGCCGAAATCGCCCATCGGGAAGATCCTGCGCAAGGATCTCAAGGCCGAGGCGAAGGCCGAATTCGCGAAAGGGGCCTGAGGACATGCTGACCGAACTCGAGACAACGCTGCTGGGGGTGATGATGATGGTCATCATGCTCGGCATGGGCGCCAGCATGACGCCGCGCGATTTCCGCCTCGCCTTCCGCAAGCCCAAGGGTATCCTTGTCGGGCTGCTCAGCCAGTTCGCGGTGATGCCCTTTCTCGGCTTCACGCTGGCCATGCTGCTGGGGCTGCCCCCCGCGCTGGTGGTGGGGCTGTTGCTGATCGCCTGTATGCCCGGGGGGACGACCTCGAACATCTTCGCGTATTTCTCGAAGGGGGTGCTGGCGCTGTCGATCATGATGACCACGGTCTCGACGCTGGCGGCGGTGGTGATGGTGCCCTTGCTGCTGGGATTCTATGGCGGATTGGCGGGCGTGCCGGCGGAGTCTTCCATCCCGCCGGGCAATGTGGCGCAGGTGCTGGTGGTGCTGCTGATTCCCACACTGATCGGAATGGTGCTGCGCAAGCTCAACCCCAATATCGGCGCGACGGTCGAACTGATCGGGTCCTTCATGGGGGTAGTGGTCATCCTGTTCCTGATCGTGACATGGGTGCCGCGCAACTATCAGTTGCTGCTCGACACTGGCCCGACGATTTATGTCGCGACCATCGGCATCGGTCTGTCGGGTATGCTCTTCGGCTACTGGGTTGCGCGCGCGCTCGGGCAGGACACCAATCGCTCGCGCACCATCAGCCTGGAGACCGGCATCCAGAACGGCCCGCTGGCCGTGCTGGTCATCACGCTCAGTTTCGCGCCAGCGCTGCAAGAGGGGCTGCTGCTGATCCCGGTGCTCTATTCGCTGTTCATCGTCCTGACCTCGACCGCGATCACGTTGTGGTATCGCCGCAACGCCACGCGCGAGGAGCTGGCGCGCGACGCCGCCAAGCTGGGAACCGCGGGCGCGTAACAGCCGGATTGCAAGGGGCGGGCCAAGCCGCTAACAGGGCGCGAAGCTGAAAGCGGAGCCTGCCCCATGACCCCCCCCTTGCGCCTTGGTATTGCCGGGCTCGGCACTGTCGGCACTGGGCTGGTGCGCATCGTGCAGACCAATGGCGAGATGATCGCCCGTCGCGCGGGTCGCGCCATCGAGATCGTGGCCGTCAGCGCGCGCTCGCGCACGCGCAATCGCGGCGTCGATATCTCGGGCTATGACTGGGAGGATGACCCCGTCGAACTCGCGCGGCGCGCCGATGTCGATCTGGTGGTCGAGTTGATGGGCGGCGAGAACGGCCCCGCGAAAGCCCTGACCGAGGCCGCGCTCGAAGGCGGCAAGGATGTGGTCACCGCCAACAAGGCATTGCTTGCCATCCACGGTCAGGCGCTGGCCGAAGCCGCCGAGGCCGCGGGCCGGGCGCTGCGCTTCGAGGCGGCAGTGGCGGGCGGCATCCCGGTCGTCAAGGCGTTGTCCGAGGGGCTGGCGGGCAACCGCATCACCCGCATCAAGGGGGTGATGAACGGCACCTGCAACTACATCCTCACGCGGATGGAGGATGCGGGCCTTCCCTACGAGACCGTTTTCGACGAGGCCAACCAGCTGGGCTTTCTCGAGTCCGATCCGACCCTTGATGTGGGCGGCATCGACGCGGCGCACAAGCTGACGCTGCTCGCGGCCATCGCCTTTGGCGTGCGCCCCGATTTCGACGCGATCAGCCTTGGCGGGATCGAGCGTATCTCGATCGAGGATATCCGCGCTGCGGCCGATCTGGGGCTGCGGATCAAGCTGCTGGGCGTGGCGCAGATGACCGGGCGGGGGCTCGAGCAGTCGATGACGCCCTGCCTTGTGCCTGCGGACAGCCCGCTGGGCCAGCTCAAGGGCGGCACCAACATGGTCGTGATCGAGGGCGATGCGGTCGAGCAGGTGATCCTGCGTGGCCCCGGTGCCGGGGCGGGGCCGACGGCAAGTGCAGTTATGGGCGATGTGATCGACATCGCGCGCGGAACCCGCCTGCCGGTCTTCGGCCAGCCCGCCACAACGCTGGAATCGGCGTTCACGGCCCGCGCGATGGGCTCGAAGCCGTGGTATCTGCGCATGGGGCTGCAGGACAAGCCCGGCGCGCTGGCCAAGGTCGCCGAGGCGCTGGGCAATGCGGGCGTGTCGATCAACCGGATGCGCCAGTACGGCCATCAGGACACCCGTGCGCCGGTGCTGATCATCACCCACAAGACGACGCGTGATGCAATCGATCACGCGCTGGGGCTCGCCATGCAGACCGGCGTGGTGATGGGCGCGCCCGTCGCCCTCGCGATCGAAGAGGATTGAGCGGGGGAAAGCGCCCCCTCGGGGTCCCCACCCGCCCGCCCATGACCCGCTCGGGGGCGCTTGCCCGCGCAAGGCGCGGGCGTGTCGGCGCGGCTGATCTTGCAGTTAGCGCTGTCATGGCCACAAATGCTTGTGCGCCGTGGCGCTTTGGCGCTAAGGACGGCGCACAGGCCAGAACGAGGAACCGCGCCATGACCACGCCTCCGGAATTTCACGACCGCCTGCTTTCGCTGGGGCTTGCCCGCGTGACCGAGGCGGCGGCTATCGCCTCGGCCAGGCTGGTCGGACGCGGCGACGAGAAGGCCGCCGATCAGGCCGCCGTCGATGCGATGCGCAATCAGCTCAACATGCTCGACATTCGCGGTGTCGTCGTGATCGGCGAGGGCGAGCGCGACGAGGCGCCGATGCTGTTCATCGGCGAAGAGGTGGGCAGCGGCGAGGGCCCCGAGGTCGATATCGCCCTCGACCCGCTGGAGGGGACGACGCTGACCGCAAAGGATTTCCCCAATGCACTGACGGTCATCGCCATGGCCCCGCGCGGCACCATGCTGCACGCGCCCGATGTCTATATGGACAAGCTGGCCATCGGGCCGGGCTACGCACCGGGCACGGTAACGCTCGAGATGAGCCCCGGCGAACGCGTCCGCGCGCTGGCCGAGGCGAAGGGCTGCGACCCCGAGGACATAACGGTCTGCGTGCTCGAGCGTCCGCGGCACGAGTCGATGATCGCCGATATCCGCGCGACGGGGGCGGCGATCCGACTGATCATGGATGGCGATGTGGCGGGGGTGATGCATTGCGCCGAGCCTCAGGTGACGGGGATCGACATGTATATGGGCTCGGGTGGCGCGCCCGAGGGGGTGCTTGCAGCGGCGGCGTTGAAATGCATGGGCGGGCAGATCTCGGGCCGTCTGCTGTTTCGCAATGACGCCGAACGCGGACGCGCCGAACGCGCCGGGATCACCGATCCCGACCGGGTCTATTCACGCGACGACATGATTACCGGCGATGTGATCTTCGCGGCAACCGGCGTCACCGACGGCTCGATCGTGCGGGGGCTCCGGGCCGAGCCGGGCTGGGTGACGACGGACACTCTGCTCATGCGTTCCAAGACCGGTTCGGTACGGCGGATGAGCTACCGCACGCCCGTCTGACGCGCGCGGTGGGGCGCCCCTTCCGGGTGTGAGTATTTGGAGCAAGAAAATGCAGGGGGCACTCGCGGACGAGGTGGCGAAGGCAGATGAAACCGCATTTCTGGGCGTGCGCGAGTCGGTGCTGGGGCAGCACTGGTGCGGCCCGGACGCCACGCTTGAGCGCATGAGCGACGCGCTGGCGCAGGACACCGGGCTGCCGGCGCCGGTCTGCGCGGTGCTTGCCCGGATCGGCGTCGCGCCGGTCGAGGCGCGGGACTATCTCGCCCCGTCGCTGCGCGCACTCTTGCCCGATCCGCGCGGGCTTCGCGACATGGAACGCGCCGCGGCGCGACTGGTGTCCGCCGTGGGCGGGCGAGAGCGCATCGCCATCTTTGCCGATTACGATGTCGATGGCGGGGCCTCGGCGGCGCTTCTCATCGATTGGCTGCGCGGGCTGGGGCGGGAGGCAACGCTTTACGTGCCCGACCGCGTGGCCGAGGGCTATGGCCCCAATGCCCCGGCCATGGCGGCACTCGCGCGTGAGCACGACCTGATCCTATGCGTCGATTGCGGGACGCTGGCGCATGAGCCGATTGCCGCAGCTGTCGGGGCGGATGTGCTCGTGCTCGACCACCACCTGGGTGGCGAGGATCTGCCGCCCGCGCATGCCGTGGTCAATCCCAACCGGCAGGACGAGAGCGGCGATCTGGGCCATCTCTGCGCCGCCGGGGTGGTGTTCCTGCTGCTGGTCGAGGCGAATCGCCAGCGCCGCGCCGCGGGGGAGGACACGCCTGATCTGATGGCCCTGCTCGATCTGGTGGCGCTGGCGACGGTTGCCGATGTGGCACCGCTGATTGGCGTGAACCGCGCCTTTGTGCGGCAAGGGTTGCGCGTGATGGCGCGTCGTGCCCGGCCCGGCCTGCGGGCGCTCGCCGATGCCGCGCGCCTTGATGCCGCGCCTTCGGCGCATCATCTCGGTTTCGTCCTGGGGCCGCGCGTGAATGCGGGCGGGCGGCTGGGCCGGGCCGATCTGGGCGCGCGGCTGCTGGCCACCGCCGACCCGGCCGAGGCCGCAGCACTGGCCGACCGGCTCGAGGCGTTGAATGCCGAGCGCCGCGAGGTCGAGGCCCGCGTGCGAGCCGAGGCACTTGCGCAGGCCGAGGCGCGCGGCTTTGACGCGCCGCTTGTCTGGGCGGCGGGCGAGGGGTGGCACCCCGGTGTCATCGGGATTGTCGCGGCGCGGCTGAAGGAGGCGGCGAACCGCCCCGCCATTGTCATCGCGCTCGATGGCGACGAGGGCAAGGGCTCGGGCCGCTCGGTGAGTGGGGTCGACCTGGGCGCCGCAGTGCAGCGGCTGGAACGCGAGGGGCTGCTTCTGCGCGGAGGTGGGCATCGGATGGCCGCCGGGCTGACAGTCGCCCGCAGCGGTCTCGCGGCCGCGATGGATCGGCTGGGCGTGCTGCTGGCGCGGCAGGGCAGTGGCGACGGACAGCCGGCAAGGCTGCGCCTTGACGGGGTGCTGATGCCGGGGGCGGTCACGCCCGAGCTGGTCGCGCAACTCGAGGAAGCGGGCCCCTATGGTGCAGCGTGCCCGGCGCCGCGATTCGCCTTTCCCGACATGCGCATACGCTCGGCCCGCCGGATCGGCGAGACGCATCTGCGGTTGCGCTTCGATGACGGGCAGTCCGCGGCGCTGGAGGCCGTGGCCTTCGGTGCGTTCGAGGGACCTCTGGGGCCGCGGTTGCAGGCCGCTGAGGGCTGCCGCGCGCATCTGGCCGGGCGGATCGAGATCAATAACTGGCAGGGGCGGCAGACCGTTCAGCTGCGCCTGGAGGACGCGGCGTTTGGCGGCTGTTGAGTTGTTGGAAATTGCCGCAAAAATTGCATCAAGGCCCCTTGCGCAGACAGCCGCGTTTGCCTAAACACCCCGACATAGTGCTTGGCCCGTTCGTCTATCGGTTAGGACGCCAGGTTTTCAACCTGGAAAGAGGGGTTCGATTCCCCTACGGGCTGCCACTATCTCCCAAGTGTTTTTGGTTCCCAGTGGGTTACGTCTCCAACCTGCAAATTTGGCAGAGTGTTTAGCAGACACGGCCCGATCTCTGGTTTTGAGCGGTCTGTCCATGGCGTTTTGGGCCATCAGTCTTTGATCGGCTGCTCTCGTTTATCGCGCCACCTTGGCTTCAGTTTCATGGCCAGTGATGGCCTTGACTTCTTGGTTGCTACAGCCTGCTTTTGCCAAGCGCCTTGCACAAGCTTTTCGCAGCCCGCGCGACGTGCAGGCCGGACGTCCGGCTGCGCCACTCATCTCACGCATCCAGTCGCCAAACTCCGGTGCCGAAAAAGGCTTGCCATACTCAGTCAGTACGAACGTGAGGTTTGTTCGGGGCGGGTGGTTGACGGGGAAAGGGGCAGTCACGCCTCAAGCGCTAGTTGCGCAACAATGCCCCGCCAATGCAGCCGGGCGTGCGCGCCAGCAGCGCCAGGATCTTCAGCCGTGCAGGGTGCGCCAACGCCTTGGCCAGCGCGGCAAGTCGTTCGTCATCAGCTATCCCCGGAAGGGTTGGTTCAGCAAGCATCGGCGTATTTCGCCTATCGGCGTTGGTCGGCATGCGCAGAAAATCCCCATGCGGTGCAAGGCATACTGCACCAAGCTCATCGCATCAGGACCAGCGGCACCTTGCAGGCGCGGATCATTGCGGTGGTGGTCGAGCCGATGATCAGGCTGCGGATGCGGGAATGGCCATAGGCCCCCATCACCAGCATGTCGAAACTGGCCTCCTCGACCAGCCGCGCCAGCGCTGTTTCCGGCTGGCCGGGCAGAACCAATGTTTCCGCTGTAATCCCGGCAGCACCGAGCATCGCACGGGCATTTTCCAGACCCTTCGAGACCTCTGGTGTCGCATTGCCCACAGTCACGACATGTACTTCCAGCCCCTGAAACACCGGGCTGCGCGCGATGTGATCGATGGCCTTCTGTGCCGATGTGCCGCCATCAAATGCGACCAGCACTTTCTGGATCGGGCGAAAGGCGCGGGAGGCGACCAGCACTGGTTTGCGCGCGTTGCGCACAATGCGTTCCAGATTAGACCCCAGATGGCCAGTGGCGAAATCCGCCGCTTCGCCGCGCTTGCCGATCACGATGACGCGGGCCTGATCCTCGATCTCGGCTACAGTCTCGACAATGTCGCCGTGGCGCAGGCGGGTGGTGATCTCGGCCAGACCACCCTCTTGCAGTTTCACGCGGGCGTCATCCAGAAGCGCGCGCCCGCGCTCCATCATCAGTTTCGCGCGCTGCGCATCCAGTGCCGCCAGTTCATTCAGAAGCGCCGTGCGGGCGCCAAGCGCGATGGCGCCGGACCGGTCCCGCGTCTCGGCACCCTCACGGCGGCCCAGAACATGCAGCACCTCGACCGATGCCCCTGTGCGCCCTGCGATCCATGCGGCATGATCACAAACCGAGGCCGCATAGATCGACCCATCCACCAGAGCGATAATCTTGTCACTCATCTTCCTGCATCCCCCCTCAATGTGCGCTCAGCTTGTCCAGCGCGCCGGGCTTGTCATGGACACCCAGCCGGTCGACCAGCGTTTCCGAGGCATCATTCATGCCGATGATCTCGACCTCCGCCCCGTCGCGGCGGAATTTCAGCACCGCCATGTCCAGCGCCTGCACCGAGGAGATATCCCAGATATGCGCGCGGCTTACGTCAATGACCACTTGCTCGGGGGCCTCCTTGAAGTCAAAGGCAGCCATGAAATCCTCGACCGAGCCATAGAACATCTGCCCTTCGACCCGGTAGGTGCGGACCCGCCCGTCCGGGCTGATGTCACTGGTGACGCGGAAGAGCTGCGCGATCTTGCCCGCGAAGAAGATACCCGACAGAAGCACGCCCACCAGAACGCCGATGGCCAGGTTGTGAGTATAGACGACCGTGGCCACCGTGGCGATCATCACCACCGAACTCGAGCGCGGATGCGTGCGCAGGTTGCCGATCGAAGACCAGGAAAAGGTGCCGATACTGACCATGATCATGATCGCCACCAGCGCGGGCATGGGGATGATGCTGACCAGATCGCCCAGCCCCACCACAAGGATCAGCAGAAACACCCCCGCCACAAAGGATGAAAGCCGCCCGCGCCCGCCGGATTTGACGTTGATGATCGACTGCCCGATCATCGCACAGCCCGCCATCCCGCCGATGAAGCCCGTGGCGGTATTGGCGAGCCCCTGACCCACGCATTCCTGATCGCGGTTCGATGTGGTGTCGGTCAGATCATCGACGATATTCTGCGTCATCAGGCTTTCCAGCAGGCCCACGACGGCAATCGCGGTTGAATAGGGCAGGATGATCAGCAGCGTTTCCAGCGTCAGCGGAATGTCGGGGAGCAGAAAGACCGGCAGCGTATCCGGCAGCGCGCCCATGTCGCCCACCGTGCGCACATCGAGGCCCAGTGCCCAGACCAGCGCTGTCAGCACGATGATCGTGACCAGCGGCGAGGGAACGGCGCGCGTTAGCCGCGGAAACAGGTAGATGATCGCGAGCCCGCCTGCGACCATCACATAGGTGATCCAGGTGACGTTGCGCGGGTCAAGCTCCGGCAGTTGCGCTATGAAGATCAGGATGGCGAGTGCGTTGACGAAACCGGTCATCACCGATTTCGATACATAGCGCATGACGAAGCTCAGGCCCGTCACTCCGGCGCCGATTTGCAAAAGCCCTGCCAGAACGGTCGCGGCAAGCAGGTATTCCAGCCCGTGATCGCGCACCAGCGTGATCATCAGCACGGCGGTCGCCGCCGTCGCGGCCGAGATCATGCCCGGCCTGCCGCCCGTGATGGCCGTGATCACGGCAATCGAGAAGCTGGCGTAAAGCCCCACCTTGGGGTCGACCCCGGCGATGATGGAAAAGGCAATCGCCTCGGGGATCAGCGCCAGCGCCACAACCAGCCCCGAGAGCAGGTCACCACGAATGTTGCCGGTCCATTGCCGGCGATAGGTATCGAATGACATCATGCGAAATCTGTCCCTGACCGTGCCCGCGAAGGCGCGCGCATCGGTTTTATCGTCGGTTATTTCAGTTTGTCCGGCGGATCGGCGGCCGGAAGAGCCAGCCGGGATTTGCACCCGACTCCAGGTTCGCTACGGGCGCTGTAGTCCAATACCCCGGAAATGCCAAGCAGTACGGCCAGGATTCGAGGCCCCCGCATCTGCGTCTGTTGTCAGGCCACAAACGGAAGGCCGCTTTCGTGACGGTCTGTGCTGCGCCTGTCCGGCCGCTTTGGGCCGTTCACCACGAAGCGCCTGCCGCGGGGACCTCGGGATCACGGCGCTTTGATCGCGTTTTGCTCGGCTACGAGAATGCACGTCATCCTGCTGCAACAGGCCCGGTTCCTGGGTTTCCGCTTTCCTCGCACCGCATCACTCTTGTCACATCCTGTTCAGCCGCCCCTCGTCATTGATAATCTCAGGCGAACAACCTTCACTGCTCCAGTTCCAAAGCACCAGGGTCATATCGGCGTCAATCGCCCATTACAGAGCTCTCGGGCGGATCCGCCCCGGCAAGGTCGAGCGCCATGCGCCTCGCCTTATGGATGGCGGCCGCGCAGCCATCATCGGTGCACACCGAAGTTGCGTGGCTGCCGAGCAGGCCCGTTCCCTGAATGCCTTCAGATGGAGGGGCTGTCCGGCGCTGCCGGTGTCAGTTCCCGATGCTGCACCCGCGATGCTCGAGCATTCCGTTTTCGCTGACGATGCTGACCCGCACAGCCGACCGGTCTATGCCGCCCGCACCGGACTGCAGCAGGCTCTCGCCGCTGATTGAGGCGCCATTGCGCTCGGTCGAGAGCGCGCGAGAGGGGAGCGCCCCCGCGCCAGGCTCGACCAGCACGAACTCCCGAGAGCCCTGCTGCGGCAGGTCGAGCACCGCGCTGAGGCGCAGGCCGCGCTTGTCGGGCGCGATATCGCAATCCACACCGCGCAGCCCGGCGCTGCGCGCCTCGCGCGGGCGCCGGTCCAGCGCCTCGAGGATCGTTGCGTCGCGTTTGCCGGGGCCAGACAGGGCCAGCCGGAGCGGCAGATCGACCGGAATGCAGATATCGGCGCAGACGCCGATCAACACGCTGCCGTCCAATTCGATCGGCTGGCCCGAGCGCTCGGGGGTCAATTCGATGGGCAGGACAAGCTCGTCCGCATATCCGATGCTGAGAAACCCGGCCGATATGTGCAGCTTTGGCTCTGGCCAGTGCACCCGTGCCCGCGCCAGATTGCGCGAGCCCGACCAGTCGAAACGCGGCGCGATGCCGCTTTCGCCGGGGTGACGCCAATAGGTTATCCAATCGGGCGAGAGCTTGAGGTGCAGCGCGATGATGTGCGTGCCGCTGTCACTCTGCCAGCCGGGGCGCATCTGCGCCTCGATTATCTCGGACAGGTGTTTGGGTTGCGCGTGCAACGACAGCGGGGCGGCCAGCAGAGCGGCGAGGCAGAAGGCGCGTGTGATTCTCATGCGCCAGATATTCCGCTATCCGCTCGCGAAGAGAAGTCACTTCCCTGCGACCGCACCGGTCTGCGGCATGGCCGCGACAGATCGCGCCGTCTGAAGCCCTTGGCAAGGCTGCGAATGCGCGTCATGCTGAATGCATGACCCCGAGTGATGCGCCCCTCGACAGCCTGACCGGCAAGCTGCTGGTCGCGATGCCCGCTATGCCCGATCCGCGCTTCGCGCATGCGGTCGTGCTGATCTGCGCCCATTCGGATGAGGGCGCGATGGGCGTGATGGTCAACAAGCCGTTGTCCGAATTGACGCTGCTGAAGCTGCTCGAGCATCTCGACCTGCCGCTTCCTGGAGGCGACACGGGGCTGGGCGATCCGCCGGGCGACATGGCGATTCATTTCGGCGGCCCGGTCGAGACCTCGCGCGGATTTGTTCTGCATTCGCCCGATGTGCAGACGCAGGAGGGCAGCGCCGAGGTGGCGGCGGGTATCGTGCTGAGCACCTCGATCGAGATACTGGCCGAGATGGCACGCGGGCAGGGCCCGGCGCAGGCGCTGACAGCGCTGGGTTATGCGGGCTGGGGCGCGGGCCAACTCGAGGGCGAATTGCAGGCGGGCGGCTGGCTTCTGGCCGATGCGAACCCGGCGCTGGTGTTCGAGACCGAAGATTCACTGAAATGGTCGGGCACGCTGTCCGGGATGGGGGTGGATCCGCGTCTGCTGTCGGGCGCGACCGGTCACGCCTGATCGGCAGTGCCCACCAGGGCGGTGGCGAATTCCTCTGGGTCGAATGGGGACAGATCGTCGATCTGTTCGCCCACCCCGATGGCATGAATGGGCAGCCCGAAGCGGTCGGCCAGTGCGACCAGCACGCCCCCCCGCGCCGTCCCGTCGAGCTTGGTCATCACCAGCCCTGTCACATTGGCCAGCTTGCGGAAGATCTCGACCTGGTTCAGCGCGTTCTGCCCGGTCGTCGCGTCGAGGATCAGCAGCGTGTTATGCGGTGCCTCGGGGTCGGTCTTGCGCAGCACGCGGCAGATCTTGGCCAGCTCCTCCATCAGATCGGCGCGATTCTGCAACCGCCCCGCCGTGTCGATCATCAGCAGATCGACCCCCTCGGCCCGCGCCCGCGCCAGCGCGTCATGCGCGAGGCTGGCCGGGTCCGAGCCTTCGGGCGCGGTCAGCACCGGCACGCCCGCGCGTTCGCCCCAGACCTGCAACTGTTCGACCGCCGCTGCGCGGAACGTGTCGCCAGCGGCGATCATCACCGACTTGCCGGCGGCGCGGAACTGGCTGGCCAGCTTGCCGATGGTCGTGGTCTTGCCCGCGCCATTGACGCCCACCACCAGCACCACCTGCGGGCGCGAGGGGTAAAGCGGTAGGGGACGGGCGACCGACTCCATGATGCGGGCGATCTCTTGGGCCAGCGCGGCTTTGATCTCGGGCACGCTCAGGCGGCGACCGAAGCGGCCCTCGGCAAGATTTGCGGCGACGCGGGCGGCCGTCTCGACCCCCATATCGGCCCCGATAAGAAGATCCTCCAGGTCTTCGAGCATGGCGTCGTCGAGCACCCGGCGCGGGGCGCTGTCGCGGCCGACGAGGCGACCCAGAAGGCCGGGCGACGCCGGGGCATCCTCGCGCGGCGCGGCCTCGGGAGCGTCGCTGGGCTTCGCGCGCGGCGCGGGCGCGGGCGAGGGGCTGGGCGCCGCCTGCGGCGGGGCATCAGTGGCCTCTTCCGCGCCCTCCTCGACCAGCGCCTCCAGCCCGGCATCGAGCTTCGAGGACGAGCGGAACATGCGTTCCTTGAGCTTTGTGAAGAACGACATGGCGCGCGCGGCTCCTTGTAAGGATGGCTCGCCCAGAGCTACCCCATGCCCCGCCCGAAGAAAAGCACCGCGCACGCGGTGAGACATCTCGCGCCGCTGTGCGGCCCGCGCTGCCATGCTATATCAGCGCTAGATCCGCTTCACGGAGGCCCGCATGATTGCGCTGCTGCCCTTCGCGCTTGTCGCGCTTGCGCCGCTGCCCCTTCTGGGGCTGGGGGCGCTGTGGGGCGGCATCTGGGTCTGGGCGGGGCTGATCTGGGTCTCGGTGCTGGCCTTCGCGGCGGATGAGGTGATCGGCTGGACCACCTTGCCCGCCGATGACGCAGAGACGATGCGCGCGGCGGATGCGCTGTCGGTCGCGCTTGCACTGGGGCATTTTACGCTGCTGGGGCTCGCCGTGGCGGGGCTGGCAGGCGCGACCGGGCTGGGCAGTTCCGAGCGGGTGGCGCTGTTCCTTGGCGCGGGCCTCTATATCGGACAGGTCAGCGTCGCCAATGCGCATGAGCTGATCCACCGCCGCCAGCGCGGGATGTTTGCCCTAGGCAAATGGGTGTTCATCTCGATGCTCTATGGCCATGTCACCACCAGCCACCGGCTGCTGCACCACCCCCATGTGGCCACCCCCGCCGACCCGAATTTTCCACCGCGCGGCATCAGTTTCTACCGCTACCTGCCGCGCAGCATTTGGGGCAATCTGCGCGGCGCCTTCGCGGTCGAGCGTCGCCGCGCCGGGCAAAGCGGGCGGCGCAATCCGTTCTGGGAGTATGGCCTGGGCGCGCTGCTGTTCGTGGCGCTGGCGGGGGCCGGTTTCGGCTGGGCGGGGGTGGCGGCGCTTGTGGGCTTGGGCATCTATGCGCAGGTGCAGCACGCGATGGTCGATTACCTGCAGCATTACGGCCTGGCCCGTGCGCGCCTTGACGATGGGGGGTATGAGCCGCAGGGGCCGCAGCATAGCTGGAACAGCCCGCACTGGTTCACCTCGCTGATGACGGTCAATGTCACCCGCCATTCCGACCACCACGCCCATCCGGCGCGGCCCTTTCCGGCGCTGCGGCTTGGCGCGGACATGCCGGTTCTGCCATACAGTTTACCCGCGATGGGCGTGATCGCTCTTGTGCCGCCGCTGTGGTTTCGCATGATGAACCCGCGCCTTGACCGCCTGCGCGCGGTCGCTGAGGGAGAAACGCAATGACCGTGATACGCCATCTGGGATGCCTGGGGCTGGCGGCTCTGCTGGCCGGTCCGTTGGCCGCGCAAGAGCCGATGAGCGCCGAGGAGTTCGAGAGCTATGTGACGGGCCGCACGCTGACCTTCGGCTTTCAGGGCGCACCTTACGGGGTCGAGGAATTCCGCCCTAGCCGCCGCACGACCTGGCAGTTTCTGGGCGAGGAATGCCGCGAGGGGCGCTGGTTCGACCGCGACGAGCAGATCTGCTTCATCTATGACGACCACCCGGGTGAAGAGCATTGCTGGATCTTCTGGCGCGGCGAGGCGGGGTTGAATGCGCGCTTCATGGGCGAGGGCGCGGCGACCGAACTCTATGAGGTGCGGCAATCCGATCGCCCGCTGATCTGCCCCGGCCCGGAAGTCGGCGCCTGAGCCTCGGGCCCGGGCGCGCGCGTGCGCTCAAAGCGCCCTCGGGCCGCGCCCACCCACCCGCCCCCGCACGCCCCGAGGGCGCTTTGGCGGGGCCATAGGGTACGGGTGACGCCGCTTACACGAAACGGTTGACGAGGTTCTCGAGCCGTTCCTGCCGCGCCGAGACCGGCTGCGGGGCCAGCCCACGTGCCAGCACATCGGCGGCGATACTCTCCAGATCGCTGCCGAGCATCGCCTGCGCCTCGGGGCGGTCCCAGCCCGCATAGCGCGCAGACCGCGCGGCCTCGAGCTTGCCGTCCTCGAGCATCGCGGCGGCGGCCTTCAGCCCGCGCGCGCAGACATCCATCGCACCGGCATGGGCGAGGATCAGATCCTCCGCGTCGAGCGACTGGCGCCGCAGCTTGGCGTCGAAATTCGTGCCGCCCGTGGTGAATCCGCCCGCGCGCAGCACCTCGTAATAGGCCAGCGCCACCTCGGGCACGTTGTTGGGGAAGTGGTCGGTGTCCCAACCGCATTGATAATCATTGCGGTTCATGTCGATCGACCCCAGCACGCCCAGGCTCGCGGCGAGTGCCAGCTCATGCTCGAAGCTGTGCCCCGCGAGGATCGCGTGGCCCTGCTCGATATTTAGCTTCACCTCCTTCTCCAGCCCGAAGCGCTGCAGGAAGCCGTAGCAGGTGGCGACATCGTAATCATACTGGTGCTTGGTCGGCTCCTGCGGCTTGGGCTCGACCAAGATCGTGCCCTTGAAGCCGATCTTGTGCTTGTAGTCGACCACCATCGACAGGAAGCGGCCCATCTGCTCCATCTCGCGGCGCAGGTCGGTGTTCAAAAGGGTCTCATACCCCTCGCGCCCGCCCCAGAGGACGTAATTCGCGCCGCCAAGCCGGTGAGTGGCGTCCATGCAGGTCTTCACGGTCGCAGCGGCATAGGCGAAGATGTCGGGGTCGGGATTGGTCGCAGCACCCGCCATGAAACGGCGGTTACTGAACAGATTGGCCGTGCCCCACAGTAGCTTCGGCCCTCCGGCCTCCATCTTGGCGGCGAAATACTCGGTGATCTCCTCGAGATTGCGCGTTGTCTCGGCGAAGCTCGCACCTTCGGGGCGGACATCGGCGTCGTGGAAGCAGAAGAACGGCACGCCGAGGATGCGGAACATCTCGAACGCCGTGTCGGCTTTCAGTCGCGCATGGTCCATCGTGTCACCGAACCAGGGGCGTTGGAAGGTCTGGCCCCCGAACGGGTCGCCGCCGGGCCAGGCGAAGCTGTGCCAGTAGCAGACTGCAAAGCGCAGATGGTCTTCCATCCGCCGCCCCAAGATAACCTCGTCGGGGTTGTAATGGCGGAAAGCGAACTCGTCCGTGGCATCCGGCTGGAAGGCAAGCTTCGGGATGTCTGCGAAAAACTCTGTCATGTCAGATCCTTGATGGCTGATTGTGCGGCCCGGTAACGGCCGTGTGCGGCGCTGAAGGCGTCGGTCAGGGCAGGGTCGGGGGCGATCTCACGGGCGATGGGGGGCAGGGGCATGGCCTCCGGGCCTTCGCCGGTTGCAGCCATCCGCCCCAGCCGTGCGGCGCCCAGTGCCGCGCCGTATTCGCCCGCCTGCGGTACGAGGATGGGCAGGTCGAGCGCCGTGGCCAGCGCGGCGAGCCAGTAGTCCGAGCGCGCGCCCCCGCCTGCCGCGATCAGCGTCTCGAGCCGCGTGCCCGTCGCCGCCAGCGCGTCGCGGCAGTCGCGCAGGGCGAAGACAACGCCTTCGAGCACGGCGCGGGTTGCGGCGTCGCGGTCGGTGGCGTGTTCAAGCCCCAGAAACGCAGCGCGGATGGTCGCGTCATTCAGCGGCGTGCGTTCGCCCCCCAGATAGGGCAGGAACAACGCGTGACCCGGGGCGCGCAGCGTGCCGAGTGTGCCGGTCAGCGTGGCCGGGTCGGTGCCCGCCAGCCCCGCGAACCAGTTGAGCGCATCCGTGGCCGCCAGGATCACCCCCATCTGGTGCCATGTGCCCGGCAGGGCATGGCAGAAGCTGTGCACGGCCGTCTCGGGCGCAGGCGCGTAACCATCGGTCGCGGCAAACAGAACGCCCGAGGTGCCGAGGCTGACGAAGCCCTGCCCGCCGCGCGCAATGCCGAGGCCAATGGCCGTGGCCGCATTGTCGCCCGCCCCACCGGCCACGGGGATGCCTGCGCGCAGCCCGAATTCCCGCGCCAGTGCCGCGCGCAGCCCGCCCGAGGCGGCGGCCCCCTCGACCAGCGCGGGCATGTGATCGCGGCCCAGCCCGGTCGCGGCCAGCAGGTCGTCCGACCAGTCGCGCGCGCCAGTGTCGAGCCAGCTTGTCCCCGCCGCGTCCGACATTTCGGCGACATGGCTTCCGGTCAACCACAACCGCAGATAGTCCTTGGGCAGCAGTACGCGGGCCACCTGTGCGAAGAGCTCTGGCTCCTCCTCGGCCATCCAGACGAGTTTCGGCGCGGTGAAGCCCGGAAAGACGATATTTCCACTGATGGCGCGGAATTGCGGGTCGGCGTCCAGCTTTGCGGCCTGTGCGTGCGCGCGGGTGTCGTTCCAAAGGATGCAGGGCCGCAGCACCTTGTCCGAGGCATCGAGAGCCGTGGCCCCGTGCATCTGCCCGGAAAGCCCGATCCCCGCCACTGCGCCAAGATCGACCTGCCTGGAAAGCGCGCGCAGCACGCCCTCGGCCGCTGAGATCCAGTCGGCCGGGTCCTGCTCGGACCAGCCGGGCAGGGGGCGCGACAGGCGCAGGGGCGCGCTGGCCTCGGCCACGACGGCCCCCGCCTCGTCAATCACCAGACCCTTGAGGCCGGACGTTCCAAGATCGAGACCCAGATACATCAGACGGCCTCTGGCGCCTTCTTGCCGAGAATGATCATCGACAGGATGTCATCCTCGCTCACATCCTCGACCCGTTCGGTGCCGATAAGCTGGCCGTTCTTCATCACCGACACCCGGTCACACAACGACATCATTTCGCGCGTGTCGTGGCTGATCAGGAAAATGCCCAGCCCCTGCGCCTTCAACTCCATGATCAGATCGGCGACCATCTTGGTCTCGTGCACGCCAAGTGCGGCCGTGGGTTCGTCCATGATCAGGATGCGCGCGTTGAAATAGACTGCGCGGGCAATCGCGACCGACTGGCGCTGCCCGCCCGAGAGCGCGCTGACTGGCGAGACCACTTTCTTGAAATTGGGATTGAGCCGCGCCATGATCTTGCGTGTCTCGGACTCCATGCGGCTGTCATCCAGAAACCCGAACATGGTGCGCAATTCGCGGCCCAGAAACAGGTTCGCGGGCGCGGGCAGGTTGTCGGCCAGCGCAAGCGTCTGGTGGATCGTCTCGATGTTATGGGCGCGGGCGTCGCGGGGAGAATTGATCTCGACCTTTTTGCCGTCGATCAGGATCTCGCCACTATCGGCCTTGTAGGCGCCCGACAGGATCTTGATCAGCGTCGATTTTCCGGCCCCGTTATGGCCTAGAAGCCCCACCACCTCGCCCGCGTGCAGGTCGATCGACACGTCATCGACTGCTTGCACGCCGCCAAAGGCGATCGAGATGTTGCGCATTTCCACAAGTGGCGTCATGACGCTATCCCTTCCCTGTGCGGTGGCGGTAGATGATGTCGATCAGCACGGCGAGCACCAGAACCGAGCCCACAACGATATTCTGCAACGGCGCATCGACCCCGACCATCGCCATCCCCGACTGCAGCGACTGCATGATCAGCGCGCCGAGGATCGCGCCATAAATCGTGCCGATCCCCCCTGCGAGCGCCGTGCCCCCGATGACGGCAGCAGCGATGACGCGCAACTCGTCCAGCGTGCCGATGTCATTCGAGTGGTTGGTCAGCCGGGCCGACGCCACCACCGCCGAGATCGCGCAGAGCACGCCCATGATGGTGAACACCTTGACCGTCAGCAGCCGCGTGTTGATGCCCGATAACTCGGCCGCCTGCGGGTTGCCGCCGGTGGCGAAGATATAGCGCCCCAGCCGCGTCTTGCGCGCGATGACGGTCATCACCACGGCCACGACGATCAGCAGCAGCACCGAGATCGGCAGGCCGTAAGCTTCGGTATAGCCCTCGGGCATGACCTCGCCGCGTGCCTCGAACTGGCGGCGCAGGCGGGCGGCGGGCACTTCATAGGAATTCAGGATCGCGATGAAGCCCAGGATCGCGCCGCTGATGATCGCGCCCAGCGCGACCTCGGCCCAGAGCGGCTTGACCATGAAACCATGGCGCTGCTTGTCGCGCCGCGACAGCCACAGCCCCGCCAGTGCCGCAAGCGTCGCGGCAATCCCGATGACCCAGGACCAGAACGCCCCCAGCGTGCCGTTGATGCCGCCGAACATCTGGAAGGTCGGGTCCAGCGGCCCGATGGTCTGGCCATTGGTCAGATACCAGCCGGTATTGCGCCAGACCAGCAGCCCGCCCAGCGTGACGATGAAGGCCGGGATCATCATGTAGCCCGTCAGCCAGCCCTGAAACGCCCCGATGAGCCCGCCCGCGATGATGCCCGCGAGGATGGCCAGCCACGGGATCATCGGATGGCCCAGCGGCAGGCCCAGATATTGCGGCAGCCACGCCGTCTGCATCATCGCCATCACAGCCGAACAGGTGGCCAGCAGCGCGCCCACGGACAGGTCGATATGGCGGGTGACGATGACGAACACCATGCCCGTGGCCATGATCGCCACGCTGACGGTCTGGATCGTCAGGTTGAAGATGTTGCGCGGAGTGAGGAACCGCCCGTCGGTCAGAATGTTGAACACGACCAGAACGGCAACAAAGGCCCCGATCATCCCCAGCAGCCGCGTGTCGATTTCCAGCGTGTCGGTCAGCCGGGCGCGCCGCCGGGATTTGGTACCGGCGTCCTTTTCAGTGTCAGTGGTGCTCATCAGCCTGTCCTCGGGGCTTGTCCTGCCGTCGCGCAGGGGTGGGGCGGCGGCAGTACGCCGCACGCCCCGCTGTCAGTTCCCTGGCGATCAGTCGCAGGGGGCCGGGCCGCCGCTGACGCCCTGGCAGAGCGCTTCCTGGGTGATCCAGCCCGCATCAACCACCAGCGACAGGTTGTCCGCGGTGATCGGCACTGGCTCGAGGAACATCGACACCATCTCGGTGCCGCCCGGCGAGGTCCACATCTCGGACCCCTCGATGTCCGCCATCGCGGTGCCACCGGCGAGTTGCACGGCAATCTCGCCCGCTGCGCGGCCCAGATCACGCGCGTCCTTCCAGACGGAAACCGTCTGCGTGCCAAGTGCGATCCGGTTCAGCGCCGCATGGTCGCCATCCTGACCCGAGACCGGGATGCCATCCATGCCCTGCGCGGTCAGTGCGGCAACCACGCCGCCTGCTGTGCCGTCATTCGACGCCACGACCGCATCGACGTTGTTATCCTGCGCGGTCAGGATCTGCTCCATGTTGCGCTGGGCGTTGGCGGGCAACCAGCCATCGGTGTAGGCCTCGTCAACGATGGTGATATCGCCTGCGTCAATCGCGTCCTGAAGCACTTCCTGCTGGCCGCCACGCAGGAAATCCGCGTTCGGATCAGTGGGCGAGCCCTTGATCATCACGTAATTGCCGGTCGGCTGCTGCTCCAGCACCGCGCGCGCCTGCATGCGCCCCACCTCGACATTGTCGAAGGTCAGATAGAAGGCGCGGCTGTCCTCGATCAGCCGGTCATAGGCGATGACGGGAATGCCCTCATCCGCCGCGGCTTCGACCGCCGGGCCGATGGCAGCCGCATCCTGCGCGAGCACGATCAGGGCATCCACACCCTGCGCGATCAGGCTCTCGATATCGGAGAGCTGTTTGGACGACGAGGATTGCGCGTCGGCAGAAGCGTAGTTCGCGCCGGCCTCGTCAAGGGCGGCGCGAATCGCGGCCTCGTCCGTTTGCCAGCGTTCTTCCTGAAAGTTCGACCAGCTTACCCCGATGGTCAGCGAATCGGCCCAGGCGGCAGAGCCAAAGCCGACGGTCGCAGCAATCGCTGCGGTCAGAATTCTGTTCATGTAGTCCTCCCTGAACGTGACCGGGCCGACTCTTGCCGATCCCGACAAGTTAATGATGCCATAAATTCTTTAGCTGTCAAATTTAAAATGGCGGCACACCGACCGCTCGGCGCAGAAAATTCGTTCATTTCACGGAAATCCTTGCGTATCAGCCCTTATGCACGCTTATATACTTTGGCGTGCAAATTTAATCTTGGAAGGGAGGCCAGGATGACAGCGCCCGAAGGACCGACACGCGCGGCCCTGCCTGACGCCTTGTCACAAGGCTGTGGACCGCTGCTTGCCGCAGGCGCAACGGCCCCCGGAAGCCAGCCCCGCCCACTCCGCCAGGTGCTGTTCGAGCATGTGCGCGCCCAGGGCAGCACAACCCGCGCCGAGATGGGCCGCGCTCTTGGTGTCAGCGGTGCCTCGGTCAGCGCCGTCACCGCCGAGTTGATCGCCGAAGGTTTTCTGCGCGAGACTGATGCCTCCGACCCGTTCGAGAGTGACAGCCCGCGCACCGGGCGCGGTCGCCCGCCCGTCGCGCTGCAGGTCGCAGCCGAGGCGCATCATGTCATCGGCGTCAAACTCGGTGATCTGCGCCATACGGCGGTGCTGAGCGACTTCGCCGGGCGTCGGATCGCCGATCTGACCCTGCCCACTCGTCCGATCCGCAAGAGCGCGCCGATGCTGGTGGCCGAGGCCCGCGCCCTGATCGACCAGCTTCTTGCGCAGCAGGGCATGGGGCGTGCGCAGATCAGCGGCATCGGGCTGGGCATGGCCGGGATGGTCGATCATGCAAGCGGCGATGTGCCCTGGTCGCCCATGCTCGATGCGCCCGGTCACGGGTTGCGCGCGCAGTTCGAGGCCGCGCTGGGTCTGCCCGTCCATATCGACAACGATGCCAACCTGCTGACCCTGGCCGAGCTGTGGTTCGGCAGCGGGCGCGGCACGTCGGATTTCGCAGTGGTCACCATCGAGCATGGCGTGGGCATGGGGCTGGTGCTGTTCAACCAGCTTTATCGCGGCGCGCGCGGGCTGGGGATGGAACTTGGCCACACCAAGGTGCAGCTTGACGGGGCGTTGTGCCGCTGCGGCAAGCGCGGCTGCCTCGAGGCCTATGTCGCCGACTACGCGCTGGCGCGCGAGGCCGCGACCGCGCTCGACCAGCATGCCAGCCTCGCCGAAAGCCCGCTCGCGCTGCTCGAGGATTTGTTCGCCGAGGCGCGGCGCGGCAACGAGGCGGCGCTCTCGATCTTCCGCCGCGCCGGGCGCTTTCTCGCGCTGGGCCTGTCGAATGTCGCGCAGATCTTCGACCCCGAGGTGATCATCCTCTCGGGCGGGCGCATGCAGTTCGACTACCTATATGAGCGCGAAGTGCTGGCCGAGATGCAGGCGATGACGTTGACCGGTGCCCGCGCGCCCGTGCGGGTCGAGATCCACGCCTGGGGCGATCTGGTCTGGGCGCAGGGGGCCGTGGCGCTGGCGCTGGGGCAGTTGACCGAGGCGTTGCTTGGCGCGCAGCCCGCCCGGCCGCCGCTTTCCGCATGAGGGCCGCCCTCGCGCTTGCGCTCGCCGCCGGTCCGGCGCTGGCCGAGCCGCCACGCTTCACCGACCTGGGCGACCGGATCCCGGCGCATGTTTATGCAGGCGGGTGGGAGCATTTCGTCGGCGGCGGGGTCGCGGCCTTCGATTGCAGCGACAACGGTCTCCCCGATCTGTTCCTCGCCGGGGGCGAAGGGCCTTCGCGCCTGCTGCGCAACAAGGGCGGGATGGAGTTCGCTGCGCAGGAGATCGAGCTGCACGGCGTCACCGGGGCCTATCCGATCGATCTCGACAATGACGGGGTGCTCGATCTTTTCGTGCTGCGCGCGGGGCCGAATATCGTTTTGCGGGGCCTTGGCGACTGCCGTTTCGAGGATGCGACCGAAGAAATGGGGATCGACCCGGGCAATGCCTGGTCCACGGCCTTCACCGCATGGTGGGAGCCGGAAGCGACACGCCCGACCCTCTTCGTGGGGAATTATGTCGACCGCGACGACCCCACGGGTCCGTTCTTCGCCTGCGATGACAACCAGCTCTTGCGCCCCGAAGGTGCGGGCTGGCGCAGCGCCCCCCTGACGCCCGGCTACTGCCCGCTCTCGGCGCTGGCCGCACCCGACGCGCGCGACCGCATGACGCTGCGGCTCTCGAACGACCGCCACTACTATGTGCGCGGCGGGCATGAGCAGATGTGGGACATTGCAGACAAGCGCTATCTCGGCCCCGAGGATGGCTGGCCGGACCTCATGCTCTGGGGCATGGGCATCGCCAGCCGGGACATCACCGGCAACGGGCTGGCGGATGTCTACCTGACCTCGATGGCCGACCAGATGCTGCAACTGGCCCAAATAGACGGCACCTATCGCGTGGCCCCGTTCGAGATGGGCCACACCGCGCATCGCCCCTTCACCGGCGATGATGGCCGCCCCTCGACCGGCTGGCACGCGCAGTGGGGCGATGTGACCAATAACGCCCGCGCGGATCTGTTCGTCGCCAAGGGCAATGTCGATCAGATGCCCGATCTGGCCATGGCCGACCCCAACAACCTGCTGCTTCAAGGTGCGGATGGCCGCTTCACCGAGGCCGCGCATCTCGCAGGTGTGGCCGACCCCGCGCGCTCGCGCGGCGCGGCTCTGTTGGACCTGACCGGCAATGGCGCGCTCGATCTCGTGGTGGTCAACCGTCGTGCCCCCGCGCGGCTCTATCGCAATGACACCAAGGCCATGGGCAACTGGCTGGCCATAGACCTGCGCCAGCCCGGCCCCAACCGCTTCGCCATCGGCGCGCGGGTCACGATCACCACCGAACACGGCACCCAATGGCAGGATCATACCATCGGCGGCGGCCATGCCGGGGGGCAACTCGTGCCGCTGCATTTCGGCCTCGGCGCGGCGACCGAGGCGCAGGTGAGGGTCCGCTGGCCCGACGGGCGCGAGACACAGGCCAAGGCCGCACAGGTCAACCGGACCCTAAGGCTGAGCCCGGACTGACCGGCCTGCATTTTCTTGCCCGAAATACTCAAATGTCCCGCCCGCGCGGGGTCTCACGGTCGCGGGACCGGCAACCCGCTCGGCACCGTCTCGGGCACGCCCAGCCGCCCCGCCAGTGCCGCCGGGTCGCTGAGGCTCTCCAGAAACGCGACCAGAGCGGCGATATCGGCTTCGCTCAGCGCAATCGGCGGGGTCGCAACCGCCGCGGCGATGGCCGCGACCTCACCGGGGTCATCCATGATCGCCCAATCCGCGCCCGGCAGATCGGGCAGCAATACCTGGGCGCGGTCATAATGCGGCAAGGCGGCCACCGGGTCGGCATGGTCGCGGATGAAGCCCGCCAGCGTCGCATGCGATCCGGCATGACCGTAAGGCGCGGTCTGTGCGACATTGCGCAGCGAGGGGGTGCGGAAGGCAAACGCATCCTCCGCCCGTCCCGTCACTCGCTTGCGCCCGGTATCACGCTGATGCGTCTCGAACCGCGCGGCCTTGCCGGGGCCAAGCTGCGGCACCCCGCGCGCGTGAAAGCCGTGATCGGTCTGGAACGGCCCGGCATGGCAGGTCGCGCAGGTGCCGCGCCCGTAGAAGATCTCCATCCCGTGCGCCGCGTCCTCGGGCAGGTCGGCCTGCCCGCGCAGGTAAGCGTCGAACGGGCTGCTGTCCGAGCGGAACTCGACCGCGACAAAAGCCGCGATCGCGTTCGAGATATCGGTGAAGGCGATCTCCTCGGCGGTGGTCACATGCTCAAGGGTCGCGATGAAGCGGTCGGCGTAATCCTGTATGCCCCGCACCCGCGCCGCGATCAGGTCCCACGCGCCGCCCGGCCCGGTGATGCGCCCCTGCCGCACGGCCTGCGCGATCTCGTTTTCGCTGTAATGGCCCGCCATCTCGTCGGGGCTGAGTACCGGAAACATGTTCTGTGCCGACAGAAGCGAGGCGAAGCCCGTCATCATGTCGTCCTCGAGCGGTGTGCGCAGCCCCGAGGGGCGCGACGGATCCTCTTCGATCCGCCCGTCATGGAACATCACCGTGAACTCGGAATGGCCCAGGTTCCACAGCGCCGGCGAATTGCGCGGGATGCGCTGCTCGGGCAGGTTGTCGGGGTCGGCCACGCGCGCGGGCCCCAGCCCGATCCCGCCATCGCCCAGGCCCAGCGACACCCCGTCCGAGGTGCCGAAGGCCGGGTGGTGGCAGGTCGCGCAGGCGACTTCGCGATTGCCCGACAGGATCGGGTCGTAGAACAGTTTATGGCCGAGTGCCACCAGCGCGTCGGGGTGCTGCGCGTAATCGCTGTCCTGCGGGGCGGGCGGCAGGTCGGGGCGGCCCGCGGCCGCCACCGCCATCCAGCCCGCGATCAGCCCTGCCTGCATCGCTGTGTTGCGCATCGTGTCCTCCCGCCTCGTCGCACAGACTGCCTGCCCTCCAGGCCACGTGCAAGCGCAAGCCA
>LFIK01000498.1_pt1 | contig 29515 bp, 20 predicted proteins | sample 643401 | NCBI WGS metagenome assembly LFIK01 (sample SAMN03777447, study PRJNA286221) | soda lake metagenome | biome: soda lake; feature: Kulunda steppe; material: water; isolation source: sample T5-Br brine of Lake Tanatar-5 | place: Russia: Kulunda steppe | collected 2010-07
GTGACGGCCGGGCGCAGCCGCGTGGCCCTGCGCGTGCCCGCGCATCCGCTGGCGCGCGCGGTGCTTCAGGCGTTCGGCGGACCGGTCGCGGCACCGTCCGCCAACCCCTCGGGACGGATCAGCCCGACACGGGCCGCGCATGTGCTGGCGGGGCTATCGGGCCGGATCGCGGCCGTGCTCGATGGCGGGGCCTGTCCGGTGGGGCTGGAGTCGACGATCGTGGGCTTCGAGGGGGATGCGCCGGTGCTCTTGCGCGCGGGCGGAGTGAGCGCCGAGGCGCTGGCCGAGGCTCTCGGCACGCCACTCCGCGCGGCTGCGGCGACGGGTGTGCTGACCGCGCCTGGGCAGCTGCCTTCGCACTACGCCCCCCGCGCGCCGCTGCGGCTGGACGTCACGACGCCCGCGCCGGGCGAGATCTGGATCGGCTTCGGGCCGGGCTGCGATGACGCGGTGCTGAGCCTGTCCGTGACCGGCGATCTGTCGGAAGCGGCGGCGCGGCTGTTCGAGGTGCTGCATTCGGCGGATGCGCTGGGCCAGCCCATCGCCGTGGCCCCGGTGCCCGAGGAGGGGCTGGGGGTTGCGATCAATGACCGGCTGCGGCGGGCTGCGGCGCCGCGATGAGTTTTTTCGGGGCGGGGCTTGAGGGACTGCCGTCCCGCAAACTCCCTGCCTCAAGGGGTCGTCGTCATTTTCGCGCGGACCAGTGGCGTTCCAATGCCGACTCCTTGAGAAACCCCGCGGATATCTGGAGCAAAGATGAAAGAGTGCGGCTCTGCGCAAGGCTCAGTCGCGCAGCAACTCGTTGATGCCGGTCTTGGCGCGGGTCTTGGCGTCGACGCGCTTGACGATCACCGCGCAGTAGAGGTTGATGCCGTTCTTCGAGGGCATCGAGCCTGCCACCACCACGGAATAGGGCGGCACCTCGCCATAGCTGACCGCCCCGGTCTCGCGGTCCACGATCTTGGTGGATTTGCCGATGAAGACGCCCATCCCCAGCACCGACCCCTCGCGCACGATGCAGCCCTCGACCACTTCCGAGCGCGCGCCGATGAAGCAGTTATCCTCGATGATGGTGGGGCCGGCCTGCATCGGTTCCAGCACGCCGCCGATGCCGACGCCGCCCGACAGATGCACATTCTTGCCGATTTGCGCGCAAGAGCCGACCGTGGCCCATGTATCGACCATCGTGCCGCTGTCCACATAGGCGCCCAGATTGACGAAAGAGGGCATCAGCACGACGCCCGGCGCGATATAGGCCGAGCGGCGCACGACACAGTTGGGAACCGCGCGAAAGCCCGCGGTTTTCCAGTCTTCGGACTGCCAGCCCTTGAACTTGCTGTCCACCTTGTCCCACCAGCCGCTGCCCTGCGGCCCGCCGCTCTGCGGCTCCATATCCTTGATCCGGAAGCCCAGCAGGACGGCTTTCTTGGCCCATTGATTGACACGCCACTCGCCGCTTTCCTGACGCTCGGCGACCCGTAGTCGGCCCGCGTCGAGCGCGTCGAGCGTGTCCTCGATGGCAGCGCGGGTCGCTCCGCCTGTGGCGGGGGTGATCGAGTCGCGGGCCTCCCATGCCGCCTCGATGGCGGCTTCAAGTGCGGCTGTGTCGGTCATGGCGGTCCCTCGTTCCGGTTGCAGGGGCTCTGGTCATCTCTCGCGCCTCGCTATAGCCTCGGCCCGGCGGGAGCGCAATTCGCAGGCACGAGGATCCCATGGACGACACTCCGAAAAGCCGGACCTTCCCCGACGCACAGGAGGATCTGCGCCACTGGGACGACGCGCCCGACACGGCGCAGACCCGCCACCCGGCCTACCGGCTGGCGTTTGCCGACAGCGATTTTCTGGTCCGTGACGAGTTGCGCCCCGTGCGCCTGCAACTGGAATTGTTGAAGCCCGAATTGCTGATGACCGAGCGCGGCATCCAGTCCACCATCGTCATGTTTGGCGGCGCGCGTATCCGCCGCCCCGACGACCCCAGCGCGCCGCGCACGCCGATGATGGCCCAGCTGGCGCGCTTTTACGAGGTGGCGCGCGAATTCGCCCATGCGATGACGCTGCGTTCGGTGCAGAGTTACGGGCGCGAGGATGTGATCGTCACAGGCGGCGGGCCCGGCGTGATGGAGGCGGGCAATCTGGGCGCGAAGGAAGCGGGCGGCGCCTCTATCGGCCTTAATATCGTGCTGCCGCATGAACAGGCGCCGAATGAATTCGTGACGCCCGATCTGTGCTTCAACTTTCACTATTTCGCCATCCGCAAGATGCATTTCCTGATGCGCGCACGGGCGATCACGGTGTTTCCCGGCGGCTTCGGCACGCTTGACGAGTTGTTCGAGACGCTGACGCTGATCCAGACCGAACGGATGCGGCCCATGCCCTTCATCCTGTTCGGGCGCGAGTTCTGGACGCGGGTGATCAACTGGGAGGCGCTGGCCGAGGCCGGCACGATCAGCCCCGATGATCTGGCGCTGTTCCAGTATGCCGAAACGGCCGAGGAGGCGATTGCGATCATCGACGGGTTCAAGGCGGCGTGCTGAGCGCGCTGTGTCCTGCTGTTCCGCACGCAGGGAAAGGCCCCCGCGCAACCCGGCGGCCCGCATCTCATTCTCCGCGACCGGGCCTTGGGGCGGGCTCGATCATGCCCCGGATCGTCAGGGGCTCGGGCTGTTCGCGATATCTCGGCATGAAGATCCGCAACGGGTCAGGCCCGGTCCCGGACCCCGGCGACATAGCCATGACCTGCGCGGCCTGCAAATCACCCTGTGTGAGGCGCGACGCGTCGTTGGGCGCAACCCCGCTCCTGCGCTTGAGCCTGCGCGGAAGAACGCGCCGCCGCGACCCGGAAGACACCGCCGACCGGCGCTCTATCCGCCGCGCGACCAGCCCGGCGCCTTATGTTTCAAGCGACACCGAGGCGCAGATCCATGACGGCGCGTGCGCAATGGCGGGCCCGGCCGATGTGGCGCGTGTCGTGCCGGGGGCGGTGCGCAACGCGGAATGCCGATGATCGCGGAACTCGCCGCCGCCCTTGCTGCCGGACGCACCAGCGCCGTCGCGCTGACCGCCGCCGCGCTGGAACGGATCGCTGCCTATGACCGCTGCGGCCCGCGCCTCAACGCGGTGCCGATCCTGAACCCTGCGGCGCCGGCCGACGCGCTGGCCAGCGACCGGCGGCGGGCGGCGGGGGCGGCGCTGGGTCCGCTCGACGGCATTCCCTACACGGCCAAGGGCAGTTTCAAGGCCAGCGGGCTGGCATGTGATGCGGGCTCTCCGGCCTTTGCCGATCTGATCGCCAATGAAGACAGCTTCGCGGTCGAGCGTCTGCGCGCGGCGGGCGCAGTGCTTCTGGGCCTGACCACCATGCCCCCGATGGCCAATGGCGGAATGCAGCGCGGGCTGCACGGGCGGGCGGAATCGCCCTGGTCGGCGGAGTGGCTGACATCGGCCTTCGCCTCGGGGTCGTCCAACGGCTCGGGGACCGCCGTGGCGGCGGGGTTCGGCGCCTTCGGGCTGGGCGAGGAGACCTGGTCCTCGGGTCGGGCCCCGGCTGCGCTGAACGGGCTGTGCGCCTACACCCCGGGGCGGGGCGTGATCTCGGTCCGGGGCAACTGGCCCCTCGTGCCGACGATGGACGTGGTCGTGCCCCATACGCGCACCCTTGCCGACATGCGCCTGCTGATGGAGGTTCTTGGCGTCGAGGACCCCCGCACCGACGGCGATTTCTGGCGCGCGCAACCCTGGGTGCCGCTTGCCCCGCCGCGCCCGGACTGGAGCGCGCTCGGCCAGGATGTCAGCCTGCGTCGCAAACGCTTCGGACTGCCTGCGATGTATGCCAATGCCGACCCGCTGGCGGGGACGGCCGGGGGCATTGGCGGTTCGACCGGCCAGCCGATCGTCACGCGCGCGTCGGTCATGGCGCTGCTGGAGCGGATGCGCGGCGCGCTGGAGGCTGCGGGCGCCGAGGTGATCCTCACCGATTTTCCGCTGGTCACGAATTACGAGGGCGACCGCCCCGGCGCGCCGACGCTGGCCACGCGCGGACTGGTCAGCCCGGCATTCCTGAAGCGCGAGATCCTGGACCTGTCGGTCTTCGCCTGGGATGATTTCCTGCGCCGCAACGCCCAGCCGGGGCTGAACCGGCTGACGGATGTGGATGGCGCGCGCATCTTCCCGCCGCCCCCCGGCGCGCTGCCCGACCGCTACACCGGCTTCGACGACGATATCGCCGCCTATCCTGCCCATGCGCGCGCCCACCCCTGCACTGATTTCCGCACCATCCCGCATCTGGAGGACGGGGTGAGAGGGCTTGAGGAGACCCGCCGCCGCGATCTGGATCGCTGGATGGATGACCACGCGCTCGATGCCGTCCTTTTTCCCGCTCTCGCCGATGTCGGTCCCGCCGATTCCGATGTGACCCCGGCCTCAGCCGATCTGGCCTGGCGCAACGGGGTCTGGGTGGCGAATGGCAATCTGGCGATCCGGCATATGGGCGTGCCGACAGTGACCGTGCCGATGGGGGTCATGGCGGATACGGGCATGCCGATGGGGCTGACGCTTGCCGGGCGCGGCGGCAGTGACGCCGCGCTGATGGCGCTGGCGGTCGCGGTGGAACGCCTGTCCCCTGCCCTGCCCGCACCGCCCCGCACCCCGCAACTGCCATCCCTGCCATCGGTGCCCGTCGCGCCTGCCGGGCCGATCCCACTGCTGAATGTAGCCCGAGATGGCGGGCGCGTGCGGATCGAAGCCGGGGCCGATCTGGCGCTGCTGTCGCTCAACGGCCAGCGGCTGGCGCATGACGGTCGGCGCAGCGAAGCGCCACTGACGGGCCGCGGCCTGTTGCTCGCTCTTTTCGCCTCGGGCCATGCCGCCTGTCTCGATCTGCCCACCGACGCGGCGTGAGCCGGGTCCGCGCCGCCGGGCGGTTGCGGCGGGCACTCGCGCCACGGGTCGGCAAGCGACTTTGCAGCCGGGCAAGCGTGGGCAAGGTTTCGGCTAATCAGCGATGCAGGAAAAGATGATTTCTCCGATCCGGTCCATCACCTATCCCGGGTGCAGCAAAGACGGATCTGCAGTGCGGATTATCGGGAGGAGACGGAGATGGATGTGGAGCACGTCGATACCGTGATCGTCGGCGGTGGTCAGGCGGGGCTGGCGATGAGCCGCCATCTGAGCGCGCAATCCGTGCCGCATCTGGTTCTCGAGCGCGATCGCATCGCCGAGCGGTGGCGTAGTGCGCGCTGGGACTCGCTGGTCGCGAACGGCCCGGCCTGGCATGACCGTTTCCCCGATCTCGAATTCGACCGCCACGATGCCGACGCCTTTGTGCCCAAAGAGGATGTGGCCGCCTATCTGGAACGCTATGCCGAGAAATTCGACGCGCCTGTCCGTTGCGGGGTCGAGGTGCAGAGCGCCCAACGCATCCCCGGTCAACGCGGGTTCAGGATCACGACCTCGGACGGGGTGATCGAGGCGAAGCGAATCGTCGCCGCCACCGGACCGTTCCAGCAACCCGTCATTCCGCCTGTGATCCCCGCGGAAGCCGAGGTCACGCAGATCCACTCCAGTTCCTATCGCAACCCGCATGAACTGCCCGAGGGCGCGGTACTGATCGTCGGCGCCGGGTCGTCCGGCGTGCAGATCGCCGACGAACTGGCGCGCGGCCGGCGCGAGGTCTTCCTCTCGGTCGGCCCGCACGAGCGGCCGCCGCGCAGCTATCGCGGGCGTGATTTCTGCTGGTGGCTTGGCGTGCTGGGCAAATGGGACGCAGCCGCACCCACCCCGGGGACCGAGCATGTCACCATCGCGGTCAGCGGCGCGCATGGCGGCCACACGGTCGATTTCCGCGCCCTGGCACAGATGGGCGTCACGCTGGTCGGGCGGACCGAGGCCTGTACCGACAACACGCTGCATTTCGCCGATGATCTGGCCGACAACCTCGCCGCCGGGGATGCCAGCCTGCGCGATCTGCTGGCCGAGGCCGATGCCTATGTCGTGGCCCAGGGGCTCGACCTGCCGCCCGAGCCCGAGGCGCACAGGCAGCTTCCCGACCCCGATTGCGTGACCCACCCGCTGCGCAGCCTCGATCTGGCGCAGGCGGGGATCGGCTGCGTGATCTGGGCGACCGGGTTCCGGCAGGATTACAGCTGGCTGAAGCTCGACATCTTCGACGAACAGGGCCGCCCGCGCCATCAGCGCGGCGTGTCGCCCGAGCCGGGCGTGTATTTCCTGGGCCTGCCCTGGCAGTCGCGCCGGGGATCGAGCTTCATCTGGGGCGTATGGCATGACGCGAAATATCTGGCCGATCAGATCGCGATCCAGCGCAGCTACATGCGCTACCACGAGCAGACCCCGCACAGCGACCGCGTGCCGGTCGCGGCGCCAGCGGAATAACCCCTGAAGGGACGGCGACACCCATGACCCACACCCGCATTCGCAAGTTCAACACCAAGGACACCTACCCCGAACAGAACCTCGACAATGACCTGTGTCAGGCCGTTGTCACGCAGGGCGGGCGGATTGTCTGGCTGCGTGGGCAGTGTCCGCAGAACCTGGATGATGCGGTGAACCTCGACAGTCACGATCCCGTCGAGCAGACCCACAAGGTGATGCAGAACATCCGCCAGCTGATCGAAGAGGCCGGGGGCGAGATGGCGCATCTGGTCAAGCTGGTGGTCTATCTGACCGATGTGCGCCACCGCGAGGCCGTCTATCGCACCATGGGCGAATATATCCGCGGCGTGCATCCGGTCTCGACCGGGCTTGTGGTGCAGGCGCTGGCGCGGCCGGAATGGCTGGTCGAGATCGACGCAACAGCCGTCATCCCGGAGTAGGCCATGACATTTTCTCTTGTGGCGCGCTGCGCCGAGACCGGCATGTTCGGACTGGCGATCTCCTCATCCTCGCCCGCCGTGGCGGCGCGCTGCGCGCATGCGCGCGCCAGTGTCGGCGCGGTCGCCTCGCAGAACGTCACCGACCCGCGCCTCGGGCCGATGATGCTCGATCTGATGGAGCAAGGGAAACCCGCGCCGGACGCGCTGGCCGATCTGCTGACACGCGCGCGCTTTACCGAGTATCGGCAGGTTCTGGCCATCGATGCCACGGGGCGCACGGCGATACACTCGGGGCCGAAGGCGCTGGGCATCTGGACGCAAGCGCAGGGCCGGGATGTGGCGGCGGGCGGCAATCTGCTGGCCAATGACACCGTGCCGCAGGCGATGGTGGCGCGGTTCGAGGCCAGCAGCGGCCATCTGGGCGACCGGCTGATGGCCGCGCTGCACGCCGGGCTCGACGCCGGGGGCGAGGCGGGTCCGGTCCATTCCGCAGGCATGATGCTGGTCGATACGATCAGCTGGCCGGTCGCGGATCTGCGCTGCGACTGGACCGAGGACTGCCCGATCCGGCAGCTTTCCGTCGCCTGGGAAATCTACAAGCCGCAGATCGACGCCTACATCCAGCGCGCGCTCGATCCGCGCGAGGCCCCGTCCTACGGCGTGGCCGGGGATGAATGACCAGCAAGAGGGAGACGCGGATGACCGATCTGAGCCATGACGACTGGAAGGCCCATGCAAGCGCCCTGCACATCCGGGGCCAGGCCTTTATCGACGGCAAGTTCGTCGACGCGCAATCGGGCAAGCGGTTCGACAGCCTGAACCCCGCGACCGAGACGGTGCTCGCCGAAGTCGCGGAATGCGACAGCGCAGATGTCGACCTGGCCGTGGCCGCCGCGCGGCGGGCGTTCGACGATGGCCGCTGGTCGCGCAAGCCGCCGGCCGAGCGCAAGGCGGTGCTCTTGAGACTGGCGGAACTGATCCGCGCCAACCTGACGGAGATGGCGCTTCTCGACAGCCTCGACATGGGCAAGACGATCACCGATGCCGCGACCATCGACGCGCCCGGCTCGGCGCATTTCTTCCAGTGGTATGCCGAGGCCATCGACAAGCTCTATGACGAGGTTGCCCCCAACGGCCCCGGTGATCTGGCGCTGGTGCGGCGCGTGCCGGTAGGCGTGGTGGGGGCAGTCGTGCCGTGGAACTTCCCGCTCGACATGGCGACGTGGAAAGCCTCGGCGGCGCTGGCGGCGGGCAATTCGGTAGTGCTGAAACCGGCGGAACAATCGCCGCTCTCGGCTCTGCGTCTGGCCGAACTCGCGTCCGAGGCGGGGCTGCCGGACGGGGTGCTTAATGTCGTGCCGGGCTATGGCGCGACGGCGGGCAAGGCGCTGGGCCTGCACATGGATGTCGATTGCCTGGCCTTCACCGGCTCGACCCAGGTGGGCAAGCTTTTCATGCAGTATTCCGGCCAGTCCAACATGAAGGCGGTCTGGCCAGAGACGGGCGGCAAGAGCCCCAACATCATCTTTGCCGATTGCGCCGATCTGGACGCCGCCGCCGACATGGCTGCCTTCGGCGCTTTCTTCAATCAGGGCGAGGTCTGCTCGGCCAATACGCGGCTTTATGTGCAGCGCGAGATCCGCGACGCCTTCATCGAGAAACTGGCCGCGCGGGCGCAGGCCATGCAGCCGGGCGACCCGCTGGACCCGGCGTCGAAGATGGGCGCGATTGTCGATGCAGGCCAGCTTGCGCGCATCATGGAATACATCAAAAACGGTCGGAGCACGGCCGATCTGGTGACAGGCGGCGCGCAGATGCAGGTCGGCGGCAAGGGGTTCTTCGTCCAGCCCACCATCTTCGCCGATGTCGCGCAGACCGACCCGCTGGCACGCGAGGAAATCTTCGGCCCGGTCCTGTCGATCCTCACCTTCGAGACCGAGGAGGAGGCCATCGCGATGGCCATTGATTCCCCCTACGGCCTTGCCGCTTCGGTCTGGACCGGCAGCCTGGACCGCGCGCTGAGGGTCTCCGACCGGCTGCATGTGGGCACGATCTCGGTCAACACGGTCGATGCGCTGTCGGCGCAGACCCCGTTCGGCGGCATGAAGCAGTCGGGCTTCGGGCGCGACCTGTCGCTTCACTCGCTGGACAAATACACCGCGCTCAAGACCACCTGGGTGAAGTACAAGGCATGAGCGGGATGCGCGCGGGCGGCGCGTCGGCTGCACGTGCAAAAGGCATGGCGCATCCGGGCATCCGGGCCTAGTATTCCCTGACCCCGAACAGGTGCGCCATGCCGCTGCGCTACACGCTCAGACAACTCGAATATTTCGTGGCCGTGGGCGAGTCCGGCAGCATCGCCGCGGCATCGCACCGGGTGAATGTGTCATCGCCATCAATCTCGGCGGCGATTTCGCAACTGGAAGAAGAGCTTGGCGTCCAACTCTTCGTGCGCCATCACGCCCAGGGGCTGACCCCGACACTGCCGGGACGCAAACTGCTCGATCAGGCGCAGACCGTCTTGCGCCAGGCGGCGGCGCTGCGCGATCTTGCGGGCGAATTGTCGGGCGTGGTGCGCGGGCCGCTTGCGCTGGGGTGCCTGTCCACCTTTGCGCAGATCATCCTGCCGGGGCTGCGGCGCAGCTTCCTCGACCAGCATGAAGAGGTGCGGATTTCCCAGACCGAGGGCGATCAGGCCACGCTGTTCGCCCTGCTGCGGCAGGCGCGTATCGACATGGCGCTGTCCTATGACCTCGACCTGCCAAGCGATCTGCATTTCACCCCCATTCTGGAACTGCCGCCCCTTGTCGCCATGAGCGAGACGCATGAACTGGCGCATCTGGCCACTGTCTCGGTCCAGCAGCTGGCGGGCCATCCGATGGTGCTGCTCGATCTGCCGCTGAGCGCGGACTACTTCCTGTCCTTCTTCACCCGTGCGGGACTGCGCGCCAATGTCAGCGAGCGCACGCGCGACATGGCGGTGATGCGCAGCCTTGTGGCCAATGGCTTCGGCTATTCCATCGTCAATCACCGCCCGCTCAACGACCTGTCGCCCGACGGCAAGCCGATGCGCTTCGTGCCGCTGTCGGGCAATGCGCGCCCGATGAAGCTGGGCCTTCTGACGGTCGCCGGGGCAGAGCGGACGCAGTTGCACAAGTGCTTCACGGCCCATGCGCAGGCGTGGCTGGCGGCGAACAAGGCACCGCTTCTGGGGCTGAAGGATGCTTAGCCAGCGCCAAAGCAAGGCTTATGCAGGCTTGTATTTTATCTGACAGATACGCCTTTAGAGTGGCCCAAACCCTGACAAGAGGCCCGACATGCGCGACCCACGTTACGACATCTTGTTCGAACCCATGGCGATCGGGCCGGTCACCGCCAAGAACCGGTTCTATCAGGTGCCGCATTGCAATGGCGGGGGGTATCGCGACCCGTCCGCCGCCGCCGCCATGCGCGGGATGAAGGCCGAGGGCGGCTGGGGTGTCATCTTTACCGAACAGTGCGAGATGCACCACAGCTCCGAGATCACGCCCTTCATCGAGTTGCGCCTGTGGGAAGACAAGGACATCCCGCAACTGCGCCGCATGTCCGAGAAGATGAAGACCCACGGCGCGCTTGCCGGTATCCAGCTTGCCTATTCGGGCATCAACGGTCCGAATTTCTACACCAAGGAAGTGCCGCTTGCCCCCACTGCCCTGCCCATCCGCACCTTCACCAATGACCCGGTTCAGGCCCGCGCGCTGTCGAAAAGCGATATCCGCGATCTGCGCCGCTGGTTCGTGAACGCCGCGAAGCGCTCGAAACTGGCGGGGTTCGATCTGATCTGCCTTTATGGGGCGCATGGGTTCGGCATCTTCCAGCATTTCCTCAGCCGCGCCACCAACCAGCGCGGCGACGAGTATGGCGGCAGTCTGGAAAACCGCGCGCGGTTCGTGAAAGAGGTGGTGGCCGATATCCGCGATGCCGTGGGCGACAGCATGGGGATCACCCTGCGCGTCAGCCTGGACGAGAGCATAGGCGAGTTGGGCTTCTCCAACGCCGAGTTGCGCGATTTCATCGAGATGAACCGCGACCTGCCCGACCTGTGGGATCTGGCGCAGGGCACGTGGGAGGATTGCTCGGGCCCCTCGCGCTTCAAGGAAGAGGCCGCGCAGGAACAGCTTGTCACCGGCATCCGCGCGCTGACCGATCGGCCGGTGGTGGGCGTCGGCCGATTCACCTCGCCCGATGTGATGGTGCGGATGATCAAGACCGGCACGCTGGATTTCATCGGCTGCGCGCGCCCGTCCATCGCCGATCCGTTCCTGCCGAAAAAGGTCGAGGAAGGCCGCATCGACGATATCCGCGAGTGTATCGGCTGCAACATCTGCATCACCGGCGACATGACCATGTCGATAAGCCGCTGCACGCAGAACCCGACCTTCATGGAGGAATGGCGCAAGGGCTGGCACCCCGAGAAGATGAACCCGAAAGGCGCGAGTGAGAATGTGCTGGTCATCGGGTCCGGCCCGGCGGGGCTGGAAGCGGCCTGGGCGCTCGCGCGGCGCGGCTATGACGTGGCCGTCGCCGAGGCGCGCACCGAAATCGGCGGGCGCGTGACGCTGGAATCGCGCCTGCCGGGGCTGAGTGCCTGGGGCCGGGTGCGCGACTACCGCGAATACCAGCTTCGCCAGCGTCCGAATGTGGAAATCTATCTCGACAGCGCGCTCAGCGCCGCCGAGGTGCTGGAATTCGGGTTCCAGAACGTCGCCGTCGCCACTGGCGCGACATGGCGGCGCGACGGGGTGGCGCGGCAGCATGTGGTGCCCATGCCCATCGGTGACGGCGCCCGCATCTATACCCCCGATGATCTGATGGCGGGCGACCTGCCCGGCGGCGAGGTCGTGCTCTATGACGACGATCACTACTACATGGGCGGGGTTCTGGCGGAATTGCTGGTCCGGAACGGCGCAAAGGTGACGCTGATCACGCCCTCGGCCTTTGTGTCGGACTGGACGAACAACACGCTCGAACAGGCGACGATCCATGCGCGGCTCGATGAGCTTGGCGTGGACATCGTGCTCAACCGCGGCGTGACGCAGATCGCGGCGGATCATGTGACCAGCAATTGCGTCTATACCGGCAAGACCCGCGCCTATCCGGCCGAGGCGGTGGTGATGGTGGCCTCGCGCCTCGGGAATGACGGGCTTTATCAGGATCTGATGGCGCGGCAGGCCGACTGGTCGGATGCGGGCATTCGCACGGTCAGGCTTTTCGGCGATGCCGAGGCTGCGGGGCCGATCGCCTGGGCCACCTATGCCGGGCACCGCTACGCCCGCGAACTGGACGGCCCGGAGCTGGGCGATGCGCTGTCCTTCCGGCGCGAGATCACCGAACTGGCGGCCGAATAGTTCCATGCCATGACCACGCCCCTGCCGCGCTGCCTGCCGATACTGGAGCGGCTGATCGCTCATCCCACGGTCAGTGCGGACAGCAATCTCGCCCTGATCGACGAGGCCGAGGACCGGCTGCGTCACGCCGGGTTCGAGGTCACGCGCATGGCCGACCCGCGAGCGCCCAAGGCCGGGCTCGCGGCGCGGCTGGGACCGGCGCGCGGGGGCGGCATCCTGCTGTCGGCGCATAGCGATGTCGTGCCGGTGGACGGGCAGAACTGGACGCGCGATCCCTTCCGCCTGACGCGCGAGGGCAATCGCCTGTTCGGGCGCGGCACGACCGACATGAAGGGCTTTCTCGCCGCCATGCTGGAGCTTGCCGAGCGGGCGTCCACCGCGACCCTCCACGCGCCCCTGATGCTGGTGATTTCCTATGACGAGGAGCTTGGCTGCCTGGGCATCCGGCAGATGATGCCGCAGCTTGCGGCGCTGGGCTGGCAGCCCGAGTTGTGCCTTGTCGGAGAGCCCACGGGCATGCGCCCTTCACCCGGCCACAAGGGCAAGGCGGTGTTCAAGGCGCGCTGCACGGGCCAGGCGGGTCATTCCGCCGAGGCCCCGCACTACGTCAACGCGCTGCATCTGGCCGCCGATCTGATCCTCGCGCTGCGCGGGATGCAGCGCGACTATGCGGAGCACGGCGCGCAGGACACGGCCTATTCCGTTCCCTGCTCGACCGTTCATGCCGGGGTGATGCAGGGCGGGCGCATCCTGAACATCGTCCCCGACGCGGCGACAATCGATTTCGAGTTGCGCCACCTGCCCGGTGACAGCGCCACGTCATTCCACGCCCGCTTGCAGGAGAAGATCGACGCGATCTTGCGCGGCTACCCCGATGGAGCGGCGATTTCCATCCGGCGGATCAACGCCTATCCCGGTCTGGACGTGGCCCGTGATGACCCGGCGATGGCGCTGGCCACACGGCTTGCAGGGCATGGGGCGGGGCCGAAGATGGGTTTTGGCACCGAAGCCGGCTTTTTTGCCGGGGCCGGATGGCCCACGATTGTCTGCGGTCCCGGCGACATGGCCGCGCAGGGCCACAAGCCGGATGAATGCCTGGAAACCGATCAGCTTCTGGCGTGCGAGGCGATGCTGGACCGGGCGCTCGCGCACCTGCTGAAATAACAGGCAGCCCGGCGCGCCCCCTGATTCCCCCGCTCCCGGCCGAGACAGCGCCTGCCGGGCGTGCAATGGCCACGTTCCTGCACACGAGATGGGCAGATCCTGCGCCAGCCCGCCAACGGGGACGTCATTAGGGAAAGGCTAACACCGACTGAGGAAGTCAATTCTTACAACTCCGAGACAAGATTTCTATCGTCGCGTCAGCAGCCAAACTGCCCCGGGGGCGATATGACAGACGAGCGGCCTATCGCCATCGACATCCGACAGGTGATCAAGCGATTCGGGGATTTCACCGCGCTCAAGGAAGTCTCCCTCGGCATCCGCGACAACGAGTTCTTCACGCTGCTGGGCCCGTCTGGCTGCGGCAAGACCACGCTTCTGCGCATGATCGCGGGTTTCGAGGATGTGACCGCGGGCGCGATCTATCTCTACGATCAGGAAATCGCCCGCCTGCCCCCGAACAAGCGCCCGATCAACACGGTGTTCCAGAACTACGCGCTGTTCCCGACCATGACCGTGCTGGAGAATGTGGGCTTCGGGCTGGAAATGCAGGGCAAGCCGAGGTCCGAGGCCAACCGCCGCGCTGGCGAGATGCTTGAGCTGGTGCAACTGACGCAATTTGCCCATCGCAAGCCCTCGCAGCTCTCGGGCGGGCAGCAGCAGCGCGTGGCGCTGGCGCGCGCGCTGGCCCCGCAGCCGCGGGTGTTGCTGCTGGACGAGCCGCTGAGCGCGCTGGACATGAAGCTGCGCAAGTCCATGCAGATCGAATTGAAGCACATCCAGCGCGAGACCGGGATCACCTTCATTTTCGTGACCCATGATCAGGAGGAAGCCCTGACCATGTCGGACCGGATCGCCGTCATGTCGGCGGGCGAGGTGCAGCAGCTTGGCAGCGCGCGCGATATCTACGAGCATCCGCGCAACATGTTCGTGGCGGATTTCATCGGCGACACCAACCTTGTCGAGGTGTCGGTGGACCGGATCGGGGGCGGACACGCCACCTGCAACCTCGGCGGCGGCTATATGCTGAGTTGCGAGGCTGTCGAAGGCGTTGGTACCGGATCGCGCGTGCATCTGTCGGTCCGTCCCGAGCGTCTGTTCCTGTCCACCGAACGCACCGGGCCCGAAGCGCTGCGCGGGCGCGTGGTGGAAAACATCTTCATTGGCACGGACATCACCACGATCCTTGATCTCGAGGCCGGACAGCGCTTTCGGGTGCGCGCCTCGAATTCCGACCGCGGCAATCAGCGGGTATTCGAGCCGGGGCAGGATGTGTTCGTCAACATGGAGCGGGGGGCCGCGCGCCTCCTGATCGACTGATGGCGGGCGGGGCGGCTTCGGGCGGCAGCGCCACCAGCGACGCCTACGCCCCGGCGCGGGGCTGGCTGTTGATGCCCGCCTGGCTGGTGCTGGGCATCGTTGTCGTCGCGCCGGTCTTCCTGATGCTGATCTATTCCTTCCTGACCAAGGAATTCCGCGGCGGCGTGATCTGGGAGTTCTCGCTCGAGGCCTATGACCAGTTCTTCTTCGACCGCGGCCTGTTCGGGGACGAGCCGCCGACGATCCAGTGGGCCTATATCCAGATCTTCTGGCGCTCGATCTGGCAGGCCACGCTGGCGACGGTGCTGGCCCTGCTGATCGGCTTTCCCACGGCCTATTTCATCGCCACGCGGCCGGTCCAGCAGCGCACCGTCTGGGTGTTCCTGATCACCATTCCCTATTGGGTCAACCTGTTGATCCGCACCGTGTCGATGCGCTTCATCCTGCGCGATCAGGGGCCGCTGAACGATTTCCTGCAATGGATCGGCGTGATCGCCGAGCCGTTGACGATCATCAACACCAATATCGGCGTACAGCTGGGGCTGTTCTATTCCTACCTGCCCTTCATGGTGCTGCCGCTTTATGCCGCGATCGAGCGCTACAATTTCGCGCTGTCCGAGGCGGCGGCGGATCTTTACGCCCCGCGCCGCAAGATCCTGACGCGGGTGGTGCTGCCCGCGGTCAAGCCCGGGGTCATAGCCGGCTGCATCCTGGTGTTCGTGCCTTCGCTGGGGTCGTTCCTCGCCCCTGACCTGCTGGGGGGCGCGCGCAACTTCATGATCGGCTCGCTGATCGACGAGCAATTCCGCGGCAGTGCGGGCAACTGGCCCTTCGGTGCGGCGGCGGCGATGATCCTGCTGACGCTGGTGCTGATGGTGCTGATGGTGCTGGCACGGCAACAGGCACGGCTGGAAAAGGGGGCGGGCTGATGCGGACCGGCGCGGCACGTTTCGACTTCCCCGGCTTCAAGGTGATGACCTTCCTGTGCCTGTTCATCCTTTATGCGCCGCTGGTGATCGTGATGATCTACAGCTTCAACGACTCGCGCTCGATCACGACCTGGGGCGGGTTCTCGCTGCGCTGGTATGTCGATGTGTTCACCGGCCCGGATTCGGCCAAGTTCAAGTCCGCCGCCTTCAACAGCTTCTCGATCGCGCTGATCGCCGCCACTGTCGCCACCGCCATCGCCACCTCGGCCGCCCTGGCCATGGTGCGGGGCGGGCGGTTCAAGCTGCGCACGGCCACTTTCGGCGTCATCAACCTGCCGATCCTGGTGCCCGAGATCGTGACCGCCGTGGCGATCCTGATCTTCTTCAACACCATCGGCTTCACCCGTGGCTACATGACCATTCTGGTCGCGCATATCGCCTTCTGCATCCCCTTTGCGTATCTGCCGATCTCGGCGCGCATGCAGGGGATCGAAGGGGTCTACGAACAGGCGGCGATGGACCTCTATGCCGACCGGAAGCAGGCCTTCCGCCGCGTTCTCCTGCCGATGATGATGCCAGGCATCTTCTCGGGGTTCCTGCTGGCCTTCATCATCTCGCTCGATGACTTCATCATTACCAATTTCGTCAAGGGCGCCGGGGTCGAGACCCTGCCCACCGCCATCTTCGGCTCGGTGAAGCAGGGGATCAGGCCGAACATCATGGCGATCTCGACGATGCTGCTCGCGTTTTCCACCGTGATCGTGACGCTGTCCTGGCTGGTCAGCCGCATCGATCGCACAAAATGACCCCAACAGGAAAGGACCCCTGACATGCACAGACAATTGAGGACATCGGCCATCGCGCTCTGCACCGGGCTGGGCTTCGCGACGGCGGCGGTCGCCGAGGGCGAGGTCGTGGTCTATCACTGGTTCGAATACATCCCGCAGGAACTGGTCGACAAGTTCGAGGCGGAGACCGGCATCACCATGGTCATCGACACCTACGATTCCAACGAGGCGATGCTGGCCTCGCTGCGCGCGGGCGGCATGGGCACCTATGACGTGGCCGTGCCGGGCGACTACATGGTCCAGATCATGCGCGACAACGACATGCTGGACACCATTGAAGAGGGCGAGTTGTCCAACCACGGCAACATCCTGCCGGAATGGCTGGATGTCGATTATGACCCGGGCCGCCGCCATTCGATCCCCTATCAGTGGGGCTCGACCTCGTTCTCGGTGAACCGCGATGTCTATGACGGGGCGATCAACACCACCGACATCATCTTCAACCCGCCCGAAGAGCTGTCGGGGCGCATAAACATGCTCGCCTCGCAGGGCGAGGTGATGGCGCTGGCGGCGATCCATCTGGGCATCCCGATGTGCAGCCCCGACCGCGACGACATGCAGGCGCTGAACGATCTGCTGATGGGCTCGCGCGAGCACTGGCTGTCCTTCAACTCGGACACCGCGCGCGAGATCCTGGTGTCGGGCGATGCGGCGGCGGGCATGATCTATGACGGCTTCTCGGCGCGCGGGCGGATCGAGGAAGGCGCAAATATCGAATACGCCTTCCCGACCCAGGGCTATATCGCCTGGATGGACAACATGGTTCTGCTGAACGATGCGCCCAACCGCGAGAATGCCATCATCCTGATGGATTTCCTGCTGGAACCCGAGAATGTGGGCATGCTGACCAACTTCACGCAGTATTCGGCGGGGATCGCCGGGGTTGACGACTATCTCGACCCCGAACTGGCCGCACAGCCCGAGCGTAACCCGCCCGAGGATGCAGGCCCTGCTGTCTTCATCGATGTCTGCGATCAGCAGACGCAGGAAATCCATGACCGGATGTGGACTGCCCTGCGCAGATAGGGGCGTTGCACATGCCGCCATAGGCCGCGCAGAAGCGCGTCCGGTCACAGCCTCCGTGCGTGACCGGACGACGCGGGCCATGCGACAGCGCAAGGATCAGCGGGAAATGGCTGGCGGAACCGGAAGCCGCCCCGGGCCGGGCCGCTGGCGCGCGTCTGGGCGCGCGGGCGGCGACGGCCCTCGCCTATGGCTTGCGCCCGATCGCAGCGTATCGGGACGGTTTTTCCCGGCCAGCGCGACTTTGCCCGAAAGCGCCCCTCGGGGGGCGTGCAAGGGCGGGTCGGTGGGCACACCCCGTGGGCGCATGTCTGCGATCTGCGCGAAAGCGCTGCACAAGGCGGATCAGCCAAATCCCGTTTCGGGCGGGCCTGCCGTCCCACGCGCGGCCATGCTGAAATCCAGCCCCGGCGCTACCTTTCGGTGGCCGTCATTCGCCTTGATTTCAACCGCCGCGCGTGATCATTATTTGTCGAGGACCATGCGCACCTTCGCCGCGAGTGTTTCGCGCCGATAGGGTTTGCTCAGCAACTGCACTCCCGGCTCGAGCTTGCCATTGCTCATGATCGAATTCTCCGGGTATCCAGAGGTGAAGAGGACACGCAACTCGGGATGGAGCTCGCGCGCCTTCTCGGCGAGCTCCCGACCACTCATGCCGCCGGGCATGATCACATCGGTAAACAGCAGATCGATCCGCAGGCCGTTCTTGAGCATCTCATGCGCCTCGACACCCGACGCGGCCCCCACCACCTGGTAGCCCAGCGACCCAAGTTGCGACAGGACATGCTCGCGGACCTGTGCCTCATCCTCGACGACGAGGATGCGCTCGACCCCCCTGGCCAGCGTGCGTTCCACCGGGCTATCCTGCGGCGCTTCCTCGCGCGGGAAGGCGCGCGGAAAATAGAGCTTGAAAGAGGTTCCGTCACCGATCTCGGAATAGACGCGAAGATGCCCGCCGGATTGCTTGACGAACCCATAGACCATGCTCAGGCCAAGGCCCGAGCCCTTGCCGGCCTCCTTGGTCGTGAAAAAGGGCTCGAAGACCCGTTGCAGGGCGTCCTTCGGAATGCCATGCCCGGTATCGGTGACGGTCAGCAGGACGTATTCGCCCGCGACAAGGCCCGCTTCAAGCGAAGCATAGTCGTCGTCAATCACGGCGTTCGACGCCTCCAGGGTCAGCCAGCCGCCATCCGGCATGGCATCTCGGGCGTTCAGCGCGAGGTTCAGCAGCGCGGATTCAAGCTGGCTCACATCAAGCTCGGCCTTCCACAGCCCGTCGGCGCGAAGAATCTGCAGGTCGATGTGTTCGGGCAGCGTCCGGCGCAGCAGCCTGTCCATCTCGACCAACAGCGCACCCGGATCGACAATCTTCGGCGCCAGAACCTGCTTGCGCGAGAAGGCGAGAAGCCTGCTGGTCAGTTCGGACGCGCGGTCGGCCGCGCCCATGGTCATATCCGCGAGCCGCTGGAGCGCGGGCTCCTCCTCGAGCTCTTCTGACAGGATTTCGGCATTCCCCAGAATGATCGTCAGCAGATTGTTGAAATCATGCGCAATCCCGCCGGTCAGTTGCCCCACCGCCTCCATCTTCTGCGACTGCCGCAGTCGTTCCTCGAGTTGCACCTTTTCCGAGATGTCGGTCATGCTGCCCAGTACGCGGACAACCTGCCCGCCCTCGTCCCGATATGCGAAGCTGCGATCCTCCACATTGGCCCAGCTTCCATCGGCGCGGCGGAAACGATAGGTCTCATGCGCGAAATCGGCCTCGCCGTCGATCAGTCGCTGGATCGATGCATCGACGCGCGACTTGTCGTCGGGGTGGATGTGCATCATCCATTTCGTGGGCTGCACGTTCGCATCATCGGGCGCGTGGCCGAACACTTGCTGGAACCCCTCGCTCCACCAGTCGCGGTCGTTGATCACATCCCATTCCCAGACGACCGTGCCCGAGGCCCGCGTGACGATCTGGAACCGCTCTTCATTGGCTTTCAACCGCTCCTCGGCGGCCTGGCGCTCTGTCAGCGCCTCGGCCAGCGCATCGCGCGTGGCGATGACTGCCTGTTCGCGTTCGACCTGCTCGGTGACATCCAGCGCCACACCCGACATGTGAGTGGCCCGGCCGCTTGCATCCTTGCGCACCACCCGCCCGCGAAACCGGACCCAGATCGAGCGGCCATCGGCATGACGCAGCCGTGGCGTGAAATCGAGTTTGTCCGACGTCCCGTCAGCAAGCAACGAAAGCTGCGCTGCGGCCCATTCCGCATCTTCGGGATGCACCATCTCCGCGAAATCCTGCTTGCTCAGGACATTCTGCTCGGCCGGGCGGCCGATCATGGCGCACCAGACGGAATTGATCGTGGTGCGACGCGCGGCCAGATCCCATTCCCAGGTGCCGATCTGGGCCCCGTCGATCACCATCTCCAGCCGCTGCTGGGCTTTGCGCAATTCGGTGATATCGGTGCGCAGCCCCACGCGCCCGCCATCGGGGGTGCGGCGTTCATAGGTCCGAAACCAGCGCCCGTCGCTGAGTTGCTGTTCGTTCTCGGCAAAGTGCTTCTGAAGCTGTGCCTTGCGCTCGGCGATCCAGTCTTCTTCGCGGCCTGCGGCGTGGCGGTACTCGCCATGCTCCAGACGCAGGCGCAAGATCTCGTCATAGCTCATGCCGGGCTGGATCAACTTGCCGGAGACGGGGAAGTGATCGCGGTAGGGCTGGTTGCACATCACCAGCCGGTTGTCCCTGTCATAAATCACAAAGCCGTCGATCAGCGCATCCACCGCCGCGGTCAGGCGCTGGGTGGCGAGTTCGGCCTCAAGCTTGCGCTGCTCGATCTCGGCTTCATGCGCGCGCCGGTCGGTCTGGTCATCGACGAAATGCCAGACCGCCTTGTGCCCTTCCATATCGGTGGTCAGCACGCCCGACAGCTTGACATGCGCGATCGTTCGGTCAGCGCGGTAAAGCGTCTGGTCGATCGGCCCGTAACGCCCCTCGGCTCTCAGCCTCTGGAGTTGCTCTCGCGCCGCAGCAAGCCCGTTCTCGTCGGTGACGTTTTCCATCTTCAGCTGCCTGAACTGGTCCCGGTCATAGCCAGTGGCGCGCAGGAAGGCTGGATTTGCGTCGAGAAACGCACCCGTCTCGGCATCGCTGAGCACGATGCCGATCGGGCCCGAGTCGAAAATCTGCTGCAATTGTTGGATGCGGATTTCCTCGTGGCGGGCCGCATCATGTTCCCGGGTGATATCGCGGATGATGAACAGATACCCGCTTTCGGCACCCTGCCAGGTTGCAATGCGGGCCTCGAACCATTGCTCGCGCTCACCCAGCGGCAAGGGAAATCGCTGCGGGGCCGCTGCCTGCCCGGACGCACTGGCCGCCATCATCGAGGCAGCGATCCCGGCCACATCCCCCGGCACAAGATGGTCGAGGTGCTTTCCGACCGCCTCTTCACGCTTTATCAGGTTGTCACTTTCGCGCGCACTGTGAAACGCCGCAACATGACCTTGCGCATCAACTTCCACGAGTATGTCCGGCATAGCCAGCAAGACCGCTTCCAGCCGGTCGCGGCTGTCGCGCAAGGCCAGATCGGCCTGCACCCGCATCTTCAGCGCGCCGATGCCATTGGCCACCGAGCGCAACAGAAGGATGTCACTGTCGCTGAAATCGCGCGCCTGCCTGACCGCGTCATAACCGACGAAGCCGAGGGGCTGCCCATCGTCGACCACCGGCACCATCAACAACGAGATGATGCCCTGCTCGCTCAGCATCTCGCGTTCATAGGCCTGATCGTCGGGCAGGTCGGCCACGCGGGCGATATAGACGGCCTCATCGCGCTGAAAACTCTCCCAGAACGGGCCGAACATTTCGACCGGAAGCCCCTGCAGATGCGCGATCATCGGCTCGATGCCGGGTGCGACCCATTCATGGGTGTTGTCGAAAAACTGGTTTTCGCGCACCCAGAACAGATAGGTCCGGTCGAGCCCGGCCACCTCGCCCAGCGATGAGAGCGCTTTATCGATCCGCTCATCCGCGTTTGCGACCGTGGCGCGTGCAAGGCTGTTCAGCAGCCGGACCGCTGTCACTTCCAAAGAAGCAGAGTCTTGTCGCATATCTTGCGCTTTGGTCTCTTTGCACATGTCAGGATTTCAAAATGGCGGGCATCGCAACGGATAGATTACTTTGCCCAGCACGGTCTGGACGTTCCGTTCAGAACCGGCGCAGAAAAAATACAGCCTGACCCACAGACGTCAGGCTGATGTGTGCAAGATCACCTGATGAAGCCGAGATTTCAAGCGGTTTCGCGCCGACACGTGCGTTTAGTCTCATGAGGGCCTCGGTTGTGCGAATTAAGTCGCACAAGCATCGCGGTTATGCGCGCGCAGGGTGACGGCGGCAGCGAAAGCCAGGACCCTGCATTTGTGGTCGCCCCTGATGCTGGATCAGGCGCAGGGCCGGCCGCTCATGCCCCCCCCGGATGGCACGCCGGTCCGGCCGCGTCATCCTGCCAACCTGCCGATTTGGCAAGGCGGTCGACGTGCCGCATCTTGCGCGTCTGCGCGCGGTCCATCTGGGCCCGAACATGGGTCGGCTATCGTGCTGACGTATCAGTATGATATCGCATCCATAAGTTATTCTTATCCAATGCAGTCGCCGCATGCCAGCGTCAGGACCCAGTGAATTGCTAGAGGTCGGTCGGGCCGCGCGAACCAAGCTCCTGAACTGTTTGGGGGTGATGATGAGCAACTTGTTCTGGCTGACGGAGTGAAGCGGACCAGAAAACAGTCCGGCGGCCTGTTTTTCCGCTGAACCAGATGGAGCGGCTACGGCTGCTCTGCGCCAACCGGGCATGAACAACAGAATTGCCGTCTTGCCCTAATTCGTCAGCTTGGCATCTTTGTCGATTTCAAAGCGGGGTATTTCTTGCCCGTCCCTTGTGATCGTGTCGAAGAACAATTCCCGTGGCCGCACCCACATCTCTCCAGTGTCGATGGAACGATAGATCACCAGTTCACTGTGATCTTCCGAGTGTTTTGCGAACCCCACGATAACATATCTTCCCCCCTTGAAATGTGTGCATGTCTTTCCGATCAACGCGTTCATTGCTGCATTCTCCGGTCACGGCGTTCTCGTAATTCAGGGTAGTCCGAACGCGCGCCAGCTTCTACCCGGCCGAGCGTTCAGTGGACAGATTGAACCGCATCAGAAGCTTGAGGCTGAGCCCTGATCCGTTCCGGAATGGGGGGTGGTTTGATGCAGATTCCGAACGAATTGGCAACAACGCGCCTGCCGACAGCTCTTGGAGTTGCGATCACAGGGGGCAGTCGCGCTGCTTGGGCGGTGGTGTGGCACATGCCCATGTGTCCAGCGCAAACACTGATCAAGGTGAAGTTTTGGTCGACAATCTTTGGTTTTTATACCAATTACAGGCGAACTTGGTTAAGATAAGTTCACCTTTTAGTTGTGCAAACCCTGCACTTGATCCGGAACCACATGCTGGAAGGAGCCTAGCATGTACTTTGAAGATATCAGCAATAGCGTCAGAAACCGTTTTGTTGCGCCGATCGCACATCAGATCTGGGATATGAAGTATCGCCTGCGACGCAACGGGATCGTCCTGGAACACAATGTGGACGACACCTGGATGCGCGTCGCCAAAGCAATTGCGCACCCCGAGGGCGTGAGCACCGCTCCTTTTTGGGAGTCGCAATTCCTTGGGATCCTCGATGATTTCCAGTTCCTGCCCGCTGGACGTATCCTCGCAGGTGCGGGAACTGGTCGAAAAGTCACTCTGATCAATACTTTCGCCATGCAGACGATTCCCGACTCGATTGAAGGGATCTGCGACACACTGAAAAATGCTGCGCTGACGATGAAGATGGGGGGCGGTCTCGGATACGACTTCTCGACCATCCGTCCGAAAGGTATGCTTGTCGCGGGCCTCGACTGCCCTGCGGCAGGGCCGCTGTCTGCCATGGATATCTGTGATGCCATGTGCCGCATGCTGGTCGAAGGAAGCGGACGGGGTGCGATGATGGGGACCTTGCGCTGCGACCACCCGGACATCGAGGCCTTCATTGATGCCAAGACCGACCGCACGCGGCTGCGCAATTTCAACCTATCGGTTCTGGTCACCGATGCATTCATGGCGGCGCTGGAAGCCGATGCCGACTGGCCGCTGATCTGGCAGGGCGAGACCGTGCGCGTCGTAAGGGCCAAAGCACTTTGGCGGCAGATCATGGAACGCACCTATGCCAGCGCGGAACCCGGCGTGCTGTTCATCGACCGCATGAATGCGCGCAACCCGATGGTCTGGGCGGAAACATTGTGCACAACGAACTCCTGTGCCGAGCAACCGTTGCCGCCGAACGGAAGCTGCCCGCTGGGATCCTTCAATCTCGCGCAGCTGGTCACGGATCCCTTCACGCCCATGGCACAGCTCGACCTCGACCGGTTGCGCCAGATCGTACCGGTCGCCGTGCGGTTCATGGACAATGTGATTGATGTCTCTGACTACCCGATCGAGGCGCAGCGGGTTGAGGCCCTGGCGAAGCGGCGGATCGGCCTTGGCGTGACTGGCGTCGCCGACGCACTGGCGATGATCGGACTTGTCTATGGCGAACCAGAGGCGGCGGCGGCGCTCGAGACCTGGCTTTCAGAGATCCGCCGCTGTGCACTCGAGGCGTCAATCGCGCTCGCCAGGGAGAAAGGGCCGTTTCCCGCTTTCGAGGCAACGTCGTACCTGGCCACCGAGGCGATGGCATGGATAGACGACCGCCTGAGAAGCGAGATCGCAACTCACGGTGTGCGCAACGCCGTGCTGACCACCATCGCACCGACAGGAACGACATCAATGTTCGCGAACAATGTATCCTCTGGCATAGAGCCGATTTTTGCGGCCTCTTATTGCCGTCGGGTCACCCAGCCTGACGGGTCACATGTGACCGAAGAGGTCGTGGATCATGCAGTGTCGCTGTGGCGGCAGTCGCGGGGCACCAGTGCCCCCCTGCCCCCTGCTTTCGTGACGGCGATGGATCTCGACCCAGAGGCTCACATCCGCATGCAGGCGGCCGCCCAGCGTCACATCGACAGCGCCATTTCCAAGACAGTCAATTGTCCGGAGGACATTTCCTTCGACGCCTTCGAGAACATCTATCTCTCGGCATATCGTTCAGGCTGCAAGGGCTGCACGACGTATCGACCGAATGATGTGACGGGGTCGGTGCTGAACACATGACAGCATGTCAGCGAATGACGCGCCTCGGCCTTGGCTCTGACCTGTTAGAAGAATGTTAGCGATAGTGCGAATAGTATTCCCGTCAGGTACAGATGGGGGCACGTTCGACATGAGACTTTACGCATGTGCCGGGTCAGGGAATTGCATGAAACCCTGGCTGGCACTCAATCAGCTGCGACTGGATCATGAGCTGATCCTGATAAATGTGCTGGAAGGTGAGCAGCGCAGCGCACCCTTTCTCAACGTCAACCCGCTTGGTGTCGTGCCCTGGCTTGTCACGGAAGAAGGGCGCGGTATCGGCGAAAGCAATGCAATGCTCTGGTATCTGGCTGAAGGTAGTCATCTCATGCCCGCGACACGGGCTGACCGGGCAGAAGCCTTGCAGTGGATGTTCTTTGAGCAGACCAGATTGGAGCCTTTCATCTCGCCCGCGCGGTTCTTCACGACGATCCTGCCGCAGGGACGCGAAGCGCGCTCGGGTGATATCGCGACCTGGCAAGATCGCGCGCGCCCTGGGCTTGCCCGGCTGGATCGTCACCTGACAGACAGGGAATTTGTCTTGCGTTCCGGGTATTCCATTGCGGACATTGCCCTCTTCGGATACGTTCATGTCGCTGCTGAAGCCGGGATAGACTGCGCGGACTATCCGCAAATCGCACGCTGGGTTGATCGCGTCTCGCTGACGCCGGCTTTCCAGCCTCTCGAAGCGCTTGGTCAAGTAGCTGCTTATCCCGCATGATGTTCGCAAGCCCAAGGCGTGGCAGAGATGATGGCCAGAATTGAAGCAGAGGAAAGCGACGTCGCATCTGCAAACATGACGCCGGTTGATGGTTTCGACATCGTTCGCCGCCTGAAGGTGCCGGTCTGGGTTTTCGATATCGACAGGTCCCGCATCGCGTTCGCCAATGAAGCCGCCTGCACACTTTGGCGCGCGCCCGACGAGGAGGCGCTTAGGGCGCGCGACCTCGGGGCCGACATGTCCGTGACAGTGGCCGATCGGCTGAAGCAGTATCAGTCCGATTTCATTGCCTCGGATGCCACTTTTTCTGAACTCTGGACGCTTTATCCGGGCGGTGTGCCCAAGAGTGTCATGGTGGAATACAGCGGCTACGCATTGCCCGACGGGCGGATGGGCATGTTATGCGAGGTCACGGCCGAGGCGGGGGTCGAAACGGAGCCGCATAACCTGCGCAGCGCAGAGGCCGTTCTGCATACTGACGTGATCATCGCTCTTTTCAGCGCGCAAGGTGATCCGCTCTACCTCAACCCCGCCGCCAGAAGCGCCTTGCCGACAGGCATTCAAACGCTTGCTTCGCTTTTTTTCGATGTGTCGGATTTCGACTTGTTGGAAAGCCAGGTGCAAAAGAATGGCGAGGCTCATTTCGTCACGCGGATAAGTCTGAGCACTGGTGTTCGCTGGATCGATCTCTCCGCCCGATCCTGTCTCGATGCTGCAACAGGTTGCCCGGCTATTCTGCTGACGGCCATTGATGTGACAGAACTGATGGATGCGCGCGAAGCCGCAGAGACCGCGAATCTTGCGAAATCGAAGTTCCTTGCAAATATGAGCCATGAAATCCGGACGCCTCTTAATGGCGTTCTGGGCATGGCGGATCTTTTGGCGGAAACAAATCTCGGCGAAGATCAGAAGGCCATGCTGGCAACTATCCGAGACTCTGGCTGGAGCCTCTTGACCTTACTCAATGACATTCTCGATCTGGCGCGGGTCGAATCCGGTAAGCTCGAGCTGGAGCGGAGTCCGTTTGACCTGTCCAACCTGATTGACCGGCTTGCCTCTTTGCATGCACCAAACGCGCGCGCCAAGGGTGTCGATCTGAGGTTTCATTATACACAGGGCCTCGGCACGCATCGTCTCGGGGATGAGACCCGCGTCATGCAAATCCTGCACAATCTTGTCGGCAATGCGATCAAATTCACTGAGCAAGGCGTTGTATCGCTCTCGATCCTTGCCAGCGATCCGCAGGAACTGCGATTTACGATCTCCGACACTGGCATCGGTATGTCTCGGGAGCAGCAGGACCGCATTTTCAACGAATTCGAACAGGCTGAGGCGGGGACTGCGAGACGCTACGGCGGCAGCGGGCTGGGCATGACAATCGTGCGGAGACTCGTGGAGTTGATGAATGGTGAGATAAGGATTGAAAGCAAACCCGGCGAGGGGACCGTCGTCGAGGTCATTGCCCGGCTACCGGTCATTTCGGACCCCGTCATTCCCGCGCCGAACCTGTCCGCCGAAAGCCGACCGGATATTGCTGGTCTGCACGGGCTGCGCGTTCTGGCCGCTGACGATAATGCCACAAATCGATTGATCCTGACGGCGATGCTGGCGCAGCTCGGCATAGACGTGCGCTTGGCCGAGAACGGCATGGAGGCATGCAACCTCTGGCGCGCGGAAACCTTCGATGTGATGCTCCTCGACATCTCGATGCCGGTGATGGACGGGGTTGAAGCCCTTCGTGCGATGCGCACCGAAGCTGTTCAATCTGGTCGGCCGTTGCCCGTCGCCATTGCCGCAACGGCCAACGTCATGACAGATCACGTTGCGCAATATTTCGCAGAAGGCTTCGAGGATACGCTTGCCAAACCGCTCAATCGCAAACAGCTCGAAGATGTCTTGATACGCAATCTGGCTTCAACAAGAAGTATAGTGCCGTAAAACCCCGTTGGAGTTCGCAAGGCCCTGGATCAGGCCGTTGCGCGCGCGGATGCGAGGGGCTGCTGCGCGCATGGTCCGCCATGACGCTGTTTGCGGAAAAAGAGAGGAAACGGGCCCTCTCGGGGGCGGCTCATTGCGGTTGATCCGGCACGGTGCAGCAAGGTTCGGGCGACCGACGGACGGCCGGAAAAGCGGTCTGTGAAGCGGCGGCATTCTGGCAACGCCGTCAGACGACGAAAGCCTGTGTTCCGGGGCGATGCGCCTCGCGTGGAATGGGCAAGGCGAACCGCCGGGGGGCAGTCATGGCGGCGGATAGGCTGATTGATTGAAGAATTCTGCCGTCTGCGACCTTACGGCATCATGACTGCTGTGCAAACCGGGCGTGACGGCCAATTTGCCCCGCGCATAGCTCCTTGATTCGAGATCATCTGGCTGCATCGCGCCATGCAATGATGCTGATCAACGGGCAGATGGGCCATCCAGGCTATACTTGTCTGGTGTTCGCCGCGTTCGAGAAGACCGTCCGACCACACCAACCGCGACAGCAAACGACCAAGGCTTGGGGGGATGCATGGAAGAATGTGGCGACCAGATCATCCGTTTTGATGACCTTGCAAGGGGCGATGTCGCGCGTGTGGGAGGCAAGAACGCGTCGTTGGGCGAGATGGTGCGCCATCTCGGCGCGCGCGGGATCGATGTCCCGCCGGGTTTTGCGACCACGTCACATGCATATTGGCAATTCGTCGATGCAGGTGGCTTGCGCGGCACTGTCGCCAGCGCATTGCAGGCGATGCATGATGGCAAGGCGACGCTTGCTGAAACCGGCAAGACCCTGCGGGAGGCGTTCCTGTCAGCCGACTGGCCACAGCAGACAGAGGACGCGATCCGTGCCGAATATGAGGCGCTGTGCACGCGCATCGGGCGCAAGGATGTCGATGTGGCGGTGCGCTCTTCCGCGACAGCCGAGGATCTGCCGGATGCCAGTTTCGCGGGCCAGCAGGAAACCTTTCTGAATATCCAGGGGCCAGAGGCGCTGCTGAATGCCTGTCGGCGCTGCTATGCGTCGCTATTCACCGACCGGGCTATCAGCTACCGCGAGGCGAAGGGGTTCGACCATCTGAAAGTTGCGCTCTCGGTCGGGGTGCAGGTGATGGTGCGGTCCGACATCGGTGGCTCGGGCGTGATGTTCTCGATTGATACGGAAACCGGGTTCGACCGCGTGGTGGTGATTGATGCAGCCTGGGGGCTGGGCGAAACAGTGGTGCAGGGCATCGTGGACCCGGATGAATATCAGGTGTTCAAGCCGCTTCTGGCACGCAAGGGCGTTGTGCCGATCGTCGAAAAACGCCTTGGTGCCAAGGCCAGCAAGATGATCTATGCCCGCGCGGGCGAAGGGACGACGCGTATTGTGCCGACCTCCAAAGCCGAGCGCGCTGAGTTTGTGTTGAGTGAGCCCGAGATTGTCCAGCTCGCCCGCTGGGCCTGCGTGATCGAGGAACATTACGGCTGCCCGATGGACATCGAATGGGCCAAGGATGGCGAAACCGGGGCGCTGTTCATCGTGCAGGCGCGACCCGAAACCGTGCAGTCGCGCCGCGAGGCCGGGGCCTATCGAAGCTACAGCGTGACCGGGACTGGTCGCAAGCTGGTCACCGGCCTGAGCATTGGCGACGCCGCCGTGGCGGGGCATGTCTGTCTGCTCGATAGCCCGCAAGAGATTGACAGGTTCGTGGATGGTGGCGTGCTGGTGACTGGCAACACGGACCCCGACTGGGTGCCGATCATGAAGCGCGCCTCGGCCATTGTCACCGACCGGGGTGGGCGCACCAGCCATGCCGCCATTGTCAGCCGCGAGTTGGGCCTGCCCGCCATCGTGGGGGCAGGCAATGCCACCCATGTCTTGCATGACGAGCAGGAAGTCACCGTCTCCTGTGCCGAGGGGGATCAGGGCTTTGTCTATGAAGGAACTGCGCGGATCAGCGAAGACATACTCGATCCGGCCGCCGTGCCCGAAACCCGCACCGAGGTGATGCTGAACCTTGCCAATCCGGCTGCGGCCTTTCGCTGGTGGCGCCTGCCAGCCGATGGTGTGGGATTGGCGCGCATGGAATTCGTGA